>SDBT01009145.1_pt1 | contig 16109 bp, 10 predicted proteins | sample 2277101 | NCBI WGS metagenome assembly SDBT01 (sample SAMN10404973, study PRJNA504765) | marine sediment metagenome | isolation source: marine sediment core GS10_PC15, 103 cmbsf | place: Arctic Ocean: Southern Knipovich Ridge | collected 2010 | reverse complement strand
TGCTTCTGGTAGTGTAGCTAGTGCTGCTGTACCAGTGCTTGCTGCCCCCGGCATCTCCTGTCATACGTATGGCGATGGTCTTTACCGGCTTGAACCCAAGCAGGTATTCTGCAAAATGCGGCTTGTTGTGCGGTTGATTACCCCTGACCAGTCCCGGTGAAACGACCAGATTTTCCACAGCTATCCACGTGCCATCATCGTTGCGGTACTGCACGTCAAGGGACGTAAACCAGCCGCCGTTCTCTTCCATACAGCCGGTATGAAATCCCAGAAGACCGATGGTTTGTGGCCTGCTCCATTCGTAGCCATAATAGTCTTTTTTGGGCTCTGGGCTGTTGTTGATGCTGTAAAAAGTTGAGCCGTCACCTGTTATCTTCCCATCACGAATCACATTCTCCAAATCGTCCGAATAAAGCGACCTACCGACTGTCAGCCACATTGCGTCCCGAATCTTTGTATCGGTGTTCTTTACGTTGGCGAGCACTTTTGTTGCGGCAGAGGCAAGGTTCTTTCCTCGAACAACCAGCTTGAACAAACGGCTGTTCTTTTTGCTTCCCTGCCGGACCTCAAGCTCAACCCGGTAAATCCCCGCCTTTGCGGCCGTTCCTGTCATCTTTCCATTTTTAAACTGGATACCCTCAGGGAGCTGGCCTTTTAAGATATTCCACTTGAATGGCGGATTACCGCCGGAAACAAAAAAAGCGTATTCAATTTTTTTGCCGACTTCTATTACAGGCATTGGTGCGCTGGGAAATTCGAGGGGAGCAATATACTTGGCGCCCGTGTTAATGATGTAAAAATCCTTTCCGTTCTCTCTGACCTTTTTACCGCCCTGGGCCAGAATAATCTTCTCGCCCTGCTTGGCCATGCGGGCTGTCATATCTTTCAAACTCGCGTCCGGCATATCATGTCGCGTGATGTTCTTGTAAATATCGTTGAACGGCTGTTTCCAGTCCATCCCCGGGAAAGGATATAACAGGTCCTTCGGAAGACCCTTAGTTCCATAAACTACACCGAGCAGTCCTGACATGGTGGCCGCCTGGTTGTCTGCGTCGAAGCCCATCGCGCAGGACAAATCCAGCGTCTTTTGGAAATCCCCTCCACCGTAAAGCAATGCCAAAATTCCACAGGCACCGTTCAGGTTGGCATTCCAGATGGTCTTGGTGTCCGCCGCCTCATTATGATAGTACTTTTGGGCCATCTCTTTGCGGGCCTGCTTCCAGTCATTGGGATACTTCTCATACAGGGCCTTCATATCTTCCACCGTTCCGGCAAACCTGCTGTTTTGGCCAAGTGCTTCTGTGCCGATATCAATGACCTTACAAATGTCCGACTCAAAGAAAGCCGCGGCATACATGGCGCCGTAGTGGATGGTTGGCTCGATGCCCCAGTCATCGTTTGTAATTCGAGCCGCCCAGGCACTTTTTTGGGCGGCGTAGGGAACCATACCCGGGGCCGTGACCGCCCAAATCTCATTAATCAATTGCGGGTCAATTTGAAACCAGTGTGGATTATAATCCTTCATGCCGGTGACCGGCGGCGTCAAGCCGTAATGCATCGCCCCAAGCGCCGCTCTGTTTGCCAGCCACACGCGGTCACGAACGTGATATTTCCAGGATTGTGCCAATTGCTCATATGTCGGTTCGATGCCGTATTTCTCCATGGCCAGCAGGTACATATATTCGATATCGGTATCGTCGTCAGAGAAAGCACCGTTGGTCTCTTTTAATCTTTCATCGTCATCACTGTACCCATAAGGGAATGTCTCCGGGCCGGGGTTGTCGATATACTGGTTTTCGTGCGGAAGCCCGTAGATATTGCCTATACACTGACCGAGCCAGGATGCGTAAACCTTGTCCTGGTATTCTTCCACCGACATTTTCAATTCTTTGCCTTGAGCACCGGTTGTGGTGAAGAATAGATAGATAAAGAGAATGCCTGTAATAGTCTTGCGCACTTTTTTGCCCTTCCCCATTAGAAAAAGTTGAACACTTCCCAAAAACAACCGGCTGCCGACGAAATCCAATCGCCGGCAACCAGTCAGTCAATTTTATCCGCTGCTATACTTAGACGCTTTAGCTGCTTAGAAGTTTCTCTATCTCTTGTCTTGTCGGCGCCGACGGTTGTGCGCCCAGCTTGGTTACCGAAAGAGCCGCAGCGGCGTTCGCGAACCGAACTGCATCTTCAAGAGATTTACCTTCAGCCATTGCAACGGCCAATGTTCCGTTAAACACATCACCGGCGGCCGTCGCGTCCACCGCTTTTACACTGAAACCACCAACAAGCTCTTTGGAATCGGCGGTGACAACAAATGCGCCTTTTGCGCCCATCGTAACCACGACTGTCTCTATGCCTTTTGCCATAAGGGCATCGGCTGCAGCGGCGGCATCCTTTTCGCTCTCAACCTTAATACCCGTCAGCAGCTCAGCCTCGGATTCATTTGGCGTCAAGATTGAAACATAGCTCAGAATATCGTCGCTAAGCTCGCATGCGGGAGCGGGATTTAGAACCACCTTAACACCATTTTCGGAAGCAATCATGGCGGCCTTTTGAACGGTCTCGAGCGGGGTCTCTAACTGCATTATAAGGATATCCGCAGATGAAATAGCATCACTGGCCGCCTCAACGTCCGAAGGCGACAGGTTCGCATTGGCACCGGAGGCCACTGCTATGCTGTTTTCACCGTCTTCGCCCACAAATATCAAAGCCACGCCGGAAGGTGCGTCTTTGTCATTTAGTACATGGTCAACATTTATATTGTCCTTCACGAAACCGTCCTTGGCCTTCTGGCCGAACATATCTTCACCGACACGAGCAATAAATGTGACATCCCCGCCGGCACGCACCGCTGCTACTGCCTGATTGGCGCCCTTGCCGCCGGCAGCGGTCGAAAATGTGCCGCCTATTATGGTTTCGCCCGGCACGGGAACGTGCGACACCTTGATAATCATGTCCGTGTTGGAACTGCCGACTACGACTATTCTGTTACCCATCATTCACCTTCCATAAAATAAACAGTTCTAACAAACAATCTCAACAGAGCGCCTACGCTACGAGCCTTGCGATAATTATCAAAGCCAGCCCGATCATGTAAAAGGCAAACATCAGCGCAAGCAGCTTGTTTGTACCTGCCGGCGCCTCTTTAAATTCCTTCCATATGAAAACACCCCAGAACGCGGCGACCATAGTTGCGCCCTGGCCGAGTCCGTATGAAATCGAAGGTCCTGCCACTCCCGATGCGATGATACTAAGGGACATGCCGACGTTCCAGATTATGCCACCTAAGATACCAATCAGGTGTAGTCTTGCGTTTCCCTTGGTAAAGTAATCGCCAAAGGGTACGGGGCCGCCGACGAAGGGTTTGACCATAACAATACTGTTCCACACAAAGTTGGACAGCAGCAGACCAAGTGAGAAAAACACAATGGCAGTATACGGCGTCATTTTGCCCGCTTCGGGGTTGGCGAAATCTGTGGCCATCGACGCGACTACAAATCGGTAGAAAAAGCCCATAAGTACACCGGCGGCAACCGAAATCAACATTCCTTTAGCCGTGGTCTTTTGACCCTCGGAAGGAAGTTTCTTATAGGCCAGTGCATCTACTATGATGGCGACGACCACAGCGGCAACTCCCAAAAACAAGATGACCGGATTGCCAATAGGCATTTTAACGTAGTTCGTAATGACTCCAATCACAAGTGCCAGTCCGACACCTATCGGAAAAGCGACAGCCATGCCCGCTATATCAATAGCTGCAACAAGAAGAATGTTTGAGAGGTTAAAAATTATGCCTCCAAGCAGAGCCGACCAAATCGCAGAACCCTCCGCCTGACCAACGTCGGCAAGAAAGCCTCGACCCGCAGAGCCCATGCTGCCCATCGTAAAGGCCAGTATCAGTGAGAATAACAGCACGCCAATGGCATAGTCCCAGTAAAAAAGCTGGAAACGCCATTCTTTGCTGGCCAGCTTCTGTGTGTTTGCCCACGAACCCCAGCATAACATGGTGACAAGACACATAACTACCGCTAATGGATATGATTCAACTATAACCATGTTTCACCTCCTTGATAATTGAGTAGTATTAGTTTGCTGTTCCCAAAAACTGTTCCGGTTGGATTTATCCGTTAACAGAAAAAATCAACGCTGTCAACAGTGTTTGGAAAAAAAATTGCAAAGACGATGGCTGTCAGTTATATTGGGAGCCATAACAATTACACCCACCGGAAGGCGTCCGACTTTGTCGTGTAGACTGATATTTCACAAAACATTTGAGCAGAAAGGTAATGGAGGTGTAAAGATGGGTAAAGATTTGACGACGATACTGGTAACCGCTGCAGTGAGTTTGGGTTTGGTTATTGCCGCTGGCACTGACAGCAAGGCTGCTGAGGAACAATTTCGCCGGTTGGCTGTTAAGGATTATGTGGACAAGATGAAAGCAGGCTGGGTCGGCCAAATGGCCGGCGTCGGCTGGGGAGGACCTACTGAGTTTCGTTTCAGGGGTCGAATCATCCCCGAAGACAAAATGCCGAAATGGGAGCCGGACTTGGTAAACCAGTTCGAGCAGGACGACATCTACGTCGAAATGACGTTCCTGCGTACTTTGGAGCTTTACGGCTTTGACGTATCCATCCGCCAGGCCGGTATGGATTTTGCCAACAGCGGCTATGCTCTCTGGCACGCCAACAAGTATGGAAGAGAAAACCTGCGCAATGGTATTGCCCCGCCCGATTCGGGGCATCCTAAATTCAACAAACATGCCGATGACATTGATTATCAAATCGAGGCCGACTATGCCGGACTGATTTCACCCGGAATGCCGAACTTGGCCATTGAGCTGGGCGAGAAATTCGGACGGCTGATGAACTACGGTGACGGTCTTTATGGCGGACAGTTCGTCGCCGGAATGTACGCAGAGGCCTTCTTCGAAAACGACATGGAAAAAATTGTTCTCGCAGGTCTAAAGTGCATACCAGAACAAAGTCAGTATGCTAAATGCATCAGAGATGTACTAAAATGGTACAAGGAGAATCCGGACGACTGGGAAAAGACCTGGCAGCTCATCGAAGAAAAGTACCAGGGCAATCCTGATTACCGCCGCTTTTCGTGTGGAACTGACCGCGTTTTTAACATCGACGCAAAAATCAATGGTGCCTATATCGTTATGGGGATGCTCTATGGCCGTCGCGACCTGGACAAGACCATCATCATCTCCACGCGGTGCGGCCAGGATTCCGACTGCAACCCTTCAAACGCCGCCGGAATCCTCTTTACGACCATCGGTTTCTCGAATCTGCCTGCTCGTTTCACCTCGGCGCTCGACCCGGAGGGAAAGTTCAGCCACACGCCGTACAATTTCCCCACGCTGGTTAACGTTTGCAGGAACCTGACTCGTCAGGCAGTGAGACGGGCCGGTGGACGTGTCGAAAAAAACACTGACGGCAAGAGGGTATTTGTCATCCCGGTAAAAGAGCCTAAACCGAGCGGGCTTGAGCAGTGCTGGGAGCCCGGCCCAATTGCCAGCAGCCGATTCACCGAAGCCGAACGCAAAAAAATTTACATGAGCCTCACCGAAGACCTTGACAAAGCCATCGAAAAATTCGCCCCCGGCTGGAACATAGCAAACTGTGGAGACGATGTCGACGTCGGATTGCATGGCCGGATACAGGGCAAAGAAAATGTTCTGGTAACACATCCGCTGAACGAAGACACTGCCTGCGTGCTGTCTAAAAGGCTGATAGTCCCCGAAGGCAAGAAAAGCTCGCTGCGGCTGGTTGTGGGACATGACCCGAACGGTGATTGGGAACTTATCGTCAAGGCCGACGGCAAGGAAGTAACCAGGTCAATTGTCGGCAAGAAAACGGCAAAGGACGGATGGATGGACGTCAGCGTAGACCTCTCTGCCTATGCCGGCGACGCGGTTAAAATCGAGCTCGTTAATCGGGCAAACGGATGGGAATGGGAGACCGGCCTCTGGTCCAGGATTGAACTTATAAGCGAATAATACCTCTATCAACTACGAGGAGGATGACCATGTGCAGGTTGCTCTTAAAGGGCGTGCTGGTGGCTTTGACACTCTCTGGGCAGCTTTCACTGGCTTTCGCGGCGCAGGGAAAGTTTCGCCGACTGCCCGTCGAAGAATATCGAGACAAAATGAAAGCCGGCTGGGTCGGGCAAATGGCCGGCGTTGCATGGGGATACCCGATTGAGTTTCGATACTACGGCAGGGCCGTCCCCGAATCCATGGTGCCCGGATGGAAACCGGATATGGTCAACGGCGGTTTTACTCAGGATGACCTCTATCTCGATATTGGCTATCTACACTCGCTAAATAAACACGGTTTGGGTATCACCAGCCGACAGGCAGCCATCGACCGGGCAAGCTACGATTTTGAATTCGCCCGCGGCAGTCGTTCCGCATTCGTCTCAGGCCCGCCACCCCCTGACAGCGGCCATCCCAGGTTCCGCAATCATTCCGATGGTCTCGGTTACCAGATTTCTGCCGATGTCACGGGGCTTATTGCGCCGGGCCTGCCCAATGTGACCATCGCCCTGGGTGAGCCGTTCGGCTCCATACGCCATTACGCCGACGGCATCTACGCGGGTCAGTTCGTCGGCGCGATGTATTGTGAGGCCTTTTTTGAGGACGACCCGGTCAGGATTGTCGAAGCCGCGCTCAAAACCATTCCCAAGCAAAGCACATTCGCCGAAATGGTTCGCGACGTGCTTAGCTGGTACAAAGAAGACCCTGCCGACTGGGAGAGAGCGTATGAACTGATTGACAAAAAATACTTCCGAAACAAAAAGTACAACTGGATGGACTGGAAGTGGAAAGGGCTGGAAACCTTGAACATGGACGTCAAACTCAACGGTGCTTTCATCTTGACCGGCCTGTTGTACGGCCAACGCGACCTCGACGAAACCATCATCTGTTCCTTGCGAGGCGGCCATGACTGCGACTGCAATCCTTCCAACTCAGCGGGCGTCCTGTTTACGACAATCGGGTTTTCTAAACTGCCCAGCCGATTTACCTCAGTAGACGATAAGAGAGTGTTCAGCCAGGTCGAGGACCCGCTTCTCTTCCAGTACACACTCGCCGACGTAGTAGACCTCACAGAAAAAATTGCTCGCCAGGTTATTGTCAGCGCAGGAGGCAGGATAGAAAAAGATGACAATGGCCGGGAAGTCTTTGTAATTCCAGTCCAACAGCCCAAACCGAGCGAACTGCAGGATTCGCGAAATCCGGGCCCAATCACCGGTGACCGTTTTACACCCGAAGAGCTCGCGCAAATCCGCGGCACCGGCACCTCAGCCCTGACCAAATTTAAAAAATACGCCCCGGGCTGGAAGGTGACCCCAGAGACCAGTCTCGGCTTGCTCCAATTGGTCAACGGAAAAAGAAACGTCTTTGTCACTTATCCCCCCGACAAAGACACCGAATGCACGTTGACAAAGCGGATAGATATTCCTGCCGGCCTGCAGACCCTTCTGCGGTTAAAGGTCGGACACGACCCAAGAGGCGGCTACACGCTCATCGTTAAAGCAAACGACAGGGAACTCTATAGCTGGGATGTTGTCAAGGAGCCTTGGATAAACGTGGCGGTGGACCTCTCCGAATACGCCGGCAAAACCGTCACTCTCGAATTGATAAATAAACCGAGCAGATTCTGGTCGAATGAATGGGCATACTGGAAGCAAATCGCCGTCGAAAGCCGAACGACTTTTGATAAAGACCGCACGCTTTGGCGCCTGCCAAGACCTGAAGGTCATTTGCCGCCGTTTTGAGAAACGTTCGCTATGAAACCGTGGTAGAAAAAACGAAAGGGGAAAAAAATGAATAAATGTTGGACAAAACAAACAATAGCCTGCTTGTTTTTCCTGGCAATGATTTCGCCAATAACCGCTCAAGCCGTGCCTGCCAATCTCGAAGACACCGGTAGGCATCTGGTGCCGCACCGGTGGTGGGAGACAGCGGCGGGCATCAAGCTCGTGACCCTGAAGAAGGGAAGAAGCTATGCGCACGAAATCTCGATTGTTCCGATGAAAGCTTCAGAAGAGCTCGACGAGATTAAGGCACAGGGTTTTCAAGTAATAGAAATTTTTGCCCCGGCAGAAGGTCTTTTTGCCTACAGCGGACTCGACACTACAAACTTTTACCGCATAGACCCTGAAATCGGCACGATGGATGATTTTCGGCAATTCGTGCGAATCGCCCATAGTAAAGGTATCGCTGTTATTGTTTTTATAAACATAGGTTACTTTAGCGTCGAAGCGCCTGACTGGATTGAAGCCTGCACGGTAAAAAACAGCGAAAAAGCCAAATGGTTCATCTGGGCCGACAGCCCCAATGCCCCAATACCGCCGGAACATGCTTATTTTAATTGGCCTCGACCTGAGGGCTACGAGAGAAAAACCTGGGGCTGGCAATATAGCGAACTCGCCGGACGTTACTATTGGGCCAGGTGGCGAGCAAAAGATAAGGAAGGGAACTATATTGGGTTGCCACAGACGAACTGGGAAAATGACGAGTGGCTGAAAGAAGCGGCACGAATTGTGAGATTCTGGATGGACACCGGCCTGGACGGTATGATAATTGACGCCCCAATTTACTATATCGGATGTACCTGGGAAAAAAATAATCGATATATAACCGATGTAATTACCAGTTACGGGAATACCTTCAGACAACCGGAGGGGAGTAAAGATGTTGTGTGGATTACTGAAGGGCGCTATAGTTGCTTGCAGGATTATGGATTGAGATTATGGAGTAATGACGTAATCATGAATGCAATTGAGACCGGTGACCCGCGACCCATCGAGGAGTCCTTGAGAAACTACCACGACATAGTAGTGACAGCTGGAGGTATACTTTACCAGAAAGTGCGTAATTATGAGGACCTGTCAAAAAGACACCTTGCGAGGGCTACACTTGCAGCCATAGGTGATCTTGTTGTTTACGATCGTGAGGCAGGCAGTCCCGATGCTGAAGAAACCTGGATCCTGAAAACAAAGCGGCTTCATCCGGCACTACATCAGTTGAGTACCCGGCGGAAGCTGGTAACAAATGCGGACGAGAAGTACTATGCGTTTTTGAAGACAGCTGCCGATAAGTCGGAACGTATACTGGTGGTGTTAAACTATCAATCCTCACCTCAAACAATCGAAATAGATATGAGTGGAGTTGCTACGTCAGGACTGTTGGAATTGAAGTACGGCGAATTGATTACGCCCAAAAGCCATTTCAAAGTGGAACTTCCAGTTTACGGGAACCGATTTTATCAGAGCGGACTGGCAGCGATACTATTACCTTCATTGCAAGTAGAACTTCCGGAATACGGTTACCGTTTCTTCCAGGTCTTGCCGGCGACCGCATCTACTGCTCGCGCCAGACCGACTCGACAGGAAGGTGCCACGGATTCAAGCCTTCGACATCTGGTGCCAGCGCGGAGGTGGGGACTAAAAGTAGAAGAAGATTAAAAGTTATTATGAAATGCTGACACTGGATCTTGTTGGAGAAAGATAACCAGCTGTTATTCTGGTGGTAATACTAAAGCAGAAAAACCGAATTAGTTAAGCGCGTAAAGGGCTAAAATATTCTCTATTGGAGTATCAGCCTGAATGTGATGAGCCGGTGACAGGATATAACCGCCGTTTTCACCAAGAATACGTTTAGCCCTTTCTACTTCTTCAGACACCTGTTCTGCTGTCCCGTGCGGCAAAAGCTCCTGAATATCAATGCCGCCATGGAAAGTTAAACGTAAGCCAAACGCTTTTTTCAGCTCCGCGAAATCCATTTCCAAAGCTAAAGGCTGAATCGGATTTAGTACATCAACACCAATATCTATCAGGTCATCGATAAGCCTGGAGATATTCCCGCAGCAATGGTACATTATCGGCTTATTAAAACTTTTCGCAACGTCGAACAATTTCTTCTGCCTGGGCCTGACAATACTTTTCCACATCTCAGGTGACATTAGAAGATTTTGCTGCCCTGCCAGGTCGTCGTATGAGTAAACCATATCAATCTTATCGCCGGCTGTTTCCATAACTCGTTTGAGATTTTCTATGTGGACCTCATTAATGCGGTCCATTATATAGCCAGGGATTTCTGGATTTAGAACCAGATTCATAAACATTTTGTCCATGCCGCACAATGACCAGGCAGTCTCAAAAATAGAACCTATTCGATATCGCACATGGTACTGACCATCCGGATTGATTTTTTCTATCACGTTTTCAAGCTCGCTAAAATCCCACCAGTCGGGTTGTGCCCAGTTATAGCGTTTCAAATCTTCTACCGATTTTGCATCTGCTAATGGATAATCACAAAGCTCCTCATAACCGGCAAATTCATTTTGAACGTACTTTCTGCTTGCTCCCCACATATCTATTTGAACACCATCAGGTGTCTCTTTTCTCCAGGTTGATAATCCAAAACGAACTTCCTGCCCAAGTGGCCTGCAAAATACCTCAAAATCATATGAAACTATCCTGCAGTCAATATCTAACTTATGCAATATCTCAAACTTGTCATCTGTACCGAAATGTTTTTGCAGCTTATTCCATATCTCTGGCTCGCATGCAAAATCCATCGGAACCCTGTCTGTGATTTTGTGTTCTATTGCCAGCTTTACTCTCTGACGATGACTCATTGACGATTTAGCCATTATTAAACCTTTTTGGAAAATTCCTCGATATCTTTCATTGTCGGCAGCCCTGGAACTACTCCTATACTGGTTACAGAATATGCACCCACCTTGCAACCAAACTCTATTGCCTCATCGATATTTTTCCCGGCAGCCATGGCATAAACAAGCCCGCCGTTAAATGCGTCACCTGCACCTGTTGTATCAACCACATTAACCTTGGGTGCTCGATATTGCTGTTGTTTCTCTGCCGAAACCAGCGCGCAGCCCTGTTTGCCCAAAGTAACGATAACATTTTTAACCCCGTCATTGACTAATTTCTTGGCTGCTTCTATTGCAGATTCAGTGTCTGTTACTGCCAGGCCTGCAATGATTTCTGTCTCTGTCTCGTTGGGTGTCAGAATATCTATCATCGATAAATATTCACTGTCGATTTCTTGCCCCGGTGCTGGATTAAGTATCACCGTAACACCATTTTCCTTGGCTTTTCTAATAGCGTGGTAAACTACCGGCAAAGGAGTTTCCAGTTGCATCAGCAGGAATTTACTACTTTTAAATAATTCATCGGCTTCATCCAGTTCTTCCATGGTGAGCCTGTAATTCGCCCCCGGCGCTACACCAATGGAATTGTGTCCGTCTTTGTCGACAAAGATTATCCCTGCTCCGGTATGAGCATCGGAATCAACTTTTATGAAAGCAGTATCGATACCTTCTCGCTCGAAAAGCTTCATGGCCTCCTTACCAAAGATATCGTCACCTACCTTGGCAAGAAAGCTTACGTTGCCGCCCAGTCTCGATATCGCTATCGCCTGATTTGAGCCTTTGCCACCTGGTCCCATATCGAAATGACTGCCTATGATGGTTTCGCCAAGTTTCGGAATCCGGTCTCCCAAGACCGTAAGCCCTACGTTATAACTTCCAATGACTAATACCTTATCCATAACTAACCTCCAATATTCTTATTGCATACTGCTGTAAGCAAAAATGAAAATGGCTAATACAAGTATTGCGATACCAACCGCCATAAGTCTTCTTGTCTGTCTCGATGTATTATCCCATTCTCTCTGAGCTATCCCCCATATTCCTGCTATACTTATCGATAGTGCTATAAAAACTGACCAGCCGATAACAGTCCCCCAGTCGCCCATCATCCGGGCACCAACGCCATAGATAATGAAACTGCCTATCCACATCAGAGATACCAGTGCCATTAACACGAGATTCCTGCTAAAACCTTCACCTTTGTATTCACCGAAGGATTTGTTCTTCTTGAATAAATAACCGCAGTAGACTATATTTGCCACACCACCAGAGGTAAATAAAATTGACCAGATTGAATTGCCTGCCCAGCTTGCCGCTGCCTTATATTCTATCGCCAGATCAATTAAAGGTTGACTCAGCGAAAATCCAACATTAGGAAAACAGGAAAATACTCCACCTATAATGCAGATTATTAGACCCAATTTCATAGAAGCCTTTGAAAGTTTGGTAATCTCGCCGGCCTTTTCACCCTGCTCTTTTTCTTTACGCATTCCTGCCCTGCCGAATAGTGCTATACCAAAAACCATAACTGCTACACCAATAATAATAGTAATACCCTTAAGTGTGAGAATGTCCCCCGGATGTAGCGCTACCATTGGTATAAAGACGCCCAAACTCAATACCAATCCCATTATTATGGCATAGCCTAAGGCAAGACCAACTGCTGCAATCCCTAACCCGAAACCGATGGCACCTATACCCCACAAAAGACCGAAAACCGCAGGGATTGCAACCATCTTAATTGAAGCTGCCTGGTAAACCTGGCAAAGCGATGGAATCGAAACAAAAGCAAGAATCCAGTTAAATACTATCATCCCCAGAATCGAAAAAACCGCCCATGAATTTTCCCATTTCCACCTCTTTACATACGTCATAGGAACCATAAAGCTGCCCAGCAGCACCGATGCCGCCATCACAATAAACAGTCCCAAAAGTAACTCTCCCATAATTTCACCAATCCTTTCTTTGTAATTTATTTTGCATCCACAACGCAACGAAAGCCTATCGTTGCGCACCTGTCAAGGCCAGGCCACATCTGTATAAACTTGGTATGACTGTCACAGGGTTGAGGGCCCCCGCGAACATACCAGATACTACCCTCCGAAGCATTAAAATAGCTGCCCCCGCGAATTATCACAAAGCGCGTATGTCCGTCATCCCGGCAGCTCTCCGTCCACTCCCAGACATTACCTGCCATGTTATAGCACCCATAAGGACTTCGACCGCCTGGATATGATTTAACCGGCACCGTCCTGTCACCGGTTGTATTGCATTTGCTTTCGTCGAATTTATTGCCCCATGGCCACTTTCGTCCATCAGTACCCTGTGCGGCTAAGTGCCATTCATATTCTGTCGGCAATCTCTTGCCTGCCCATTTGGCATAAGCTCTGGCATCATCTATATCAACATATACTACAGGATGGTCCGCCAATTCCGCAGGCATTCCCCCATTCGGCCAGTGCTTAAGAAAGTTCTTCACCTCTCTCGGCCGATACCCCGTATCGTCAAGGAACCGTTTGAAATCAGCATTGCTCACTTCCGTCTCGTCAATAAAAAATGGTCCCACCTCCACCGCGCCGATATCGTGAGTAATTTTCCCGTAAAACGGCACGCCCCAGAGAAAATCCAGTCGCCTCTTTTCATACGGCGTTTGAGGGTCTGGGTAACAGCCGCATTCTCGTCGAACGTGCTCGACTTTCATATCAAACATCGTCTTCGGAACAAATACCATGCCCTCAGGCACTTCGTCGGAACCGGTCAGCTTCGTCCTGCCAAACGCCTCCGGATGCACAACTAACTTCGCGAAGTTACGAAGGTCGTCCCGCGGAATTTTTCCCCCGGCTCGTTCTTGCTGCTTGGCCAGCAGCTCTCTTAAACATTTATCAACCTTGTTCTCATCAACCGCTGCGATACAGCCAAGCCGGTCTATCGAGCCAAAAACCCGAATCGTCTGCCCCACCTTTTCGCTCCTCAACCACCGCCCGTTCCACAAATCAAAGTACACAGTCCCATCCCGAAAAGCTGCCTCAAGCAAGACGCCGTCTTTAATCGCTTCGCCGTGATTAACCAGAGTGAAGATAGTTGCCCCCTCGCCCGGCCAGCGGTTCGCGAACAGCGCTCTCTGCTTCGTCGGATAAAACGGCTCCCACGCCTCGCTCGAAAAATTCCCCTTGAAGTGACGAAGAATCGAAACCGCGCGCCGCCAGGTTAGCCGGTCCTCAATCCGCCAAGGGTTATATGTCCCAAAAATATTCTCCCAGATAATCATGCCGCTCCCGTTGAAAAATGCCGCCTCTATCTCACCCTGGTGGCTCAGGTCCCACCGCCGTATCTGATTCTGAATGTGCCGCGGTTCAATCCATTTCAAATGCAGCACCCCGGGCCGATACTTATCGCTCAGAGACTGAGCCCATGATGCGCTGCAGATAGATATCTGTTCTATCGGAGGATGTGCCTCCGGCATAAGAATAATACCCCCTCGAACACCATCGACCGCTCTTCGAAGCTCGAAAGAACCTTTCAGCATCGTATCTAAAAAAATACCATCCGTCCCCGTTGCCGCCACTTCCTCAAGCAGCTCCTCAGGCAAAAACGTATGCCCCGTCCCGACCCTGACCGTCTTATACTCCTCCGGCCCCTCCGCCTTATGAAAAGTGAAAAACTCAACATCAATATCGCTTAATTTGCCTTCTCTGGTGCTCACGTCCCACGGGTTGTAATTCACCAATACCTTGACCCCACGTTTGTGCGCCTTCTCAACCAGTTCGCGTATCCCCGAAAATCCCCCCGGCATCTCACCGAGCATGTCGAATTGGTTCCGCTCATCCACACCAAGCCGAGGATACGCCTGCCACAACATTATCGCGTCATAACCCCCGAACTGACGCACCCCCTCATCAAGAAAACTCTCCAGCCTGTACTCACCCCTCTGGACGTCGTAAAACGAGCTGTCGTACATAAACGTAAAGTGACACGTGAACATCTCCCTCGCCCAGCTCATGTCCTCACGTTCATACAAGCTCCTGTCCAAAGGCCCGTATCGCTTCATCACCTGCTCTATTGCCACCGCAACCGCCGCCATCCGACCGCCGTCACCGACCGCCAGCTCGATACTCCGAATCTGAAGCCGACCACAGACAGCATCGTGACTGGCATCCATACCGAAAATCGGCCGATATATCTGCTCTGCAGAATCGAATTCCGGCACATCCACTTCTGTCTTTACCTTATGCCACCGCCCGTCTTTTGGAATTGCAATCGTACCAACAACGCCCGACCAGCCCGTCTTTGCATCCCCGGACTTGCTGTGCACGTCAAATGCAATGCACAACTCGTTGTTCCCCTCCAGCCATCTTGCGTCAATCTCAACCTTAAGCTTATCACCGCTCCTGAATTCGTACGCCTTCGTAATAGGAAGACCTAATCGCACCCACGAATAAGTGCCGTCAAAGTCTATCTGAATCCTGTAGCATACTCTCCCCTCACGCACTCGCTTGCGGTAATCCCGCATCGCCGCAAGCCACAACCCCCAATCCTCACCTTCCCTCGGCCCGCCAATGTAATGCTCATTCATACGAAGCTGGACGCCGTTCGTACTCTCCGGCAGCAGTGAACATCCCCTGCCCATATCAAAAAACTTTATGGGTATCGTCTCCACGTCTGAACCGGTAACGACACCACATAAGCCCGCAAGGATAATAAGAACAAACTGAATAACCTGAAATGATTTCGATCGTTTTTTTCTTCGCATTGTTTTCTCCCGTTAACTTAAACCTCATTTCCCATTTAAACGGTTACAGAACATACTTTTCTCCCCACAACATCAGTAATTTTACAAAAATAACTTTGAGCTGTCCAGAGTTTCAGGAGGAGGCCGAATCTGTCATTAGGTTCTGGATGGACACCGGGCTCGACGGCATGGTTCTCGACGCGGTGAACTGGTATGTGGGGTGCACGTGGGAGAACGTACGGCGGCGCATGACGAACGTGGTTGCGAGCTACGGGAACACGTATGTCCAGCCAGAGGACGCCCGGGGGATTCCTCGAAGGTCCGGTAGCATGGATCACCGAGGGTGGATTCAACTCCGTGCAGGATTATCGACTGACTGTCTGGTGGGTAAAGGGCACAAATGTCATTCCCAACGCCATCAAATCCGGCGACCCCATTTGTACAAACAAACCCAATTTCTCGAAGCGAAGCCAAGATCCCCAAGGTGAGCTACCTCCAACCCGCAAGCCCGGGACCAACTCGCAACCTGCAACCCGCAACTCGTAACCCGAAACCCGCAACTTGTTTTACTCCTCCCCCGCAACCCGCAACCCGAAACCCACAACTCGTCTTACTCCTCCCCCGCAACTCGTAGCCCGCAACCCGCAACTCGCCCCCCCTGTCATCCCCGCGAACCCCTTCCATCTCGTTTAGCC
>SDBT01009144.1_pt1 | contig 16110 bp, 15 predicted proteins | sample 2277101 | NCBI WGS metagenome assembly SDBT01 (sample SAMN10404973, study PRJNA504765) | marine sediment metagenome | isolation source: marine sediment core GS10_PC15, 103 cmbsf | place: Arctic Ocean: Southern Knipovich Ridge | collected 2010 | reverse complement strand
CATGCTGGATTACAGTTGATTGGGCTATTTATTGATTTATGAACTAAGTGAATCCTCATTGAGTTTTTTAAGCACACTTCCAAGTACGTCAGAGAGAGATGAACTTCTGTGTCTAATTACACCAGTATCTACTGACTCTAAAGACACCTCCGCACTCTCTCTTGTAGCCTTTATGTCCATAAATCTAAAGATACCATTGACGTCTTTATCAGGCTCTGAGATCTTTATTGTATCACCACTTTGTATATCAAATCTCATGAACTGATCATATGGTATGCTTGCCTTAATTTGTGGTGTTAGTATCTGGAACTCTTTAATCAAACTATCTGCAATTGTACCAAGTTGATCTTCTATTGCTATTTTGTTATTAGAAATTACTTTTTCATAGTTGTATCTTTGTACAGTTTCTTTTGTTACAACCTTCTTTAGTTTACTACCACCCTCTTCCTTCTTACCTACAACATTTATTATGTTTGCAAAGTTCTCTGTCTTCTTCTCAGGTTTTGAGGTAATAAAAATATCTAACTTTTCATCTATTTGTTTTCCTTTTGTACCAATATTTACTATAAAGTTTTTGTTGTCGAACCAGAGATCTTTTCCTAGTTGAAGTGATAATTCATCTAGTGCTTCCCAATTATTCTTAAAGTTATATCCTATACTGGTTGTTCTGGTTGGAACATTATCTATTCTTATTCTATCTATACCTGAATCTGTAGCAGCAAACAATGTTAAAATTTCAACATCGGTTAGTTTCCTATCATAATATCTTACATCATCAAGTCTGTTTTGATCACCAGGACTACCACCAGAAGCAAATTTATTAAATACAACAGGTAAATTATTTGCAGTAGAACCTGACATTGTTTGAGTTACACCACTTACCTTAACACCATCAATCCATGTATCCATATCATCTCGATCTGCAGTAACACCCTTTGAACATATAATATGATGAATTTTACCAGCTATGAATGAATCAGTTGCTCCTCTTACATCATGACTTGTAGTACCATCTGACATTCTAAATAGAATTTTAGTACCCTCTCTAAACATAGCATATCCGTTATCTCCACTTCCTGTAGCTTCTTTCTTAGAAATTAAAACCTCAGTACCAACAAGAGTTTCTGCTAATACCCAAAATGACCATGTAAAAGCCTGTGTAAGTGTTCTATCTAACTCTGATGTGTGTGGTATTTCTACACTGGTATTAGCATCACTAAACCGTAAACCTTTTGAGTATTTTACATCTACAAACTCTGGTTCTCCACCAATATAAGTTCCATTATTTTCACCCTTACTATCCAATAGATCGTTGTTAAGTGTCCATAATGCAACAAGATTTGGTATTTCTAATTTCTCTCCTTCACCAAGCTGCCACTGTATTCTTGTAATTGCTTTATTATCAGAAGTTAATGGTTCAGTTGCATCTTTTAGAGCAACTATCTCAGCATCTGTTAAATCTCTATCAAAAGCCATAAAATTACTACAAAGACCATTAAGTGGATTGCCACCATCTGTCTGAGATCCTATCGCTACATCAAGAGTTAGTGTCATAGTACCTATTACCCCTGCAACACCTTGTACAGTAACATCATTGAATGTTAATCTCATCCCACCTCTATCACCACTTCCATCATGACGAGCAGCAATGAAAGCCCATCCATCAGTTGATTTAAAAGTATCACCAGGGGTATTTACAGTAAAGTCTCCACCAGAATCATCAGTAATTCTAAATTGTACTTGATTACTACTATTTCTTCTAATTTTTACTCCAGCATCAGTACTAGTAAAACTATCACCTCTATAGAAGAAAGCTTTATTATTTGAAGTGCTATTTATGTTAACCCAACCAGCAAATGTAAATGGAGTATCCTTGTCAAAATCTAATACTGATGGAGTACCAAGATTTAGTTCGTTTCCACCACCATTAAAATTATAGGCTCTAGTAAGATTGAAATGCCCTTTACCATATTCTTCTGGACCACCAACTACAGTTGCAGTAGTATTTCCTGTCTCATCTAAAACATCACCATCAAATTTATAATGCATAACGAGATTTGGAATCAATAGTTGTTTTATAATTGGCATATCAACATTTGCAGAGCTAATAATATCTTCTGCAATTAGATCAGCCTGTCTAGCATACTCTTCATGTGAATGTGTAGCTATACAAACCGCAGGTTGATTCTGAATATTATATTCCGTTTTAATTATATTAGCAGTATTTGCTGGTGGAATTTTCATTACTCTTACTTCATCTATTTCACCGTCAAATGTTCTAGTACCACCTGGTTCATTACCTATTGTAAATACAGCAGCAGCATCACTGTCTAAAGTTCCTGTTGGTGTATTTGCTTCAGTTAATAATCCATTTGCAACAGTTCTAGGAACACCATTAACATAAATTATAGGATCTTCTGATACGGAATTTTTACTGTATATAATATCAACTCTAATATCCTTATTGATAGGAATATCAACTGCTGTAGTATTCCAAACACCATTAGCACTAGTTGTTGTTTGAATAAATTGAAATCTAACAAAATCATCAGCTTCATCCCTTACATGTAAATTCCAACCTAGACCACCAAATCCACCTTTATCAAACACTCTTCCTAAACTTCCTTCACCATCACTATTAGCATTAAACCAACATGTAACCCATCCAGTTTCTCCTCCAGCATCAATACCAAAAATATCATCTAATGTTGTACCACTAGCACAATCTATCTCAGAAGTTAAAGCATCAGTTTGTGCAGCACCACCAATTTTACCAGGAACATATGTAATTGCAGTATCTGTACCATCATTATTATTTTCTGTTGAATCTACAGAACTAGAATTAAGATGTTGAACCATATCATATGAAAAATTTACTGCATCAGTACCAGTATCTATTTCATAAAGCCCCTTCCACACATTAACTATATCCTCCTGGTTAGTTGCAGCAGGGTTGTCATAGTAGACATAGAAATCAATATTAGATGAATCAGAAACCTTTGGTAGTCTTAACCAAAGTACAAGGTCACCTGTAATACTATCATAACTTTCTATCTCATGTGGTATCTTTGTAATACCATCCTTTGAAGTAACTACAAAGTCATCACCATTTAGTTGTGCATGTACTCTAAAGCTTTCATTAGGACCAAGATTCTTATTTATTGGAACCTTTTTTATTTCATCTTCAATATGATCTTTCCTAACAGTATACTTTGCTCTATGTTTCCATAACTTGTTAAACCATTTTTCTGCTGTATAGTTTACTTCATCATCTTCATCATTACGAAATATTCTTCTTGTAAGATGAAATGCAAGCTCTGTTGAATTCATTGCTATCTCTTTTTTATCTTTAGCAGAATCTAAAACAATTCCTCTGTATGGAGTTATTAGTGGAAAGTAAGCCTGTCTTTCTATAAATGCATTTGCCCTTGTATACTCATTATTTGGAACAGTAAATTTTAATTTTGTTAGTTTGTTTAGTTTATCAGTATATTCTAATCCACCTATCTCTGAAAACTTTGCTTTTGTTCTGTATGGATTCTCACCAACAACACCTGCGGTACCTTGTTGATTATATTTTAGAATAGTAGATAGAATAGTCACTTACGATTACATGCACACATAGGTACCCCATTTATGATAGGTACATCGAAATATCTACCACATTGGTTGCAACTTCCTGAACCTCTCTTCTCTTTTGCTTTTGCAATAGATGGTGCAGCTTCTATGTCAACTATTGTTTCTACTTTTTCTTCATATTTTAGAGTCTCTTTGATTATTTCCTCTTCGCTGAGTTCATGATCATGTGTTTCCACATCACTTATCTCACCTCTAAATTGTTTTTCAGACATAACTATAATTATTCAAGCACTACGTAAATGGGTTGTGGATATTCGTATTTGAAGGATGGTCTATCTGAACTTGCAGATGCCTGTAAATTGTACTTTAAGATTGAACTCACAATGACCATTATATGCCACCTAGTAAAATATAAAATGCTGCTGCAGACAGTACAAAGATTATAAATCCAGTGGTGAATTTATCTTCGGTTCTCATCGGAACACCACACCATAGGAGATTGTTGCAGTATCATTGGCGTTTAATGTAATAGTAGTAGATAAGAGTCCCAATGCAAACATCACACCTGAAGGATCATCCTCAAAGAAGACAGCTAATTGATTAATATTTTGTGGTCTAGTATACTGTGTTGAAGGTATAAAATAACTGGCTACTACTTCAAATGGTGTAGTTGCACTTCTAGTTAGTACAGTTGCATTTCTTGTTGCAGCAGTTAGTGGAGTCTCAGTATCTGTATTTCCAATTGCTGGAGTTGTAACACCACTACCTGGCTCTATAAAATTAAGAGCAATATCTGTAGTCTCTACATCTGCCAGGATATCTCCTAACCTCTTAATTCCCTCATCTACAATAATATTATAACCTGACACTCTAGTAAAAGTTCCATCTGGATGATTTACTGTAACTCCTAATCTATTATATGAATGGACAAGTCCTAGTTTAACTCCGATATGTGCTACATAGTACTGTAATCTTCTAGGTAAAAATCTGTACCAATGATTACCACTACTAAGAGGGTTTCTTTCCGTTATTTTAATTATAGTTTTCATTTTTTCTTTTCAGGATGCAAAGCATCTATTGCTTCAAATACTACTAGATGGATAATAAAGGCACCTGATATACCAATTAACCAACCTTCCCACGAACCCTGAAAATATGTTACAAAAGCACCCAAGAAAGAATACTCTACAATTTCATGTAGTGTTATCTTCTTCCAGTTCTTATTATGAAGTGCTGTATTTAGCCTATGTTTCCAGGTGTGATGCATTTTAAAAAGCCCAATGTTGTATCGTGTACCTAAAGTCCTTTGGATCATCAGAGTTTAATTTAATAGGAGTAACTCTATGTTCTGTATTTCTTGCAAATATAATCATTGTATTTCTCTTGAAAGGTATTGTTTTTATCTCATCTTTAAACTTTAACTGGAAATCTCCACCTTTAAATTTTGGTTTTCCAACACCTATCATATAACTCATTGTTGTAAGTCCTAATGGAGGTTTGTACATATCGCTATGCCAGCCATAAAACTCAGAATTACCATAAACTATTAGATGTGTACTATCTTTTGTTGTATACTGTAATGTATTAAATATGGGACTTCTTACATCTACATATAGGTTAGACATTTCTTCATCCCAAAGAAATTTATCAATACTAGTCAATATTTTAGATTTAGATCTATCTGGATAACGTTCATCCAGATACAAATCATGAACATTTTTTGTTTTAAGATCTACACTTCGTACATGTGTGATCTTATCAGCCATTTCTCCTTGTACTAAATCATTGTTTAGTGATACTGCTTCATCTAAAAATGATTTTACTGTTGCATCATCAAACACATCCTCAATTATAATATGAGGTCTGGGTTTCAAATACTCTTTAAACTTCATAATACTATGGTGTGAGTCGTTCTATAAAAGATACTACGATTGTTGGAGGACGATTACCCTTGCTTCCATGTGTATGTGTATCGGCACTATCCAAAGTTGGGCTTGGACCTTCAGAAGTTGATGCATCTACTGGGTTGTGTGTGTGAGCTGGATTAGTACCTTGAGATTGTTGGGCAGTCCCCACTGAAATTTGTTCATTTTCTGTAGAAGAAACTCCTGAAGGCTCATGAGTATGACCGAAACCAGAAGTTGCTGCGTGTGTGTGAGAAGATGTAGCAGCATGAGTATGATTAATTGATCCAGCAGTTGCACCAGGAGCACCAGCAGGTTCTATACCTTTTGGATATTTATCTAAGTAATTACTTGTTCCATTTGTACCATCTGATACTTGAAATCTTGAAGGTATGTCAGCAGTGGCATCCAACCACATTACAATTCCACCTGGAATTATACCACCCTGTCTTAATTTAATGGTTGTATTTTTAACAAATGTAATTAATTTATGAGGAGGTTCTATGTTTACAGTATCATGTGTATGTGTAGCTGATTGATTAGGAGATGTAAGAGGTCCAATAGTACCTGCATTAGTATCTAGTGCTATAGTATTTACATTATGAGTATGCAGGTATTCTGAAACTAAAGTACCACCAGCCTCAGCATTTCTAATTGGGGTAGCTGTACCACCAACACCAGAATATGTATGAGAGTGAGTAGGCATTGTTATACCATGTGTATGGTTTGGTGATGTATCATGACTATGTGTATTATTACCAGCACTTTCATTAGGTGTTGATCCAGCATTAGCAACACCTTTGATATGTACATCATCAAAATTAGTATCTGGAGCATAAGCACCAGGTAAATTTGCTGTTACTTGTCCCCACATGAATATACTATCTTGACCTAATGATTTTCGTCTTAAATTTATTGAAGTTTCTGTATGTTTTAATAAAAATTGAGTCTTATGAGCAGGATCATTGATTTGTGCATCGTGAGTATGAGCACCTGTATTTGTCACTGTATCTGATAGTGATGCATTACTATCTGAAGTCCAAACATGTGTGTGATTATCGCTTGTGTGATTGGGAGGTCCACCACCAGGTTCACTGGTTACAGATGATGGTGGATGGTCTTCTCCTGATGTAGTAGCAGAGTGTAAGTGAGTTGATGTTGTAGTATGAACGTGACCACCATCAGAATCGTGAGTGTGTTGTAGAGCACCTTGAGATCCACCTGGTTCGGTTGAAGCTAATGCTGTACTCCTAATATACTGTCCAAATAAACTAGACTCATTAGACCAACCAGTAGGTTTGTGTATATTAGATTGTATTATAATTGCATTGAGAGGAACTATCTCACTTCTCATATTAATTGAGGTCATTACATTTGTTACAGAGAATTACACAATCATCATTTTCAAACCTAACGATAGGTGCATCTGTTAATGTATTTCTATAACCTACAATTCTAGAATCCTTTACTATAGTTATATTATGTTCTTTTTCTTGTAGAGTATGAACTAATGCTTCATGTGATATGTTACTTTCAAATTCACAATCACCACAATCATACTTGTCCATATCTTGTCTTACCTCATCTCGAACTGATTTTGGATTAAAATCTTGTTGACAGTTTTGACAAGCTTTTGGTTTTACTGCACCAGAACGCTGTAATACATTCCCTACTTCATCTGCTTGGAAACCAACATTACGTTCAGAGTCCTCACCGTAATTAGTACACCAGTGCCATTTCAAAGTCCCCACACCTCTAGTAATTCTAAATCACCAGTGTTTGTACTGTTAGACAAGAAAAATTCTAAAGTATGAAATCCTGCTGCTAATGCATTACCATCATATTGTCCTGTATTCACAACATAAGAAGACGATGTTTCTGTTAATGTAATTTCTATTGAACCACCGTCTACTCTCATAGTTAGTGTAGTTGTTCCACCACCAGTTTGTTTAATTCTAGCTAGTATGTTAATTTGATTACATGAGAATCCATCAGTGTCTTTAATAAAACCTATATCTTTAACTTGAGTTGGAGTAGCACTTGTAATAGATACTTCTGTTGCATCAGCACCTATTAGAGAATGTAAATTACTTCTCTTATCAGTAGATGCTTTTAATTGTACTTGAGGTACTCCAAAGAAACCATTTGTAGTATTATAAAGATGATCACCATCTTCAGCATCAGCAGTATCAATTGCTGCAATCTCAGCTTCTGTACCTTTTCTAATACTTTTGTTATTTGCAGATCTAGCAGTGATAACATCTAGAGGTGCCCATTTTAACAGAGCCATATTATACCACTACCACAGTCTTCTTATTAAGAAGAGAGGAGCTGTCTACCTGTCTTTCCGAAGCTTCAATATTTGCAATTACAATTTCTCTTATTCTTTCCAGTACATCTGAAGAACTTCTACCAGGTCTTTCTGGAATTGATTGTAGAATATCTGTCATTAGATGTGGATCTGTATAAGTAAATTCTACAGTCCTTCCAGTACGACTGATTAGATCAGATGTGACAGTAATCTCTACTTTTGTAGGCAATTTTCTAATAGATCTATTTCAGCTAGTGTGGAATAGTCATGGTCTTTATTACCCAGAACTCTCCCTTTTGCCTCATCGAGCCACAGCCGAATTGTTTCTTCTTTGCAGGATTTAATTGTTTCAAGTATACTATATCTTTCACGTTGGAAATTAATTAAATGTTGTGGTGTCATCCAATCAGGAAACTGACTAATAGTTGTAATTTTATCCTTATCTACTATCTCTCGTATCTGATTCACTATATCCCTCTGTTTCCAGAGTATCCAATCTAGCCTCTCTAGAGTCATGGTGAACCCATATCTGCAAAATCTATCTTAGCCACATCTATCAAGAATGTCCCAGTAGTCTGCTTTGTTACATTAAGAAGTTCTCCTATAGCACTACCATCATCTACATCTTCCCCTGGTAATGTTACTGAGTCATGTTCAATTTCTATAGTTAAACTGATTATCTGTTCTATCCCCTTTTCAGCTACTCTCTTTATCCACACTGGTACAGATTCTCCTGCCTCTATAAATCCCAGTGGAAGTGTTACAGAACTAAAAGGTCCATCAGAACTTTCTATATCCTCTCCAAAAAACTTTACTCCTATTGGTGTTTGATCTTCAGTAACCAATGTCTCTCCAACACCAGTTGTTCTTCCATCACCTTTACCCTCTGGAGCCAACCCTATAGATATTTCTGAAATTGGTGGATTTGTGAGAACACGTATGACTGTTCCAGTAGCTGGAGTTCCACTGTTATTCCATACATAGATTAATCTGTATTCTGTCCTACCAACTAGAGCTTCATTTCTCTTAATATCATCAAATAGATTTTGTAAAACATCAGTAACTACTAAAGTATCACTTCTATTCCCACCAACAGAAGCCTTTGGATCTTGATTATTCTTTCCACCTGATAGTCTAATTTCTATTTCAGCAACCATTATCTCTTCTTCTTTACATAACCTCTTTGGTCGAATCCATATATTCCTTCATTAGCTCTCCATTTCACATACTCATCTACCTCTCCTATATTGAATACTTTTGGGATTCCATTAATCTTAGTATTAGTATCTCCTTCTATAATACCAACACAAAGTATAACATTAACATCAAAACTGAAATCTAGATTATTCAATTCTGTAGCAGATACAGCATCTAGTGTTAGTCCTGTTGGTTGTTTTGTAACTCCCAAAAATCCTACCATTTCATTTGTTTGACCTGTATCATACCAACCATACCAATTATCATTAACTAATTGTAATCCAGTAACCACATTAACATCATTAGTAAAAATAAATGGATTAACTGTTGGACTAAGATTCAAAGGATTTCCTTCATTAGTATTATCACTTTTCTGTTGATTCCAATCAAGAAGGTCCACAGCAACATCATTAACTGGAACTACAAATCTGTTTTTAGCAGTATTAATTCTAAATTCTTTAGAGTCAGTAACTATTCTAGCTACTGGTTGTCCTCTTCTTACATTCACAATATGAGTAACCAAACCATATTTTACAATGGCCTTTACATGAATATCGTTAAACCTATCAAGAATTATATCCTTTAGTGAAGTTGCAACATCACCTAATGTAGACTTTGGTATTACAGAACCTGTAAGCTGCCAGGCTGTATCATTTACATTCCAACCATATACCTCCATTTTTGGAGTTGGTTTAAATCGTAAGCGTATAAGACCATTCTGGATAACTCTTTCTCCCACAAACGGATGATCAGTTGCGAATACTTCTGTCCAATCTGACTCCACATCCGTATCATTCGTATCAAAGACTCGTACTCTTCCATTTAATCTATCAGCTAGTGCTACAGATGAACCTACAAAAAGGTTTGGGTAATATATCCATATGAAATCACTCTTGACTGTCTTTGTTGACTGTTCATTCATCACATACCTCGCAGATACCTTTGCCTCTCCTAATTTTGCATTAACCACACCTTCAAATATTCTAATTCTTTCTCCATTTGGTTCCTTATAGAATATTTTTGTAAGACCACTCTCCAGGTAAGAAATCTCCCATTTTATATTTGTAACACCAGCAGTTACATCTTTTGTTACTAATGTAGTTTCAACTCCATCAACTGTTTCCTTTACAGTAAATGTAGCAAAAGTATCTCCTGATTGTAAATCAACTCTCAATTTATCTGTTGTAGATAAATCCTCAAATTCATACCTCATTATTTGGGTTGGTGGTGATGGTCCAAGACTATCATCATCTATTTCATTTTGTCCTACTATTCTAACTCCAGGATAGAAATACATGAATGTTGAAAAGGACATTATCTTTTCAACTTCACTACCATCAGTAGATTCTGCTGTAAGCTCTAACTTACCAGTAACAATTAGAGCAGTATCATTAGTAATACTACCTTCAGATGTTATAGATGTCTCTCCACCTATAGGAATATTATATTGTGAACCTAAGAGGAAATTAACCTGTGGTACAACTCCCTCCTTTGTAATTCTATCAAAAGATTTCTCTATTGGACTAAAATTAAACGCTGCAACAGCAGGGGAGAGTGATATATGTGCCATTATCCCATTATTAGATCATAGATGTTTGGAAATTGATCAATCAAAATATCTTCAAATATACCATCAATATCACCAAACCCAACACCATCTTCATCTGTTTCTTTATCTCCTGTATTTCCATCTTCATTAATACCACCCTCAGCAAACTGAACCATTACTATATTGTATGTTTGTACAATTTTACCTGTTTCAGGATTAAATGATGGACCTTTTTGTCCTATCTTTGCTCTACCAACAGCATACAAACCAGTATACATATCAAACTCTGGTTCTGTAACAGTTAGTTGCATTGTTTCTTTTTCTGCTCTTTTTATAATCTCTCTTAGTTTATCAATTTCAGCACCATCTTGAATTTGACCTGTAATTGTAAGTTCCATTTGATCAGGTCCTATATCTACTGGAGTTGGAAAGTTTTCTATAATTTTCTTTGCTACCTGCTTTCTAACTATACCCCACTGTATAGATTCCGGTCCTCCGAATGGTAGTACATGTTCATCAAGTGTCCAGGTCATGTTATCAACGTATCTTTGTTCTCAATGTCACTATTAATCTTCTCGGCAACAATGTCTGCAACTTCCTCTGCTGTAGTCTCATCTGCTATCCCATCAACATTAATGTTTATTTCGTTAGTAATAATTATGTCACCAGAGCCATTAGATTCTACAGATGATTGAAGTGATCCTAATTTATCTATTATCTCCTGTTCCTTATCTGTTGTAGCCTGACCATTTATTCTATCTAAATCACCAGTGAATGATTCACCAATATTTGATGTTTGATCAAGATTAACATCTCTGTTAAGAATAGCTTCCAAAAATGCATCTAGACTTGAACCTAATATCTCTGCTATGCTTCTTGTATTATCCTCTCTATTAATTGTGTTAACCAATGCTCCTAGATCTGCATCAGTTGGTTGTGATTTCTGTACTACATTAGTAAAGTTTACAAGTTTATTAAATTCTTCCAATGAATGAGCCTGACCACTAGAAATTTTTATAATTTCTTGTAAGTCATCATCAAGTATCATCAAGTCTCCCTCAAATGTATTTATTGCATTTAGTTGATCCTCTTGTATTCCAGAATCAACTCCACCTGCAACCCCACCTCCTTGATTTACTATTGCTTGTGTAAGTAATTGTAATTCATTAATTAATTCTTGTTCCCTTACTAATTGCTCAAGATTAATTTTATTTAGATCTTGTAAATCATCATGAAATTGCTGATTAAGTGCCTCAAATCCACTACCTAACTGTGCTACTTCACCAGAAGTAACTCCTGCAGTTTGTAGACCACTAATACTAAATACACCTTCATCTGATACTTTGAGTGTAGATAATCTTCTAGCAGCTTCAGCACCCTCTCTTGCTAAAAGAGAAAATGCTATTGATGCTTTATCAACTTCTAATGTAAAATCAATTAATCTGTTTTGGTTCCTTGCAACCTCAAGTATCCAAGCATTCAATGTTCTCCTAGCTAATTCAAGAGTTGCTGAACCCTTAGCTAGTCCTAGACTATTTTTTTGTGTCTCTGTAATATTTACATTATCTCTAGCAGTAAGAACATCTTGTGTCTCAGCTAATTTAGATAAAGATTCAGAATCAAGTTCAGTTATAGCTGCAAGTTCAGCCTCAGAAAGATTCAATAAATCAGTACTTGCAAGTAATTCATTATTCGAATTTGTATACTTGTCCATTGATTTTTTAACATTCTCAGTAGTAAGTATTTGCTCCTGATTAGCTGTACCTACACCAAGATATGATTCTTGAGCTTCTGCTATCCTTGCTGAATAATCACTAGTTTGTAATATAACTTCTTGACTAACAGATGTCATACCTATGAATTTTTCTGTCATTGTAGCTTGTGCTCTAATTACCTCTTCCTGCGAATCAAGATACTCTTTAATTATATCATCAACCAATCCCTGAGTAAGCAATTCATTTCCTGCTAACTTTGATAGTTTTATCAGTTCTAGGAATCTAGGATCATTCTCTAGAAGATTTCTTATATTCAAAGCCTGTGAACCACCTGCATCTGCTGAAGATGGTCCAAGACCACTTTCATCCTGTGGTGAAAATCCACCCTCTGATTCTAATTTAGCAATTAGTTTTTCAACATTTCTTGTTGCATCTCTTATTTTAAATTCTATTGGATTAGTTATAGCAAGACCTAAACTTGCAAAGTCTTTTGCTATATCCTGCATACTATTAAGTATAGGATCTGAAAAATTCCTTTGGAAGTTTTCTGCTGCTGCAGTCCAGTCTCCTGTTGTCAATGCTATAAGAAACTCATCAATCTGTTCTCCTATTAATGATAGATTTTTATTTGTATCCCTTATGAATTGTGACATATTAAAAGACATGCTTGCAAGTGCATTACCGAATCTACTAACCATTAATTGTCCTGCACTATCCATTCCAAAGTCATCTGCATCTTTAATTCCCTGTTTAATTGCAAGTCCTAATACTGCACCCATTGCAACTGCTGCAATTGCTATTGCAATGAATGGGTGTGCCATAGCTAATCTCATTATACCACCAAGAGCACTACCAAGTGGCTTTAGTGAAGTCTTCATTCCACTAGCAATGTTACCACCCAAACGTTTACCACCTGCACTCATTTGAGACATAAGAGTTCCTGAAAAAAGTGTTGATGGAAGATTTCTAAATGCTCCAACTATACCTGCTAATGCGACAGTTATTAGTGATTTCATTTGTCCCAATCCACTCTTTATACCTGAAATGAAACCACCACTCTTTACAGTTTTACCTATATCTTTTAACATAAATGGTAATACTGTAAGAGCTCCACCCAATCCAATCATAGCAGTAGCCATAGCTAATGCAGGAGCTTCTGATGCCTCGAATCCATCTTTTACTACTCCAATAAATTGATCAATTCCTTTTAAGATTAAGAATATACCAAATGCAGCTACTGCAAACTTGAGGAATGATATGAATAATGCATTAGTTGCAACAGTCAACAGTGCTGTACTTGCTGCTAGTTTTTGTACAAAAGCACCCATAACTGCAACAAGTGCACCTACTGTACCAATTATGAATAGTGAAGCTAAGACTCCTAACAGTGCTGCAAATCCACCTGTAACTAATTTTAATATAAACTCATTACCTTTGAATACTGCTGTTAATCCCTTGACAAGTTTAACTAGTGTTTTAACTGGTGGAATTATAAGCTGTGATAAAGTAGTTCCAAATTCCTGCATAAACGTTTGAACACCACTATCTGTTGCTAGACTTCTTAACTCAATTACTAATTGAGCAATAGCAGGTGACATAGCACCAACAAGTTCTATTCTAAGACTATTGAATGCATTCTTCATTCTTTTAATTCTCTCTTCTGGTAATTGTTTAAATGCCTCTGACATTCTATTTGCTATTCCTGCAGCACCTTCCGCAGCATCTATAGATTCATTCAACTCATCAAATCCTTGAACTAGAGCAAGCAATGTTCTCTCTCCTCTTGATGTTGCATTAATCATTTCAAATATTTGCTTTCTTGCAATTGAACCTTCCTTACCAGCTCTTTTTAATGCAGCATTAAATTGTCCTACAATATCAACTATACCTTTCATCTGACCACTTGTATCTCTTAATGTAATACCCATAGATGCAAGATCAGTACTTAATGATACAGTTGTACTAGATAGATTTTGTAATAATATGGATAAGTTTCTTCCTGGGCCTCCGTTAAGTACACCTAAACGATCTTGTACAACACCCAATACAGCAGCAGTCTCTTCGAAAGTTAATCCAAATTCTCTTGCTTGTTGTCCTGCGAAACCAAGTGAACGTACAAGACCATCTAGTGTAATTGTTGATTGGTTGTTAACTGCTACTAATACATCAGATACTTTTGCAGCTTCTGATACACTGATAGAAAATATCTTCATTGTCTTTACAAAATTGATAGCAGCAGAATCTGCAGACTGGTTCTCAATTGTCATTAATTTAATAACTTCATTTGCTACTATGATCTGTTGCTTTGCTCTTTGTACTTCGTCACCTGCAAAGTTTACAGCTCTTCCTACTGCATCAAATGCACCTGCAACTTCTTCGACATTAAAAACTGTTGTACCAGAACCAAATGTTCTCATAGCATTGTTAAGTAAATCTACTGCTTCTCTTGCCTTTCCGGTAGAAGCACTAATATCAAAACCTGAACGTACAATTGCTCTACCAACTGTTGATAGATCTTTTGATCCTTCTTGGACCATAGTGTTAAGTCTCTGAGTAATTTCTCCTAATGCTCTACCTGCTACACCAGCAAGGAAAGTCATCTGGAAGGCTACGAAACCAAGACGGTTTCCTAGACTACCTACACCTTTGTCTATTGCCTTTACAGAGATATTGGCACCTTTAAATTCTTTTTTTAGGTTTCTAACTTCCTTTGCAGCAGCACGAAGATTTGTAGTCTTAATGCTAATAGTAATATCTCCACTAGCCATTATCTCCTTTTAGTATGCTTGATTCCTTTTTTAGCATTTGGCCTATACCCAACCTTACTCCTTCGAGTATCTATCTTTGCTTTGTTACTATTTGCATAATCCTTCTGTTTCTCTTTTAATATTTTATACGCCATAAGACTAAGTTGGACACCTTCATAGTCATCTATTTCGTATCCTAATAATTCATGTGGAAAGCGTGATGGATTTACGTCACAGAGGGCGGTGACGTCTTGGGCAACTGGGCTTCCTGCTTTTTTTTAATCTTCTCCATAGATTTCTTATCTAGTCCAGAGAATCGCAGAATCGCATTAAAGAGTTCTGAAAGAACAGGCATTGGAATTTGTCTATGATGTAATGTATTTGTATCACCATCTTCAACTTCACCCTCAAATATGATCCGAGGATTAATTGTACAGATTGGTATAAATCTTTTCATTAATGGAAAGACACCTTCTTTGAGTTGTTTTAATGTAAGTTTTCCATCTTCTTCAATCTTATCTAAATCAGCATCTTCATCACCAACAGTTTGTTTCATCTCCTGGGATTCTATTAACTCAAAAGTAGAGAGTCGTTGAATAGTAAATTCATAAGGTTCTTCGGTTGGAAAATCAGGGTCTTTAATTAAGACTATTTTTGATGATTTTGCACGAAGTCTCTCAACTGTAGAATTAGTTGGACTCATATAAAAAAAGAAGGGGGGTTAGGGTTAATTAACCTTTGGTTATGCTGTAAATTCTGCGTTATCTTGTGCGTTGATTACAGTTACTATTAATGGATCGTTATTACTGTCTGGTTCTGCATGATAGTTTAATGTTTGCACATATCTATCAAATCCGCTTGTTGGAAGATTGTTTGTATCTAATGCTGCAGATGGTATATCTGCATGGATTGATCTTAGAGTTAAAAGTGAACCAAATGAACTTGTTAGTTCAATTTGTTTTGAAGTCTCGTTTAACCAATCGTTATACAAATCAATCGATTCAAATCTTGCATCGAATGAACCAGTACATGATAATTCTCCAATGAGTCCTGCTGGAAGGAATTGTGAACCTAATGAATAAGCATCATCATCAAAGTCATTTTCATA
>SDBT01009143.1_pt1 | contig 16110 bp, 11 predicted proteins | sample 2277101 | NCBI WGS metagenome assembly SDBT01 (sample SAMN10404973, study PRJNA504765) | marine sediment metagenome | isolation source: marine sediment core GS10_PC15, 103 cmbsf | place: Arctic Ocean: Southern Knipovich Ridge | collected 2010 | reverse complement strand
CTCGGCGGGGACACGGCTTGACGAGCAAAATCTGCTCCACCCAACGAAAAATTTGGCATATCCGCCTCCGGCCGATTATCGGGGCGACCAACTGAACAATGCTTGATTCTGCCTCTATTGGAGCGGTATGCTCTAGCCCGCAACGACGGCGTCGGAGCACCATGGAAAACCGAACGTGGCGGAATTAACTGTTACATTGGCCGCGCTGGACTGGATCACCAGGAACTGGGCGGCGATGGCTATCGCGCTGACCTGCCTAAGCCTGCTGATCGCAGCGGTGTGGCTTTTGACTTATTATGTCCGCATCTGCTTGAATATCTTTGTGGACACCACCCCCCCGCTGTCCATGAACCCGTCGGACTTCCAGCGGCTGGAGGGCGAGATTATCTGGTTCCGCAGCTTTGACGGGACGAGCCTGCGAGGGATGCACCTCAAACCGCCCAATGGCGCACCCTACAAGGGTTCCATCGTCTTCTGCCACGAATATGGGTCCGACATGTACAGTTGCGCACGATACACCCGCCCGCTTCTCGAAGCGGGATACAATGTTTTCACCTTCGATTTTCGTGCTCACGGTAAATCCAGCGGGGGTAACTACAATCCCCTGCAATGGCCCAGCGATAAGGAACTGGGCGACGTGCTTGGCGTCTGCGCCCACGTGGAATCGACGCTCGCCGCCGAGAATAAGCCAACTACCATCGGATTATTCGGAATCAGTCGCGGCGCCGGTGCGGGCCTCCTTGCCGCGGCGAGCGATCCGAACATCAAGGCCATCGTCTGCGACGGCGCCTTCAGCACCGACACGACACTGATCGCCCTGATGAAGCGATGGGCGCACATCTTCGCCAGTATCAAGTTAATCTACCAGAACCATCCGGACGCCTTCTGGCGGTTCCTGCTGTGGCTGCTTATGCGTTTCGCCCAGCCGAAGCTCCGACGACGGTTCCCCTCTGTACGCAAGGCGTTAAAGGACATGCAGCCGAGGCCGATCTTTTTCATCCACGGACAGCGCGACAGCTATATCCGCGTGGACCAGACCCGCCTGCTGCACGAAACCGCCCCTTCTCCCAAGTACCTCTGGGTTGTGGAGAAGGCCAAGCACAACCAGGCCGTCGTCACCGCTCCCAAGGCCTACGCCGCGCGGACCGTCGCATTCTTCGAGAAGCACCTCGCAGAGATGGACATACCCGCAGAACGAATCACCACCGATCCGCCAGACGTCGAAGTGGCGTGATGGTCACGAGATGGAACTTTCGGTATTACGGGATCCGGGGGCGGAACAATTGACAATCGTTGATTGACAATTGACAATCGCATTTATGGGCTTGCGGGAAGAAGTTCTGAGACCTATTGCGAAGCTGGCGGCGTGGCGAGCTTCCGGGCAGCTGCGCGCCTTTCTGAGGGCACATCAGCGGACACGGGAGACGCAGGATGAATTTCTCGCTGAACTGCTCACCGCTCACGCCGAAACCGACTTCGGGAAGGACCACGGGCTTGGAAAGGTCCGCAGCTACGAGGACTACAAGACCGCCGTGCCGATCGGGACGTACGAAACCCACCGGCCGTACATGCAGCGCGTGCTCGAGGGCGAAACCACCGCCCTGCTGCCGGAAAATCAGGGAGTTTTGATGTTCTCGATGAGCAGCGGTACGACGGGCGCGGCGAAACACATCCCAGTCACGCCGCGTTTCCTGGCCGATATCCGCCGCGGGTGGAACATCTTCGGCGTCAACGTCCTGAATCAACACACCCGGGCGTGGGTGCGGCCTATTGTGCAGATTTCTTCATCGGCGCACGAGCAGACCAGCCCGACCGGTCTGCCATGCGGTTCTATCAGCGGGCTGCTGGCCGCTACGCAGAAACCGATCGTCCGGTGGATGTACGTCGTTCCGCAATGGGCTGCGAAAATAACCGATCCGACGACCCGTTACTACACCATCCTGCGATTCGGGGTTGAAAAGGACGTCGCCTTCATCACCACGGCAAATCCTTCCAGTATTATCAAGCTCATCGAGACCGGCCAACTGCACGCGGATCGCCTGATCCGCGACCTGCACGACGGCGCCTTCACCCCGCCAACCGATACCCTGCCCGCTGCGGCGGAGCAGACAAGATTCCGCCCGAATCGCTCCCTGGCCCGCCGGTTGGAACAGGGGATAACCGCCGACGGAATGCTGCTGCCCAAGCACTTCTGGAACCTGGCGTTTCTGACACACTGGACGGGAGGGACGCTGAAACTCTATCTCCGTCGCCTCCGAAAGCTTTTTGGCGACGTGCCTACTCACGACATCGGGCTGCTGGCCAGCGAAGGGAGATTCTCCCTGCCCCTCGAGTCGGGTACGGCGGAGGGAGTGGCGGAAATCACCTCCAACTTCCTCGAATTCATCCCCGCCCAAGACCGTGAATCAAGCAACCCCCCAACGCTGCGGGCAGAGCAACTGGAGGTCGGAGGCGAGTATTTCATCGTTCTGAGCAACTGGGCGGGACTGTTTCGATACAACCTCGACGACCGCATTCGAGTAACGGGGTTCCTTGGACAGAGTCCCGTTTTCGAGTTCCTTTCGCGAGGGTTGCACACCGCCAACATCACCGGCGAGAAGATCACCGAGCATCAGGTCGTCGAGGCGTTCGCCCGGGCGAGGCGGGAAAGCGGCGTAAACGTGGAACGGTTCATTCTGCAAGGACGGTTCACCTCCACGCCGTATTACGAATTACGCCTGGAAAGACCCCGCGACGTAGAACCACAAACCTTGGCGCAATACATGGATCGGGCGCTTTGTGAGCACAACATGGAATATGCCTCAAAGCGCAAAAGCGAACGGCTGGGCCCGATCCGGGCGGTCACGTTGCCCGACGGAACGCTCGAGCGGGAAGAGCAGGAACATATCCGCCGCCGTCAAGGCCGAAGTGAACAATACAAGCATCAGTACCTTTTGACCGATATACTTGATGATGATTCGTAGGAAGCATAAGAAATTATCTCAAAAACCCTGTCCCAGCGTGGCGGGTCTCCTGACCCGCCACGTAAGTTCGGGTAATACAGGGGACGCGGTGGGTCAGGAGACCCACCGCGCGAGAAGTATGCAAATGTTTTTTGACAAGTAAATTGACAGGATATGAAATGAATGTAATCAAGAAGTTGTTCTCGGGTAACGGCAGTACCTCCTTGATGTTTCACGGCGCAGCCCAGAGGGTTACCGGCTCGATGCACCTGCTGCGTCTGGAGGATAAAATCGTCTCGCTTGACTGCGGTCTCTTTCAAGGCCGACGAAGCGAAACCCGCCTGCTGAACGTCAAATTTCCCATCCCGGCCGGGAAAATCGACACGCTGCTGCTGTCCCACGCGCACATCGATCACAGCGGGAACATCCCGCAATTGATCAAAAAAGGCTTCAAGGGAAGGATTTTCGCCACCTCGGCGACGTGCGATCTTTGTAGTATCATGCTCGCCGACTCGGGACATATTCACGAGGAAGATGCCAATTACTGGAACAGGAAACGCGCCAGTACCCCCTCGGAGGAAATCCGCCCACTGTACACCGTCGAGGACGCCCACGCCGCGCAGAAGCACTTTCAGCACATGCCCTACAATCAGCCATTCGCCTTCGCCGACGGGGCGAGGGCGACATTCATCGAGGCGGGGCATATTCTCGGGTCATCCTGCATCCTTATCGAGATCGAAAAGCCCAAACCGATCCGCATTCTCTACACGGGCGACCTGGGACGATTCGAAATGCCCATTCTGCGAAATCCCACCGAACCGCTGCCCCAGGTGGACTATCTCATCACGGAATGCACCTACGCCAACCGCCTGCACCACAACCCAACCGACATGAAGGAGCAACTGGCCGAGATCATCCGGGAAACCGCCGAAGCGGGCGGAAAGGTCATTATCCCCTCCTTCAGTGTCGGGCGGACACAGAACGTCGTGTACTACATCATCCAGGCCATACACGAAGGGCTGCTCGCCCCGCTGCCAATCTACGTCGATTCGCCCCTTTCCACCAACGCCACTGAGATATTCAAGAAACACCCCGAGTGCTACGACGAAGATGCACGCGATTTCTGGATGGAGGCGGGCGACATATTCGGGGACAGCCGAGTAACCTACATTACCGACGTGGAGGAATCCAAGAGCCTGAACCGCCGATCCGACCCGCACGTGATCATCGCCTCTTCGGGGATGTGCGAGGCGGGCCGAATCCTCCACCACCTGAAGAACAACGTCCAAAACGAGGCCAATACCATCTGTATCGTGGGCTTCATGGCCCAGCACACGTTGGGACGCAGAATTGTCGAACGTCGTAATGAGTTGAAGATCTTCGGGCGTCTGTATCCGCTGATGGCGCGGGTGGAGATACTGAACGGATTCAGCGCGCATGCGGACCACAACGAGTTCGTCCGGCTGCTTTCGCCCCTCGCCGGGAGCCTCCGCGGGGCCTTCGTCGTCCACGGCGAGGGTCCACAACCGACCGCCATGACCCAACTGCTCACCGAAGCGGGAGCCCGAACCGTCCACACGCCCGCCCCAGGAGATGTCTTTGAGCTGTGAAACTTCACCGAAGGCTGAGACGAAAAGTCGATACCACCAAGAACATGAGCGCCGAAAACTCGACAACCCGCCTGGAGTTCCGTAACGACGGATTCACCATTCTCGTCGACGGTGCCCCGACCGCCACCATCGAGTGGTCCCAAGTGCGTGAAATCGTGGCCTACCGGCGCGATCCGGACGAAAAAGACCTGCTGTGCCTCGGATTTCGCGTTACCGTGACGGACGACTACATCGAAGTGGACGAAGAAGTGGACGGGTATCAGACGCTGCTCGAAAAGATGTACGAAGCCTTCCCCTCCCTCAAGCAGAAATGGTGGCGGGAGATTACTTCGTCATACGGGATCAATTGGACGACGATCTACGGCCTGTCGCTCGCCGAGCAATTGCGTCCAGCCCCGGCGGAGCAGTATCTGCAACGGAGTAAAAAGAAAAAGCAAATGGTGCGTATGGCGGGGATGCGGGGGTTGCTTCTCGTGGCGGGTCTGGCGGGGGCGGGGGGGGTGCAAATGCTCTTCGCCCGGTGGATCGCACCGTGGAACAATCTCGTTGCGATCGCTGCCCTCCCGACCTTTCTGGTCGTCCTTGTCGCTTACTTCTGGTGCAATCCACGGGTGTTCTTCGCCCTGCTGGTTGGGTTTTACCTCGTCGAATTCGTCTGGAACTTCATGCCCGGTGCGCCCGGACCCTCCCTCCTAGACCAACTGATCCGGGGAAAATTCTCCTACCTTCTAATCCTCGGGGTGGAAATCTTGATTGGCATGGGCGTGATGCTTCTTGCGGTAAAACGCAACACGCGATGACTTCTCAGGAATCTGAGCAAAAAAACTTCAAAACGACGATCTTTCGTCGCATATCTTACGTAATTCTCTTGTCAAAAAGGCATTACAGCCCTCATTCCATAATTTGCCTCTTCTGGAGCAGGAAGTGACGAACGAGGCCCGCCAAGCTGCAGTAGATGCTGTAACTACATTCAAATGAAGCAGATACGCCTTTTGCGATGGACTGCTCCTTCCCGCCTGCGTACCTCGTCCCACTTCCCGGGGACAACCCGGGAAGAACGCCCAACCGCATTTTTTGTTGCATAGCGATTAGGGACACTTAAACTCATGTGCAACCATAAATTACCCTTATCCGCCAGTCTGTAAGGCCAGGGGAACAACCATGGCAAGCGTAACGTATGACGATCGCAGTTTCATGATTGACGGCCGAAGAATTTGGCTGGTCAGCGGTTCGCTTCATTATTTCCGCATCCCAGCCGATTTGTGGGCCGACCGGCTCCTAAAGGCCAAAAGAGCGGGACTGAATTGCGTCAGCACGTATATCGCCTGGAATTTCCATGAGCCCAAAGAGGCCCAATGGGAGCTGGAAGATAACAAGGATATTCTGGAGTTCATCTCCCTGGCGGATGACCTGGGACTATATGTCATCCTCCGACCCGGACCGTATATCGGTTCCGAATGGGACTTCGGCGGACTTCCAGCCTGGTTAGCGGGGAAATCGGGGATAAGCTACCGCACCAACAACGCCACCTTCATGCATTACTTCGACAAGTATTTTGCCCAGATTCTTCCCCAACTGGCCGAATACCAAGTTGTCAACGGGGGCAACATCATTCTCATCCAGAACGAAAATGAATACCTGATGACTACGATGCCCGACCGTACGGCGTATCTGGACTTTATCAATCAGTTGTTCCGGCGGAGCGGATTTACTATTCCCATCGTAAACTGCAACATGGTCATCGACAAGGACACCGGGTGCAGCTTAGCGACCGACCCGCCGGTGGAAGATAACATCGAGTGCATCAACACGTGGGACGCCGCCGCACCTTCCCTGAAGCGGCAGCGGCGGAGACAGAGCGAGGCCCCTCTGCTGATCACCGAATACCGCTGCGGACAGTTCGACCATTGGGGGGCTGAGCACCTCTCGCGCGATGATACGGAAGTCGCCCGCCGAGCATTGGAGATACTTGGATGCGGGTCCCAGTTTAACTACCACATGTGGCACGGCGGGACTAATTTCGCCTTCTGGGGTTCGCGTCTGAACAGGACACCCGAATCTTTCCAGACCACCAGTTACGACTACGATGCCCCTCTTTCCGAGGGCGGGGGACTGACGCGGAAATACTACCTCTCCCGCCTTGTGAACGTACTGGCCAGTTCAATGGCGCCGTATTTCGCCGCCGCGCGGGAGGAGGAATCGGGTGCGAGCATCGACGACACCTCCGACGTGATGAACCTTTCCGGGGCGATGGGCCAATGGGCCATCGTGACCAATCATGGACGCGAAGACATCGAGAAGGTTACCCTCTGCCTCCCAAGTGGAGAGAAACTATCCGTTTCGCTGGAACTGATCGGTGCGGCGGCCATTCCGTTCAATCTGAAGCTTCCCACCGGGGGGATTCTGGATTATTGCTCCCTTACACCGCTGGGACTGTTCGGTACCGAGGAAAAAAGCGTGCTGGTTCTGCACGGTCCGCCCGGTGTCGAGGGCGTCTTGAGCATCGATGGGGAAAAGCAACTCCTGGAGGTCCCCGATGATGACGCACCGGTGATTCTGAAACATCATGGGCTGATGTTGGTTTTGGTAAACAGCGAACTGGCGATGCGAACCTGGCCGCTGGAGGATTGCCTGGTATTCGGCCCACGATTTGTCGGTAAGGGCGTCGAAGACCTGCGTCATGCCCCCCGGGACGCACGGTATTTCATCCTGCCGCTGGAAGATCCCAAGCTGCACCAAAGAAAGGCCAAACCGCAAGCCACACACAAACCTGCTCCCCCGCAATTGAAAACCTGGAAGCGAGTCTGTATCTGCCCGGAACCGATATCCAACAAGCTTCAGTGGCAGAAGCTGGATCGGCCGAAAGATATGGACAAGCTGGGTATTCATTACGGTTACGCGTGGTATCGCATAGAGATAGAAGAGCAGCACGCCCACAAACGATATCTCTTCCTCCCGAACTGCGCCGATAGGGCGTCGCTTTACCTCAACGGAGTTCTGATCGGCGTATGGGGCGCCGGGGAAGGGGCTACACGAGAACCCATCGGCGTCAATTTCAAGAGGGGCAGGAATGTCCTGGTGGCCTTGGTGGACAACCTCGGACGCTTCAGTTCCGGAGACCGCCTTGGTGAACTCAAGGGCCTTTACGGTCACGTTTATGACGCCAAGGTTCTGCGCACCACCAAGTTCAAACTCGCCCCTTGTACGACGTTTCCCAAGCGCGTCGTCCCGCGCACCCTTGCGCATCTGGGCGAGACTCTCGAGTCCGAACCTATCTGGTCGGCGGAGGTGAGGATCCCATTGAAAAAGGTGCTTCCGATTCAGTTGTCTTTCACGGATATTCCACACCACGTGGCGGTATTCTGCAACGACCGCCCGGGTGGGTTCTTTCCCAAGCATAACAACACCAACTGGGGTAATGTTACTCTCGGTGCCGACCTGAAAACCGGCAAAAACGTAATCCGCCTGCTGCTGTGGGGCGACGTACTTCCGAAGGTACTGGAGAAGGTGAAATTTTATACCCTGAGTGAACCTATATCCGCTGGGGCGAAATGGAGTTATCGGCCCTGGGCCTTGCCCACAGAGAGCGTCGGTGAACCCATCAAAGGCAAAGGGTGCTGGTTTATAACAAAATTCAAGCGCCGCCAGACGGATATCCCGCTGTTTATCAAACTGTACGGGGCCAAGAAGGGACAGCTTTATCTCAACGGGCACAACGTGGGACGATTCTGGACCATAGGCCCGCAGGAATACTACTACCTCCCGAGTTGTTGGTTGCAGGAAGAAAACGAATTATTGGTGTTTGAGGAACACGGGCACATGCCCAGCCGATGCAAGCTGGAATATCGCCCGCTGGGGCCCTACCGCACATAGGACTCGGCGACAACGAAATATGAAGAATTTTTTCAGCAGGGACTTGCTTGTCCAGCAGGTATAGAATATTATAAGTATCTTATTGAATGAGAGTTCGATACAGGGATGTTCGAAAGCTCTGTTGAAGTTAAGGTGGTTCGGCTGTTATAGAGATAGGTTAGAAAGGGCTTTCTTATGCATACGATAACGAAGAAAGAGCTGGTAGACCGCATTGCCGACCAGACCCGGCAGAAACGCGTCGCGGTCAAGAAAGTAGTCCAATTGTTTCTGGACGAGGTTATTGAAGAACTCGGGCGGGGAAACCGCCTGGAATTTCGAGACTTCGGTGTCTTCGAGACCAAGAAGCGAGCTGCCCGCATCGCACAAAATCCCAAGACCTTGCAGCGGGTTCACGTACCTCCCAAACGCACCGTGAAGTTCAAGGTGGGCAGACTTATGAAGCTGAAACTCTCTGAGGGCCTCAAAAGCGAACAACCTGCCCCGGCGACTCAGGCGAACGTTTCACACCCGGGTCCACCGTCCGCCGGAACTTCCGTCTAACCATTACAAAAGACAAAATTTGCATCAACCAAACGCCGCTGGTTTCGGTGTCGGCGGTGTTCTTTTTTCCATCGGTGGAATCGCTCTTTGCCCCTATAGCAATTAACGGCATTTCGTGACGGTTCCCAATTCCATGGTACGGGCCCCGGCCCTCCTGTCCGACGGGAATTATCATCGTAAAGATGCGCCGCGGAGCACCTGCGCCGCCATACAATACAGGTTGGGTTTAATTCCTGCGCTCGGGACGAGAAGCACGGCGAGCTTATTGCCCCTCACCCAGCAATTGAAGGAGTGCTTTTTGCGTTCGAGAATCGATCTTTCCCCCCCTGGCGGCGATCTCGACGGTTCGCCTGCCCAGGACCCGATACAAATCCCTCATCGCCTCGTCCACCTGTTCCATCGCCTCCAGGTGCCTCCGGACCGTCTCAACATCCCCGCGTGAGATCGGTCCGGTCAATGCCTCGGCCGTGCCCTTTTCCAGGGCGTTCTGGACCGTTGCGCGCACCAGAGGCGCTATCGCCTTGCGGGCTTGCAGTCGATCCACGCCAATCGTCTGATACAATTGCAGCGCCGCGTCTAAAAGTGTCGTGAGGTAGTTCGCACCCATCACGGCCGCGGCGTGGTAGAGCGGTTTGACCCGGGGGTCAATCCGAACGGGGTGCCCTGCGAGGCAGCGTGCCAATTGCTCCAGCACGACGGCGGCCGGGCCGTCGCCCTCGATGAAGAAATAGCTGCCCGGGATGGCGCCAAGGGCAGCTTCAATATCGGGGAAGGTCTGTAGCGGGTGCATCGAGCCGACCGGACAGCCCACCTTGCGAGCGGCGGCGAGCACCTCGCAATCCAAGGCCCCGCTGCAATGGGCAACCACCGGATGATGCCCCAGCCCCCCGGCGTGGGCTAACTGTTCGCACACCTGTTGGATCGCCGCGTCTCTGACGGTCAGCAGCACCAGCCCCCCCGCCGATCCCGCCGCGGGGAGCGACAATACCTTCGCCCCGCCGACCGCCTCGGCCAACGCACGGGCCCGCTCAGGTCGCGACCCCCCCGCCACCGCCACCACGCGATAACCCGCGCGGTAGGCCAGTCTACCCAACGCCGTACCCACCACTCCAGGTCCAATAATCGATATGTCCGGCTTTTCTATCATGGGATTTACTCCCCGGTACCCCCAAGGATAGACGTAACCACGGCCTGGGGCAATAGCGATACCGATTCTACCCCACCCCAAGGGTATAGGGGGGACAGACTACTTAACTCTCACTGCAGGTCCCGAAGTTTCCAACGGCTGGATTGCAACGAGGTATTGTTGGGAGAATTAAGTCGCGGACAAGGAGTTAAGTAGCCTGTCCCTCTTTACGAACCTCTTACGTAGATCATGCTTGACAGCTGGCGTAAGGGACAGCTACCATCCTTAAGGCAAACGGTGACCCGATGTGGAAGGAAATTGAACCTATGTCCAGAAATTTATTTTTCCTCGCGTGTACGACGGGTTTGTTGGCGACGACGTTATCCGCGCAGGCGGCTGTTCCCCCGGTCCCCAATATCCCCGAAAACCTGATGACCGGTAGGCTGCTAAACATACACAAGAAGGAGATCCGCAATCGGGTGCAATGGTGGAGGCAGAAATTACTTTTTGCCAATATCGACGAGGAAGTCATCTCTGCCCGCAACAGGCTGCTGGACGACTACGACCTGTACGATAACCCCAACTATCACTACGCCTTTGCGGAAATCGCCCGTGAGGAACTGATGGATCTGCTGAACGGGAAGGACATCGGGAAGGACGATCCTCTCAGGGCCATCAAGACCATTAACGTCGCGCTTGGGCTGGCCCGAATGCATTACAATCCGATTCAGCCGGCACTGGAATTCATGGTCGTCGACAAGAACCAGGCCTTCCGCTACATCGGCTGGGAAGGATACCGCTATACGCAGAATTCGCTGCTGAGGGAGGGGACGAAATATCTGAAAATCCTCGCCGCCTCACTCGAAAAGGCTATTCGGAACGAGAAAAATCCACTGGTGCTGAATATGGTCTTCAATGCAATGCTCCTGCCCCCACCAGGTGAGGGGGGCTTGAAAAAGAACATGCGCAAAGCGGCGCAAAAACAATTTTTGCAAGTCCTTAAGGCGTCCTGGAACACACTGCGCAAAGAGGTTCTCGCCGCGAAAGTACCCCAAAGCGATTGGATCGTCGCCTTGCGAGGTGGTGTGATGGCGCTGGGGGGCATCGGAAACGATCTGAAGAACCCGCCCTCCGCTGAAAGTGAAAAAGACGCCGAGGTAAGCCCGGACACTCGACAGTCCCTTCAGATGATCGTGGACATGGCCCAAAGCGCCGCTATGACGTTCGACAGAGCCTGGAAGAAAAAAGACACAAACAAAAAGTTGGTCGCCGCCTGCAGTCAATTGCTCCAGACCTGTGAAGACGCTTTGAATTCGATAACCGGCTCCAAAAGGAACCACCTGAACGAGGCCATCACCGCACCGCTGGATAAAGTCGGGAATCGCGGCGCCGCCATGCTGGGAGCCATCCTGAACTGGGTCGACGATTTGAAGGAAGAAGGCGTAAAAGACCCCCAGCCTCCCAAGTAAAACGCCCACCTTCAAAAGGGGGCCCGGCCGGGAGCGGCGCTTTGCCCTCCCCTTGCCAGAGCTCCCGAAAAATACTTGCAGGTGTTTTTTCGGGGCGTTCAGCCTTACCAAATGAGGTGAGAATCCGGTACAATCCGTCCTCGCAGAACATGGATTGCCGCATCGAATGAAATTATTTTACATCATCTCGTTGATAATCGTTGGGAGCATGGTGCTCTCGCCGTTGTGGTTTCTCCAGAAAGTGGATACGAAGGAACTGCAAGACCTTACGGTCTCCTATGGTACGTATGCGTCAAAGATTAAATCCCTGGATCCGGCCACGTGCGGCGACACGTCCTCAGCTTTCCTGCAAGGCGCGTTCTACGAAGGATTGTTGGGCTATTACTTCCTCAAGCGCCCCATCGAACTGAAGCCCCAACTCGCTGAGGAGTTCCCGAGCATCTCCCAGGACAAACTAACCTACACGTTCAAGATCAAAAAGAGTGTTAAATATCATCGCAACCCCTGCTTCGGGATTGACGAGAGCGGCCAGGCCAAAACCCGCACCGTCACCGCCGAGGATTTCGTGCTGAGCTTCAAACGCATCGCCGATTCGCACATCAACACGGAGATGTCCCTGGCGTTTATCCAGGACAAAATTGTCGGTATCAACGAGTATCGCGAAAAGACCAAGAGCTACAACAAGGGAGACTTTACCCGATATGACGAACTTTCCATCAAGGGAGTCCGGGCGCTGGATGCACAGACGTTCCAAATTCGCCTCGCCACGCCGTTTCCACAACTGCTTTACGTCCTGGCGATCAATAACTACGCCCCTGTTCCCCGCGAGGTGATCGACTTCTGGCTGGAAACGCGAGACGACGGAAAGGGAGGGCGAGAACCCATCCCCATGAGGGAACGGACGGCGGAGATCACCACATCGAACTACCAAGCCGTCGTGGGCACCGGGGCATACTATCTCAAGCAATTCGTGGATGGCGGGACGAACATCCTGATGAGGAATCCCGACTATCGCGACGTGTACTATCCATCCGAGGGCACCGACGCCCAGCGCGAGGCGGGGCTGCTAAAGGACGCCGGGAAGAAACTACCCCTTATCGACGTAAGGTATCTTACCTACGTACCTGAGCTCAACCCGATGTGGATGTTGTTCCTCACCAAACAATCCGATGCGTGCATTATCCCTCGCGAAGTCTACTCACAAGTCATCACGCCCTCGAAGGAGTTAACCGACACATGGTCTCGGCAGGGGATTCGCTTGGAGAAGTATCGCCTCCCACTGATCTACTGGATCGTATTCAATAATGAAGATCCGATCCTCGGGACAAGCAAGTCTCTCCGCCAGGCGCTCCAACTGGCGTACAACGTGGAGGCGGAGATTCGCATCCTCCGCAACGGGCGGGCAGTCCGTACCAGCACCTACATCCCAAGCAGTTTCGAAGGGTACGCCCAGGCCCCATCCCCTTACGCCAAATTCGACCTAACCGAGGCAAAGAAAAAGCTCCTTACCGCAAAAAAGGAACTCGCCGCTGCAGGGCTGCTCACCCCGGATGGAAAAATCCCGCCCATTACGCTGGACATGGGAGGCCTGGACGCCGAAACCCGAAAACGGGGAGAATTCGCACAACAGCAGTTTCGGCAGATCGGGATCAAACTGAATATCGAGTTGAACGACTGGCCCACACTCCAGTCCAAGGTCCACAATAAGAAGTGCCAGATGTACAATATGGGGTGGCATGCGGATTATCCCGACCCGCAAAACTTCTTACAGCTTTATTACGGTCCGAACATTAAGCGCGGGACGAATAACTCCAACTATTCCAACCCGCGGTTCGACCGGCTCTTCGAGAAGATATCCACGATGGGCCCCTCCCCGCAGCGGACGGCGATCTACGTAGAAATGCTGAAGATACTCAACGAGGACTGCCCCGTGCTGCTCCAGACCGAGCCGGCCTTGTTTTTCCTGGTCCATTCGTGGGTGGGCAATGTTCTACCACATCCCATCGGGTACGGGATGCGCAAGTTCCGCAGCCTGGACATCGAAAAGCGACGTCGCGAGGGGGGCAGATAATGGGCCGATTCATAACCCGTCGCCTCTTGCAGTCGGTGCTGACGATATTCGGCGTGATGCTCATCACGTTCCTGCTGTTTCGCGTGGTCAGCAAGGACATCGCCTCGGCCAATCTCGGCCGCAGGGCTACGGAAAGGATGAAGGCAGAGTGGAGGCAGCGATACGGGTACGACCGACCTACACTGATTAACTGGCATCACCGGTTGACAATCGCTGACCACACCAAAGGAGACCTCCCGCTCGGCGTCAAGGATGTCGGAAACGGCCAGGCCGCCGAGGTCCTGGCGCTGTTCCTACCCAGCGAGGAGGATAACGACAATCTACCGGGCACGGCCAACGTCCTACGGGGCAGATATGTCTTTCGCCTCAGACGGGAGACGCCGCTGGCGAAACTCACTGCTGGAAAGGCCCTGGTTGCCAAGCCCCGCCTTTCTGAGGGGCAGGCGGGATCGGCCGCGGAAACTCCCAAACCGATCGTTACGTTCACGCTTACCGACGGGACCGACATCACCATCGACTTGACAGGGGTCAAGACTTGTGGCGATGTCCTGGACCGCATAAACCATCATCCGAAAAACCATGAACGACTGGAGGCTAGTATCTCCGAATGGTCAGCGGGAGATTTGTGGGACTCCCAGTTCTTCCATCACCTGTATGACACCGCTACGTTCCGTACGCGCAGCCTGAAAGACAACCAGACGCTGTGGAAGATCATTCGCCAACGTGCCCCCAAGAGTCTTGCCATCACCGTCCCGGCCTTCGCGGTGGGGTGGGTGCTGGCTATGATTATCGCTTGTTTCGTCGCTTACTATCGCGGGAAGTGGATCGACAAACTCGGTGTATTTCTGTCCGTGCTGGGGATGTGCATCCCGTTTCTGGCGTTCATGATCTATGGGCAGTGGCTGATGTTCGAGATTTCGCCCAGGCACGCATACGGAACCTTCTACCGCGTAAACGTCTACGTGCCCATCGTGATTATGGTGATTGCGGGACTTGGGGGCAACGTGCGGTTCTACCGGACCGTGATCCTGGACGAGATATATCGCGACTATGTCCGCACCGCCCGGGCTAAGGGCGCATCGCTGGGCTCGATACTCTTCAAGCACGTCCTGCGAAACTGCATGCTGCCCATCCTCACCAGCCTGATCATGACGATCCCGTTCCTGATAATGGGCAGCCTGCTCGTGGAGACTTACTTCGGGATTCCCGGTCTGGGCGACCTGATGATTACCAGCATCCAGGACCGCAACGAGCCAATCATCAACGCGATGGTTTTTCTGACAGCCATAATTTACACCTTCGGCGTACTGATTACGGACATCAGCTACGCCCTGTTTGACCCACGGATTCGATTGCAATAACGACATGATGGACAGTTCCCGACAATCCGAGACCCCAAGCGAACCGACCGCAACGTCTGGCGAGAATGTTAAGGGCCGAAGCCTCTGGTCCGACGCCCGCAGACGGTTGATGCGCGACCGGGGGACGAAGCTATGTCTTATCGTCATTGCCTTCTACACTCTACTTGCCGTCGGGGCAAGTGCATACAACATCCTTGCCGAACACAACGATGCAATCCCATCCTTCCAGGAGATGCAGGATTACTCTCGCACTTCTCGCCCACCTAGCCTGCAAAACGGCTGGATGGAGCTGCTCGGGACAGACTGGTCCGGACGCAGCGTCCTGATCAAGATCGTCCTTGGTGCAAAGGTTTCACTGACGATCGGGCTGATGACCAACATCATCGCCGTGCCTCTGGGCATGATCCTTGGGGCCGTCGCCGGGTATTACGGGGGGCGGGTGGACTCGATCATCGTGTGGGGATACTCGACGCTGGCTAGTATTCCCGGGCTGATCCTGTTGATCGCATTGAAGTACGCCTTCAAGGGCGTTACGTTGATGGGGTTGGACCTGACGGGCATTAATGGGATTTTTATAGCCCTGGGCATCATCAGTTGGATCGGTACCTGCCGCCTCGTACGAGCAGAAACGCTAAAACTCCGCGAGATGGATTACGTCGTCGCCTCCCGGGCCTGCGGGACTTCGAGCTTCCAGATTCTCCTAAAGCACATAATGCCCAACGTCTTCCACATCGGTATTATCAACTTCTCGCTGGGTTTCGTCGGGGCGATCAAGGCCGAGGTAATTCTCAGCTACCTGGGACTGGGCGTCGAGGTCGGAACGCCCAGTTGGGGCAATATGATCAACAGCGCCCGAATGGACCTCTTTGCCGGGCGATGGTGGGAACTGACCGCTGCGGTGGGGGCAATGTTCCTGTTGGTGCTGGCGTTGAACATCTTCGGCGACCGCCTGCGCGACGCGCTGGACCCGAGATTGAAAAACGTATGAGCGAAATAAACGGACAACTGTTAAGAGTTCGCGATTTGCGGACGTACTTTCACACCGAGGACGGCGTGGTCAAGGCCGTCGACGGCGTTAGCTTCCACATCGCGCCGGGCGAAACGTTCGCACTGGTCGG
>SDBT01009142.1_pt1 | contig 16111 bp, 18 predicted proteins | sample 2277101 | NCBI WGS metagenome assembly SDBT01 (sample SAMN10404973, study PRJNA504765) | marine sediment metagenome | isolation source: marine sediment core GS10_PC15, 103 cmbsf | place: Arctic Ocean: Southern Knipovich Ridge | collected 2010 | reverse complement strand
GATATTGAATTAGCAAAATTAGCGGCACGATTTGGTAGCGAGGGGAAAATCATCAAAGAGGATAGAATGATGGACTTCCTTAATGCTCTTAATGAGGATATTATTCAAGCGATTAAGAAACAAAAATTTAAAGTTAAGCCGGTAAAAAAAGCACCGGAACAAGTGACCGGACCAAAAGCAAAAGAGCCACCACCAAAACCGGCCGGTGGAGTACCTAAAGCGGAAGTTGTTGAGCCGGTAGAAACCGGATTAGCCGGTGAAGTCAAAGGTCTTGTAGATAAACTATTTCCCAAACTTGTTGCTAGTGTTGGTAAAAAAGCGGCGGCACAAAACGAAAATAAAGAACTTATTTCCAATGCAATAAGAGATATTTTAAGCGCAGAAGAAAGTGGCGTCCTTAAAGATTTGAATGAGGGATTAAATAAATTATTTGCGGCAATACCAAAAGTCCCAAATGAGGACGTTACAGAAACAGAGGAAGTTATACAGAAAGAGGCTAATCGTATATTATCTGAAAAATCAGATGAAGAATTGATTTCACACGTTCAAGAAATTAGTAAGACTGGAATCGGACGCGAAGTAGAAATAAATATGCTTAAAGACAATAGTGGATTTGTTGTTGATGGTGAAGTTGATTACGTATTATTTGAGGCGCATAAAAGAGGACTTGTAGATAATAAAGGACAAGTCATATCAACAAAAGAGCCGACCGAAGTAGGAAAGAAATTTTCTGATACTGTTAAAAAGGATCTTGATAACGCCGCTAAAGGCTTAGCTGAAAAGACATTTGATCAATTAACCGTAGCACAAAAAAGAAAGATCTTATCTGGTAATGTAAATGATCAACCTTTTGTAGTACCGGAAAGCGTCTTACCTTTAGAACAATTAAAAACTATAGCCAAGAATTTTGATGTATTTAAGAATTTACCGGATCGTCATTTTGGGTTAATGGCAGAGAGTAATGGTGAGTTTGTTTCTGATGGACGATTTTTAATCATTGATCCTCAAATAGCAACAAATATACGCAACAAGTTTTGGGATCAAGTATTTAAAGCAGAAGTCAAAGAGGCGCAGAAAATAGGGAAACAAAGAGGCGAAACAATATCCTTAACTGACGCCAAAAAGATAGCAACTAATGTTGTTAAAGAGAAAAAACAAGAGGCTGAAAATCTAACAAAACCGGACTTCAAAGCTGTTACACCGGATCCAAAGAAACTTGTTCCGGCTAAATTTGTAGGGACAAAAACTGGTAGCGAGGGTGAAATTTTAGCTATATTTCAGTTTGAAGATCCGAAAAAAGGAACTGATCTAATTGCATTTAGCGCGTCTTTATACAAGTTTGTGGAAAACAATGTAGCCGGTAGTGAGTTAAGAGTTGAGGCAAGTAATAAAGGTGCCGCTTTTGTTAATAGCAAAGGTGAAGTAAAAGGTGTGATTATGCCAATGCGCCTTGATCAAGGTTTAGACGTTACTAAACTAAAAAAAGAGGCACCGGCGACAAAGACAAAAGAGAAGAAAGTTACAAAGACACAAGAAAAAGCGCCTAAAGTTTATTTATCTAAAAGTGAGGGTGGTGGATATTCTTTAATTGTAAACGGACAGCCAGTAACAAAAGCCGGATTGACAAGGGAAAAAGCATTAGAGGCCGCAAGAAATTTTAAACCACTTAAACCGGCACGTGGTGGAAAAGTAGAATCCTTTGAGCCTACGCATATCTTTGACGGAGAAAAAGGAAAGTTTGAACTTCTAGTCAATGTCGGTGACAAGGTTGATGTGTATGAACGTAATTTAGATGGTGGAAAGATAATAGGAATAAGCACAAACGAGGGTGGACAAGAAATCTTTAGTGTTTCAATGGACAAAGATGGTAAGCGTCTAAATATGCTACGAGAGGGATTTGAAATACAGCCAAAGAAGAAACGTAAATCCAAAGCCGTCAAAGAGGGTGAGGCACAAAAGAAACAAGAAAATTTTGGTGAGATCGTTGTACCGGTAGTACCAGAGGGAAGTGATCCGGTAGAAGTTGGTACCGGTGGACAGCCGATTGATACTTTCCAAATTATTACAAAAAAGGGAAGATTTAAGTGGCAACCTAAGAACAAATCTGATAAAGACCAAGATTTTAAACTCTTTGAGGCTACGAAAGCATTAGCTAAAAAGTATGTAGGATTTTTTGGCGAAAGATGGCAACCGTCCGGAACGCTAGGGATATTTTATGGTGACACAAAGAATATCTTTTTTGACAGCTTAAATAATATATCCGTTATTGTTCACGAAATGACACATTGGCTTGATACCAAAAACCAAGTGTTTTCAAAGATTATGAATGTCATAGATACTGACGCATTAGGACGCCCACTTTACGATCCGGCTACAGCTAAAGAACGAGAGGAATTAACAAAGATCTACGTTGATTATTATCCGGGTGCTAGATCGGATCACAAAATGAGAACAAGGATCAGAGAGGGTATCGCTGTCCTATTCCAAAAATTCATTGAACAACCTAGTGCTATATCTGAAAAATATCCTTTTCTTGTGGCTAACTTTATGAAAAAGGGTGGATTATATTTCAAGCAAGATATGGTCAATTTTGTAGACGACGCACAAAAGATCATAGCCGAATATCAGAAATTATCCCCAATACAAAAGATTATGGCAAGAATTATATCCGGATCTAATGCTGTTGGTAGGGGTAGTTTTATGAACTTAAAGGAAATCATTGATACTGAAATCTTTGATATGCTCTATCCTTATGAGGCGTTAGCAAAACGCGCCGGTGTTCGTGAAACCGGTGACGATATTTCATTAATGGCAAGACATTATTCAAATAATCTTGTGGCTATCGTACGATCCAATATGACAGCCGGTAAAGGTTTATGGACAATGGGTAATGATGGGAATTTCGTTAAGTCCAATGAAGAAAATTTTGGTGATCTTATAAAAATGCTCAGTAAAAAAGGTATGAGGGATCAATTTGATGGGTGGTTATATACGCGAAGAATTCATTTTGGGTATATACATATGGACGAATTAATAACAAAGGAAATAGAATTAGATAGGGAATTGATTGAAATATTTGCTGAAAATAAAATAGAGAATATTGAGGATATAAGAAAATTAGATGATCCCGATTTGAGAAAAGTTATCTTTGGTATGATAGCGCGACAAAAACAGCTAAAGATTGATATAAAAGCAATTAGAAGTTGGTTAAATAATAACGAAATCCCACGATTAGGTGCCAAACTTGGTTTTGAAGAACTGAAAGACCAATTTGTACGTGAGGCTAAATTATTTGATATTCTTACTGATGAAACATTAAAGATATTGAATAATCCTCTTGTGGATCTATTAAGCACAGAACGATATTTAGCTATGAGGGATCGTGAGGGATATGCGACCTTAAAGCGTGGCGACTTTAATCAAGTTTTGGGTGATGAAATGAGGGCGAGGGCGGCCGGTGATCCGGCAAAGCCGAGGGCGGCGTCTTTCTTGAAACAATCCGTAGGATCAAATAAACCGGTATTGTCACCTTTGATGGAAACAATGAAGAATATGAACGAGGCTTACCGTATTGCCTTACGTCAAAGGATATATAATACTGTCGCAAAGATCGCAGTACATTTTCCAGATCTATTTCAGCAACAAGCATTTAAAGCTGTCCCAATAGACGGAAAGATCGTCTTTCCTCAAATGGCAAATAAGGAATTTATTGTTGCAAGAAAAGGTGGGAAGTGGGCGGCGATCAGAACTAATACAGAAATACGACGACTCCTTGAGGAAACCTTTGATTTTACAAGTGTCCATATTTTTGAAAGAGCCTCTAAATTGATGGCACGTGCGTTTACTATGGGTACGACCGGTCTATATCTTCCGTTTATTGTACCAAACGTGAGTATGGATCAGATGGGCGGTCTTGGTAATACACAGAATAAATATAAGCCTATTTGGGATCAAATTAGATTAATGAGAGCATATTTTAAGGGATCAGATAGCGAGGTGACAAGATTTGTAGAAGAATATTTTGCTCTTGGTGGTGATCGTCAAACATATTTGAATATGTACGATATGACGGCAAATGAATACTTTAGACGTATTGAGCAAGAAGTAGCGGCGATCGGTGGTTTTCTTGAGGGTGCAAGAAAAGGCGCAAATATATTAAAATGGCCGGTCAATACAAGTGAAATTATGACAAGGCTTGTGGAATATATTAAGGCACGCGAAAGGGGTAAAGATCAAATGTTAGCGTTAGACGAGGCGGCACGTGTTACTGTACCTTTTGCAAGGATCGGTCGCTTTGGTTTTGGTCCTCTAAATGTGGGTGGTATAGGAAGATCGGTCGTGACTTCGGCACCTTATTTAAAAGCCAGTTTTAATACAATGCGACAAGCTTGGCGATCCGGCGGTCAAAAAGACTCTAAGGTAAAACAGCAGTATTGGTTTGTTTATATGACAGCAACTATCGCCGCTATCGGTGGTATGGCCGCCGCTTTATTTAATAGTTCAGAAGATCAGAAACGATTGGTAAAAGGATTGACGCCGGACGAATTAGGATCAGCCGTATTTTTCCCACACCCTACAGATAAATCTAAATTAGTTAAGATCCGCGTTGGTCAAGAGCAATTAGCCGTAGCTACATTGATGAATATGGTTATGATCCAGTATATGACAAATGTAAGTTATACCGGTAAAGAGTGGACACAAGGCGCTACTTCTTGGGTGCCGGACGGATTAAATGTTACAGATCCTTGGCGTGTTATGTTTGCTTGGTGGGCGCAGATCACAAGACCGCTTGTAGAGGTTGCGCTTAATAAAAAGACATTTCCTACTATACGTCCTCTTGAGTCACCGGCTGAACGAGAATTACCATTAGCGGTAAGAACAAGAGAAAATACGTCCGTAGTGGCACAAGCATTAGGAAGAAAATTAAACTTGTCACCGATACAACTAGAGCATTTAATTGAGGGATATGGCGGTCGTGTCACAAGATTTATTACCGGTAAATTAAAGCCTAATGTTGAAGATGTTATATTCAAACCTATGACAATGAGTATTGATTTAAGATATTCCGGTATGCGACAAATACAGATATATTGGGTAAGAAAAAAAGCTGTTGGAATGATAGCCAATGCCGTTAAACAGCGTTTGATAGAGATTTCACCGGAAGATCAAAGAATAGTTAATATTGAGAAAAGAGATCTTAACCGAATTCAAACGGATATGGATCATTACAAGGTACTATTTGATAAGTTTGGAACAGATGATATTAGGGTAATGGGACAAAGGCGCAAGGTCCTTGATGGAATTGATACTTTGCCAACTATACCCGATACAATTAGGTTTATAATTAAGAATAAAATCAAGTAATTTATCATTGATTATCAATAAATTTTGCTACAATAAAGAGAGGATAATAAGGGGGATTTACTATGACAGTTACAAACACAGACCAAAAAGATATTTATAGCGGTGACGCGGTAACGCTGATCTTTGCCTATACTTTCCGTATTCTTCAAGCCTCAAATCTTGTTATCACTATTACCGATACTCTAGGGGTTAATCCGGTAATTGATATGGTGTTAAATTCTGATTATACCGTTGATAATGTAGGTAATCCGGCCGGTGGTGACGTTACATTATTGCTAACTGGACAGATCTCAACGGCGCCATTAGCTACCGATACGATCACAATTCTAAGGGAAGTCCCTCTTACCCAAAATTTAGATCTCATTGAAAATGATGATTTTCCCTCACAATCTCAAGAGGACGCCTTTGACAAACTTACCTTTATTGATCAGCAACAGCAAGAACAATTAGGTAGATCTGTAACAATTCCGGCTAGTGTGACCGGTGTTAGCGTGGCTTTGCCAGTTCCGGTAGCTGACTTTCTTTTAGGTTGGAACGCTAGTGCTACCGCTTTAATTAATCTTGATCCTAATGTGGTTGGTGCCGCAAATGTAATAGCTTCGGCGGCAAGTGCGGCGGCGGCTTTGGCTAGTGAGGTTGCGGCGGCGTCAAGCGCAAGTGCGGCGGCAAGTTCTGCTAGTGCGGCGGCTACTTCTGAAACAAACTCTGGATTAAATGTAGGGTACGCGGAAGAATGGGCGAATAAAGCGGAAGATAGTTTAGTGAGCGCGGCGGCCGGTGGTGATCTAGTTGATGATTTTTCAGCTTTACATTGGGCGAATAAAGCGTCGGCAAGTGCGGCTAGTACCGGCTTACCTACTGTTGCTTTTCCGGGGGACGAGGGAAAGATCCTTGTTGCAAGGGCGGCGGCGTCACCAGACGCTTACGCGCTTGAGGCAAGTGTACCAATAACTCTTGATAATTTTACGATCATAAATCCGGGTGGTATCACACAAACCGCACCTTTCATTTTAGATAATATAATGTTGAACGCTATGAATATTGCGTCCAATAATGATTTGTCCGTTGGTAATTTAGTTGATGGCGTTGTTGATACGTACACAGATGAAACCGGTATTGATAATGGCGCCTCTGCAAATGAAACTTTTGAGGGTGGAAGTTACCGGACACAAACTGGAACACTGGCAGCAGAAACAAAACTTATTCTTAATTTTGATAGCGCCTATACCGGTGCAAAAGAGATTATTGACTTTGGTGGGAATGATCATATTGTTACACAATTCGGTAATGCAACACTTAGTCCTTTACATTTTAAGTTTGGTGATGGCGCTTTATGTTTTAACGGTATTGATCAATATCTTACTGTACCGGCTAGTGCGGATTGGGATATATTTGCCTCAAATTCTGATAATTGGACAGTAGATTTTTGGACTAAGTTTAACGATTTAGATGATCCGCTTGTTAAATTTGTAATAACACAAGGTAATGACGCAAACAACACGTGGAGAATTGATCACGTATTTAATTCTGGTTGGGAATGGAAGTTTAGGGTTGGTGGTGTAAATCAAATTGAAACAACAGAGGGTGGTCAAATAGATGATAGCGAGTGGCACCATATAGCCTTTATAAAAGTTGCTGATGTATATTCTACTTGGGTTGATGGAATACAAGTTAATTATGTGCAAGACGCAACAACGAATACTACTCCCGGAACATTGAAAATAGGTGTTGACGCCACAGAGTTGCTTTTCTTTAATGGCTATTTAGATGAAGTTCGTATTATTAACGAAGATCCGTTTGGCGGTGTTGCTGTTCCCTCACCGGCAGTACACTTTCGTTTAAACGATAATGCGGCTAATACAACGATTCGTAATAATGTGGTCGGTGGAAGTAACGGAACATTTGATGGTGGCCCTGATACCGAACAAGTAACTGAGGGTGGTAAGGTTTCGCGGAACACATTAGATTTTAACGGAATAGATGAACGGTGTAGTGTTAGTGGCATTGTTGCCGGCATAGCAACAGATACTTCCGGAACAATATCCTTTTGGGTAAATCCTGATTCTGGTGCTAGTGGTACAATTTTTTCCGTATCAAGAACGGCGGCTAATTCTCAAACCATACAAATTCGTTATTCTGGTGGTGGTAATGATTGGGTTTCATTATTCTGTCAGGTTAATGCCGGAGCCGATGAATTAAATATCCATTGTGCAAGCGGTTTAGTTCCTGATAATGGTACTTGGACTCACGTTGCAATAACACAAACAGGAACACAAGCAAACTTTGTTATTAACGGAGTTCTTGATACTAATGTAGTTCGTACTCTTGAAAATGTACCCGGTGCTTGGTTGTCACTTCTTACCGGCCCTGATAACGCAAGAATTGCTTGTGAGAATCAAAATGGTTTAGGTAATGCTGGATTTTTTGATGGAAGATTAGAGGATCTTCGTATTTATTCCAATGTTGTTTTAACAGAAACACAAATATTAAAGATAAGAGATGATGGTATTACCGGTGTGTATGGAATGGGATCACCAAACATTACTGTTCCAGTAGCGGCACATACTTCCGACGCTGATACACATTTACTAATGCACTTTGATTCTGCAACACAAGGTAATGATCTTATTGATAGTTCTACCGGTGGTGCCGGATCACCACATACGATTACTTCCGTAGCCGGTGCCGGTGTTACCGGAAAGTTTGGTAATGCTAGTTATTTTGGGGACGGCACATCTGGAACATATCTCACAGTACCATCTTCTACCGATTGGGACGATATATTTAATTCATTAGCAACGTCGCATACTTTAGATACGTGGTTTAGGTCTATTACTATAGATGAACAAATAATGTCGCAACAAGTAGATTCTAGCAATAGATTCTCGTGGTCTACTTTGGCGAATGGTAGAATACAGTTCCGAATGATTGTCGGTGGTGTGCAAGATGTTTTCCTAGAGGCTCCACCCGGAACAATTAGCGTAGATAACGAGTGGCACCATATGGCGGCCATAAAAGTAAACGCCGATTGGGCATTGTATCTTGATGGTGTTCGTGTGGCGAGTGATGTTCAAACATTAACACCTAGCTATGGTGTTGAATTGATTATAGGTGCAGATGGTAATGGTGGTGGTGGATCACCGCCTTTCGGATCTTGGTGGAATGGATTTATTGATGATTTAAGAATACAAGCGGATAATGCTATATTTAGTGCAGATCCTACAACAGCCAATCCGATCACAGTACCGACAGTAGCCGCAGTTGCGACAGGCGCAACAAGTTTATTGCTTGGTTTCAACACGCAAGACGAGTCACCATTTAATCATATTCCTACATTCTTTGGATCAGCCGCTATAACAAATGCGGTTGTTCAAACTGGTTTTGGTACTGGATCTCTTGACTTCAATGGATCCACTGATTACTTAACTTTACCGGACTCAGATTCTTGGGATATTGTTGCCGATCCAAAAGAGGATTGGACAATAGATTTTTTAATAAAGTTTACCGATCATATTCCAACGGAAACGATATTTAATCACGGAACACCAAGTACTGATAGATGGATAATACGCCACGTAGATACAGTTGGTTGGCAATTTCGGGTAGATATTGCCAGTATAACTGTACTTAACCTTGTCGGTGGTGGGGAGATTTCAGATACAAATTGGCACCATATAGCAGTTATTAAAAAAGGTAGTGAGATTGAGGCCGGCGCTGAGTATGGTATATATGTTGATGGTACACAAGTGGTATATAGTCAATCTAATATACTTGGTAGATTTGATGGTCCATTATTTATTGGCGCAACAGTTACACCATCAAGTTTCTTTGATGGACAAATGGACGGAATTAGAATAGCACAAACAAATACTATCTTTTCTGCTAATCCAAATAATGTACCAGATGATACGATAGTTGTACCTACTTCTTCACCGGCGGCGATAGGTAGTTCTGCACCGGATTTATTATTACAATCAACGGCGGCCGCAGTTACCGGCGCGGCACCAGATACACTAAAGACTTATATTGATCTTGAAGATATTGATCCAGTTGTTTTAGTAGGTATGGATATTACACTTGAGGTTTCAAGGGACGGTGGTACAACATTTACCACAGCCGCTAATTTAGCACAAACTGGACAAGCAGTAGCCGGACGCCGTTTGCTAGAGGCTCAAACTGATGTATCAGCACAGCCGGATCCCGGAGTAGATCTTGCGACTATTGTGTATAGAATTAGATCAGCTAATGAAGTACAATTTAGATTACACGCAAACACTAGAGTATGGGGGTAAGGTATGACTGTTAAAAGTTTGACTACACAAAAAACAAAAGAGCTTAATGCTACACGTCAAGAAATTAGTAACAAGCATAAAGGAAAGCCGGCTAATGTTTTAACACCGCCGGAAAAAGACGAAATTATGCTGACAATGGCAGAGGCTTTAGGTTTTTATGATCCAACGCCATAATAAAAGGGGGGTATGATGGAAGCATTGATCCAACAAGCAAAAGATCTTGTTACAAAGCTAACAGAAAAGCTTGGAAATGTGACAAAGCAATCCGAAGAATTAGCAACGGCGCGTAATATGGTTGAGGCACAAAAAGCTGACCAACAAACATACGCCGCCGAACTTGCCGGACGTGAGGTTGAATGCCGAAAGGTTGAGGACGCACAATCTCTTATGGCTAATGCTAAAGCTATGGCATTAGACGTACAAGATGATCGCGCAAAACTGAACGGTGAGGCTGAAAAACTTGAACTTGAAAAGAAAAAAGTTAATGCTCAAAAGGCAGATCAAGCTAATGATCAAGGTATAATTGATCAAGGTAATTTAGTCTTGAGAAAAGGCAACGATAAACTCAAGGAAGATCAAGCTAATATGAAAGATAAAATCCTTGAGGAATTGAAAGCAAAGGTCTAAATGGCTATTCTTGCCGGTCGCGGTTACGCTATGATTAATGTAGGCGACGGCACCGTTGAACTACAAGAGTGGAATGTAGAACGACTAGCCGATCTGTCCTTTGAGTTTCATTCTTACGTCGGACTTAACTATAATAAGAACGGTGAAATTAATAAGTCTAAAGGTGCGGTCTTTCTCATTATGCGATTATCAGATCCCGGCGCAGTTAATGAACGAATGCTTTATCGTATGGGTAGGACTGGACTTCCCGGATCCGGAAATGATTTGTTACAAACTGAATGGGACGCAAGAGCCTCTAGCACATTCTTTAGATTTGACGAGGTCTTAAAAGAATTCTTTAGCTAATGGATATTTTATGGTTACAGCATATAGAAATGTTAGGGGAAGTCTTAAAGTATCGGGTACAGCAGATGATCCGGTATTCGTTGTAGTAGAGGGAATATCTATAACGACGTTTTTTGTAGAGGATTCTTTAACCGGTGCGGCCGCCGATCCGACGGTCAACACAATAGTAACACAAGCTTTCGTAGCCGGAACTTTTGAGAAAGTTGTTTTAATAACTGTTTCAGCTACAAATTATTCAAAGTATTTGTTCAAGGTTAATGGTGTGATCGTAGCAACAAAGAGATCTGGTCCAACATATAATCTTGAATTTGATTTTACTGGCGCGCCTTTTGAATTAGTTATCGGTGATGTGGTGACAGTTGAGGCAATCCACCAGTCCGGTACATTAGATTATGAGGCAACAATTTTCGGTTACGCATAATGGGTGATATAGGATCACAAAATAAATATTTAGTTGAGGACAATCACGATATAAAGATCCTCAATTTACAATCTGAAATACAAATGCGTAGATCAAGAATTGTCCATCTTACTCAGGACATTGAGGATCTAAAAGAACTTGCAATAAAACAAAAGGAAGTTGAAATTAAAAGACTTGAGGCGGATCTAAGTGAATTATTAAAACGACTTGATATAATTCTACCGACGAACGCCGAAATAATTAACATAAAATAAGGAGAATACCAATGGCAGATTCAGATTATAAAACACAGGTATCGGCTACAGAGGCCGCTAATACCGCTAGTAATCCTTTGTTCCACGCGATTACTAATGGTGCCGGTGATGTGGTAACAGTCACAGCTAACCGGCTTGATGTAAATGCAACGGTAACATTAGAAACGGCATTTGCCGATAACTCTACGGAATTCACGTTAGATACAAGTGACGTGAATGCTCAAGGTTATTTGGTTGATGAAACAGCATTTGCGGCGACGGTGACAGAGGGTAATATCGGCTTGGCACGTATGACCGCCAATCGTATTATTCTTACTGAGTCTACTGACGCAAGTGGTAATCGTGAAGTATTTGACGCGAGTGGTTTTTCTACCGTCAATGTTAATGGTGATGTAAATGTAACAGCGACCGACCTTGACATTCGTGATCTGACACACGTGTCGGATAGCGTTTCTCTTGGTGATGGTACTACAATAGCTGACGTTCTAGCGGCAACGAATAACGCTTTGTATGTGGCTGTTACTGATGGAACAAATACATTAGCACCAAACGCTGACGGATCAATCAATGTTGTGGTAGCCGGCGCGGCCGGTACGAAAGTACACGACTACGATCACGCCGTTGCGACTGGATCAGGTGCGTCCACTAACCACGACTATACAGTTGTCGGTACTACCTTTTCTTGTACCGGTATATTGGTTTCAGCGTCGGGTAAAGGGCGTTACGAAATTCAGTTTGGACCGATCGCAAGTTTGGTGACGGTTGCAGTTGGTTTCTTGGATAAAGACGAAACAAAGTTTATTGAATTCAATCCGTCTTTAGATGTTCCGGTTGCTAGTACTGGTACTTTGAGGGTGATCAAGGAAAATCGTCAAGGCACAGCTACCGACTTCTATTCAACAATACAAGGTACTGACGCTTAAAAATGGCTGACAATCCTATAACCGACGACGCAAACGTCGTTTTATATGATGATCTAGGCAACAAGGTAGACGTTATCTTAACGGATAGCGTCTATCGTCTTGCCGTTGACGCGCTATTGACCGGTGGGAATTTTCAGCTTGTTCCTTTCACACCGGCTTTTGATTTTTCTGTTTCCTCAACAGCTTTAAATACTTCAACGGATACAACACTATTAACGATTACCGATACTGGCAAGATAGACTTTGTTGCTATTGTTGGTAGTAATTCTAATTTTGAAATTATTTTAGAAATTGATACGGTAGAAGTTATACGTATTACTATGTCGGAGTTAGGCGCAAGTTTAGGCTTGTCTAATGCTACTAATGTTCCTTTATGGGTAGAAACAGCTAACAAAAATTTCCGTTATAGTCCAAAACAAGGGGTAGACTTTACGACAAGTTTTATATTGAAAGCAAAGGCTACTACAACACCTACACCGACGGTAAACTGGTTAGTTAATCATAGGTTGAGTGAATAATGAGTCAATTTGATAGTTCAGAAATATTTGATAATAAAGCTATTAGGGACCAGAATGTCCACACTTCAAACATTGAGGACGCTAGAGAATTCAAGGCAGAAACTTTAGCGATCGCTAATGGATTGGATCAAATTGTTACGTTTCAGTTGCAAGGATCTTTTGATCTAGCATTTACTGAGTCTTGGGATATTGCTGATCCTTTCACGGTAGCCGCCAATACAAATGACTTTCAAGTAGTTGATTATAAATTTTTATACTATCGTGTAACGGCTGAATGTAAAACAGCTAGTCCGACAAGTGGAAACTTAAAACTTTATATGATCAAGGGGGAGTAATGTCCGGAACACTTATAAAACCGTCGTCTAACATAATACGTTACTCAAAGATTATTGATCTTGATGGTATGACACGCCCACAAGTTAAGACAGCGTTAGATGAATTTTTAAATAAGGGTTGGTTATTAAATTGTATCTATGTTGAGTCCGGTGTTCCACGCGCCGTAATGATAAGGACAAAAGATGGATAAAATCCTTACCTTACTGTTAATCTTTGTAGCCGGTTGTTCCTATCTTACACAAGAAAGCGGAATGACTGAATGGGATTACAAAATGTATAAAGATGGGTGGCAACTGGAATACATTGATGAAGATAAAAAAGATATGAGGTGGACAAGTGGGAATGATACCTACGGAACAAACAGTAGCGATAATTGACGCTGTTGGTGACGCGATTAATAATGCACAGCCGGACGTCGTTATGAAATCAGAGCCGAATATGAACTTTTGGCCGTTACTGATTATAGCTATGGCACCGGTTTTGATTGTTCCTATTTTTTTATGGATCAAGAAAAGGTTTAAGAAATGAACGGTGAACACAAACAAATTTTAGACGCGGTTAATGGTATTGATAAGCGCCTACTTGTTTTAGAAACAACACAGAAATTACATCATAATCAGAATAGAAAAGATATTGATGGTGTTGGTGAATTGGCACGATCAGTCGGAAAACATTGTCACGAAATTGGGAAATTAAAAGTTCACCGAGCAATACATTGGGTAATACTAGGCGCTATTGCGGTAGCTTTGATTTTAAATTAGATATGGCGCTTACTAATGAAGAAAAGACTACAATACTACACGCATTTAAAGCGATCGCAAATGCGCGATTGCAATTACTTGATTTTGTAGAATATAAAAAGTATGAGGACGAGGTGATCGGGGAATTATCCACCGATCTTAAACTAGCATTATTTACAAGGGGAGAATTAAATGTCTAAATTATTCTATATTATATGTTTATGCTTTTGTTTTTTGTTTTGTGGTGGATTGACAGCTTACGCAAACGGTGAAAGTAGCGGTTGTGATGGTTACAAAGGAAAGCTATTAAATCGTTGTGTCGGACACCCTAAACGTGAAAGTCCGCGTGGTGTTGGTGCTGATATACTGATCCACGAAACAAAAGTAGCGGATTTTGTGGCTGAATATAAATATGATGGTGAGAATGAGGAACATAGTATTTTTGCCGTTGTCAAAACTAAAAAATCCTTAGTTGATTATGCTAAAGACCTTATTAATAAAATAAAAGGTGAGTAGTTTAACCACTAAAAAGGAGTAATTATTATGGAAACACAAGGTTTTGATATAATCGGTTTATTGATCAAGGTGTTTGCCGCGAGTGGTGTAGCCGCTTGGGTGGCCGCTTTCTTGACTAATAAACGTGGTCAAAATAGGGTGCTTGACGCGATCCTAGACTTTGTTGAGTTGTTAGCCGGAAATATCAACAAAGCGAAAAATGCACCGGACGCCTAATGGCTTGGCTAAAGACAGCCGGTTATTTATTTAAAATCATCTTGTTTTTCTTAAATTCTTTTAAGGAAAAGGATAAAAAGAAAGCGGAAAATCAAGCCAAAATAGGAGTGAAAATTGTTGAGGCATTTAAAGAAACTGATCCTAAAAAGCGCGATAGTGCTATGGTCGGTGCCATTGATGATATTAATAGGCTCTAGTGGTTGCGTGACAAGGCCGATCATCTTGCACCCGATCACTACACACGACTATTGCTCTACGGATAATCCGGACTGTAAGCCTTTAGAAATGGATATACATATGTCCGAAAAGTTTTTAGAAAAGGTTTTAAAGGCTCGGTTGGGAAAGTTTTAATAAAAATTCTTCATAGATTATGACTAGCCTCTCTGGTGGTTTCACCGGTAGAGGCTTTGTCATATGGCAGTTATTACAGATGGGATAACAGTTGAAAGGTGATTGCAGAAAAAGGGGATAGATCTTCTGATTTACCTTTGTATTGGGTGTGATGTGGTGCAGTTCCGTAGCTTTTTCAGTACAATTCGTGTTGAAACAAAATCCGCCCTTGCATTCCGTAATTTTACTTCTTAAATCTTCTTTGAATTTTATCTGTTTCACCGGTAAGATCCTCAAATGTAGTACACCCTTTGGTACGATACCGGATCTCTTGCTTAACGGCATTGATCGCGTTGTGTTTTTGCGAGTAGTTTTCGCTATGTGATCGTACTTGTCCGTTAGCCGACACACATACCCAATGGTAAGGTTGCTTGGCTAGGGCATTTTTTAATATCTTATAGTTAAATTCAGTTTTGTTGCTCATTTTTTCCTTTCTGACTCTACAAAAATTTCAACTTTGGGATTTTTTTTGTCAATTCCTACTGGATTAAGAAATATGGATCCGGTGTATTGCCAATTATCGTCTTTTAAGATCCCTATTTTAACTAACATATCTAAAACAGATGAACTCTTATTATCCAGATCGCATTTGCGGTTGTCCGGAAAATAAAAGTCCATCTGAATTCTAGTCACTCCCTCAATACAAATACCCTTGTGTTTGATTAATTGGTATGCCGCGCTTTCTTGCCATTCTAAGAAACGCTTTGAGGGTAAACTTGTTGTGCCGTAATTACGCCGGTTATTTTTCTTTGACGGAATACGACCTAACACAACAAATTTTAATACGTTACTCAACTACTTCCGCGTTGTTTACCGCGTCCACGACCAACATAACACTTGTGGCGATATTATAATCATTATTCCACTTATCCGCCTTGTTCATAGAACTTTTGATATAATCGTAATCCGCTTGTGCTATGTCAAGGTGTCCGCCGGTTTCTTTACATTCCTTGATCTTATCGCCAATGCTTTTTGTCCGGCGCAAAGACGCTACTGATCCGGTAGGGTGTGCCATACTGATCGCTTGTAAGACGATATTTTCAAAGAATCCGGGACCGTCTAATTCCCCAAATCCGCCACCCTCTAATTGCTTGGACTTATCAATTAAAAGTGGTTTGTGGACACTTTCAATATCCAAATTCATATTAACTCGGTACAATTTCTCTGCC
>SDBT01009141.1_pt1 | contig 16111 bp, 14 predicted proteins | sample 2277101 | NCBI WGS metagenome assembly SDBT01 (sample SAMN10404973, study PRJNA504765) | marine sediment metagenome | isolation source: marine sediment core GS10_PC15, 103 cmbsf | place: Arctic Ocean: Southern Knipovich Ridge | collected 2010 | reverse complement strand
GTCTACAACGACAACGGCACCACAAGACTAATGTTGGCGGTCGAGAACGGCGACACGTTCGATCTTTATGAAATCGGCAACCGCCTGGCCGACGGCTCCGGACCGGTGATTCAGATGTACGGCCGCACGGTCAACGCGCTGGTGTGGAATCAAAGCGGACAGATGCTCTACCACCTGATCGGCGACCTGCCGCTCCCGGGCGACTATGACGGCGACGGCGATGTCGACCTCAGTGACTTGGCGTTCCTGCTGTCGGATTACGGCTGCGACACCGGTGACTGCCCCGGCGACATCAACGGCGATGGCAACACCGACCTCGCTGATCTTGCACTGCTGCTGTCATACTACGGAACTGGAACGTAGACCGCGCGGACGAGCGTTACCACTATCGTTGCCGCCGGACACTCCCGGACAGGCCGCGAGCGCGGCGGTGCCTCGGTTCGTCTGGCCCTCAGGCCATTTCTCCGCGATCCGCCCCGCGGATCTCGGCACCGCAGCCGGGGCAGTGCGTTTGCACAGCGTCCATGAGGCTGCGCCCGCAGCGATAGCAGTAGTTTGCCGCAGACACGCTACTCGGCCGGTGGGCCTCCCAGAAATAGTCCTTGGCCAGCATCATCGGCACCAGCACGAATCCGTTGCCGATGAGCACACCCAGGGCCGCGGCCGGATTCCGACCCAGCACTACTAGGATGCCGAGCGCTCCGAGTACCAGTGTCACGACGAATGCCCAGCGGCGCCCGCGATACAGCCCCACGAGTATCAGCACGTTGAACGCCACCGCGATCAGCAACGCGACGTTCATCCGCGCGATAGCCAGCGCAAACTGGACAACACTGATCAGCCCCAACACGATGAGGGAGATCCAGAGAACACCCGGAACTGCACGTTGCATGGCTCAACTCCGTGGCGGGCGGATCGGCCCAGAGCCTCGCCGAAACGCCGGCCGCCCTCCCTGTTCGATACTCGTCGACGCACGCCAGTATAGCCGGGCCGCGTGCGCGCTGACACGAAAATCCGCCCGCGGCCGGTTAGCGTTCGTAAGTTCCGATCAGCTCACCTTCAGCGAGGATGTGCCCCTGCATCTTCGCGAGCAGTGCGTCCTTGTCCAAACCGGCCTGCACGTCGAGCGCCGTATCGAGCGCGTACAGCTTGAAGTGGTAATGGTGCACGCCGTGCCCCGGCGGCGGCATGGGTCCGCCGTAACCGACGCGGCCCCACGAGTTCTTGCCCTGCAGCGCCCCGGCCGGATCGGTCAGTGTCGCCGAGGTCGGCACGCCCTCCGGCAGACCGGTCAGCGTGGGCGACAGCTTGTGGATCACCCAGTGCACCCAGGGTTCGGCGCGCGGCGCGTCCGGGTCGTCCATGATCAGGGCTAACTCCTGTGTGCCCTCGGGAATGCCGGACCAGGCCAGCTCTGGCGAGACGTCCTCGCCCTCGCCGGTGTGCTTGCGCGAGATCGGCTCGTTATGGCTGAACGCGGGACTGGTAATCGTGATTCTCATGGCAGTGTCCTCCGGCCGCTGCTGGGCGTTTTGCGACTTGTCAGCTTTCTTCTCACAACCTGCCAGGGCGACCAGCCCGGCACACGCCAGCGCTATGCCGCGGACAAATCGTCGACCTGAAGCGCTCATGGTTGCACCTCGCGAAGTGCGTGCCTGAGATGCATTTATACTCGCTGGTGCCCCGTCCTTCCAGGGCGGGGCGCCCGTGCTCCCAAGGGCGGAGGTTCAGACAGCAGAGGAACACCCGGCTCAGGCCCCGCCCCGGGGGATTCAATAGGCGAATTTTGCGCTGGGAGTGCCCTCCGCGGAATGATGCGGACGCCGAACTCGGTAGGATCCTAAAGTCGCTGACTCCACACGTCCGATGCGCAATGGCGCCAGGAAGCCCGGTAGGCCTTGCTGGCCGTGGCAATGGAACTCAAACAGGAGCCAATAACGATGGCAGCTATCAAGATGAAGTGGCTTGCGACGCAGTTGCACAAGGTGTGCGATCCGGTGGCACTGGGGCAGACCCGCGGCGGTCTCGTCGTGGCGGCCGTGTTCGTCGCCGGTTGGCAACTGAGCGCGGCCACTCTCGCGCAAGACGCGGCAGGCTACAGCGAAAACGACTATTTTCGCCTGGAATGGGAGTACACCCTGGATGAAGGAACGGGGACCATTCGATTGTACGGCGTGGGCGAGTGGCTGTGGGGCACAGGGGTCTTGGAACATGGGCGCTTCACCACGGCAGGGTTGCCGTTCGACAGCATCTTGCACCACGGTGAAGAACTGTTCGGCCCACCAACCTATCAGGGTGACGAGGAAGGGCGCCCGGTGTTTGGATACGACCTTCTGAACCCGCTTGCGCTGTGTAACGGCACGGAGGTGGAAATCGATGTTACATATCCCAGTCAGGGCGTGGAACTGCGCGCCGCCGAGTTCGATTACGAGGGCTACACCATGAGTGCGGCCGGTCCGGTCACCCCTATTCCCCCGGGGGAACTGCCCTTTGCCACCATTCAGACGATACCGGAGCCATCGGCTTGCGCGACACTGGGATTGGGAGCGGCCGCTCTCGCGGCGTCGCTGCGCCGCCGGGGCCGCGAAGACGCGCACATCTGATCCTGATAGCCCGCAATACGCACCGGCGGGCAAGTTGGCAATGGTGCCCGTATCGTCTGGATCGATCTGCTCAGAGCGCTTCGATCGTCTCGGCGATCACACGCGGCACCACGCTGTCCCACTCGCCCCGCAGCCGGGCGCCGGCGGCGCGGACGTGGCCGCCGCCGCCGTAGCGGCGGGCCAGCGCGGAGACGTCGAGTTCCCGCTTGCTGCGGAAGTTGACGCGGATGGTCCGGTCGAGTTCTTCGGTGAACAGCAGCGTCGCCTCGGTGCACGCCAGCCGGGTCGCCTCGTTGACCAGCTCGTGCGCCATGCTGTTGTCGGCCCCGGTGGCCGCGAAGTCGGCCGGGCGGAGATACATCACCGCCAGTCGGCCCTCGGCCTTCAGCTCCATATGATCGAGCACGTGTGCGATCAGACGCAGCCGGGCCGGCGAGTCCTGTTGGTAAATCGCGGCGTGGATCCGGCTGGCGTCGGCGCCGGCTTCGACCAGGTCGGCCGCGAGACGCATCGTGCGCGCGTCGGTGTTGCTGAAGCGGAACCAGCCGCAGTCCGTCGCGATCCCGGTGAAGAGGGCCGTGGCCAGCGGCTCGTCAAACTCCAGCCCGGTGCTGCGGGTCCACTCGGCCACCATCAGGCACGCGGCACTGGCGCTGTCGTCGAACACCCGCAGGTCGCGTTCACGCATCCCGATCGGGTCGCGGGTGGCGTGATGGTCGATCACGAGCGTCGGTGGCGCCTGGGTCAGAAACGTGCCGACCGGCTCCAGTTGCGCCAGCGCACAGGTGTCGAGTAGGATGACCGCGTCGCAATCGGTCGTGACCACGTGGTGAACTTCGTCCCACTGATGCCAGGTCGTCGCCGCGGTGAAAAAACCGTAGCGGGACGGAACCGGCTCGTAGAGCGCCGCCACCGGGCTGTGCCCACGCCGCTGCAATGCCATCGTCATCGCCGCCATCGACCCCAGGCTGTCGCCATCCGGCCGCTGATGCGAAATCACCAGTGGCCGCTGGAACTGCGCCAGCCAAGTGGTTACGCTTTCATACTCGGGATTGTTGACCATCACGATGGATTGTAGCGGGCGCATCGGCCAAGCGACAGCGTGTCTATTCGCGGCGAACGAGCAGCCGGGGCACGCGGTCCAGCTCGGCCGGCGAAAGTGAGGTGGGCGTGGCGAGGTTGCCGCAGCTCGAAAATGTCGAAAGCTACCGTCCCTGCGATTGGGATCTAAAAGCCGATGCGGCCGGCCGACGATATTGGGTCGAGAGTTTCTGCACACAGCTGCTCCCGCTGGAGGCCGCGATCGCGGAGCAGTATCCGGATACGTCGGCGGAGAAACTGGCGGCGTTCCGCACGGACTACCTCGCGGCGATGCGGGCGCTGGACGCCAACCCCGACCGCTTCGAGCGCATCGACGTCCTCTACCTGGACGAGGTTCGCAACGATCTGCAGCAGCGGTACGGGTTTGACGATCCATTCTTGAGCGTCAAGGCGCGCGAAAACGAAATCGCACTCGCATTGCTGCCGGATCTCCTGAACGAGCTGGACGCCGCTGCCAGCGACGAGCTGCCCGAGAAGCTCGCCTTCGGGCTGATGGCGGGTAATCTCTTCGACCTGGGGGCGCTGGCCGCCATCGAGCGCTGCCAAACCGAGGCCTCAGATTTTCGGCGGTTGCGCGCCACGCAGCCGGCCCGCCCGTGGTTCATCGATGGGCTCGACGCCTGGCGGGAGCGCTGGTCCGACGGTTCGCCCTACAAGCACGTGGCGTTTTTCGTCGACAATGCCGGCTCCGACGTCTGCCTGGGGTGCGTTCCGCTGATCCGGTGGATGCTCCAGGAGGGCTCACGGGTCACAGTGGTGGCCAACACGGGGCCGGCCCTGAATGACGTAATCGCTTCCGAAGCCAAAATGCTGCTCGACAGAGTCGCCGACCTTGATAGTATCATATCGAAGGAACTGCGGTCGGGGCGACTGTCCGTGAGCGCTTCTGGAAACTCAGCGCCGCTTATTGATCTATCCCGACTGAGCGAACCGTGCACCGAGGCAGTCCGCAGTGCCGACCTGATTATCCTGCACGGCATGGGCCGCGCGGTCGAGAGCAACTATCACGCGGAATTCTCCTGCGATTGCCTGCGCAGCGCGGTCTTGAAAGTCAGCGAGGTAGCGGTCCGGGTCGGAGGGAGCCTGTTTGATTGCGTATTCCAGTTTCGGCCGGCGAACTGAGCACCGGGCGCGCCCAGTGATTGCCGGATTGGCGGCGGGCGCGGTGGCCTTTCGGGCCATTGCCTACGGTCTTCCGAATGCTGATTACGGTTGACTGTGGTGGATTGCGAGGTTATCACACACATGGTTCGGAGGCCGGGCGAGTCTCGGTGACAGTATGAGTGACCGGCGCCGTCCGGCGGCGTGCCCGTCTTTATGTAACGCTTGCGAGGATTACCATGAAACAGCAGACAAAGGCTCCCAAGGAACGTATTAACATCACGTATCGCCCGGCGACGAACAGCAAAGAGCAAAAGGAGTTGCCGCTCCGGATGGCGATGCTGGGCGACTTCACGCTCAAGCCCGACGAGACGCCGCTTGAGGAGCGGAAGATGCTCCGCGTCGACAAGGACAGCTTCAGCGACGTGATGAAGAGCCAGAAACTCGATACCTCGGTCAGTGTCGCCAACAAGCTGACCGGCAAGGAAGGCGACGAGATGGGGGTCAAGCTCAAGTTCGCCACGCTCAAAGACTTCGAGCCCGAGCAGATCGCCCGCCAGGTGCCTGAGTTGAGCCAGTTGCTCGAGACGCGCGAAGCGCTCAGCGCCCTGAAGGCGCCGCTGTCGAACAAACGCGCGTTCCAAAAACAGATCTCCGATATCGTCAAGGACGAGGAGACGCGCAACAAGCTGCTGGCGGTCCTGGCCAAGACGAGCGAGGAAGCGGCGGGTACTCCGCCAGAGGGTGGCGCAGACGACGCCGCGGCCGGTGGTGATAGTGGGGACACAGGTGGCGAGGGCGGCTAGTAACGCATTCCCCGCACACTTGCGCCGATACGTGTCGGATTTGGAATTCAGATGGGCTGTGGCGCCGAACGCCACACCGTGCTAACTCGGAGAAGTACTATGGCAGATGCACCCGAAGCCGCACAGGCAGCGGCGTTGCCGGATGACGTTTCGTCACTGCTCGACGAGATTACCGTAGCGACCGGAATCAAGGACAAGGAGGCCCAGCGGGTGGCGCGCCGCGGCGTGCAGGAGTTGCTCGCGAATCTGGTTGCCGCTCCGGTTGAGAAGATCGACAAGGCCCTGATCGACGCCTACATCGCCGAGATAGACGCCAAACTGAGCGCCCAGGTGGACGAGATTCTGCACCACGAGAATGTGCAGAAGCTCGAGTCGGCTTGGCGCGGACTGAAGTTCGTGGTCGACCAGACCGACTTCCGCGAGAACATCAAACTCGACATCATCAACATCTCCAAGGACGAGTTGCTGGAAGACTTCGAGAACTCGCCCGAGATCGTCAAGTCCGGCCTGTATCAGCACATCTATACCGCCGAGTTCGGACAGGCCGGCGGCGAGCCGATCGGGGCCATGATCGCGAACTACGAGTTCGGGCCGGGGCCGCGCGATATCGCGCTGATGCAAAAGGTCTCGGCGGTCAGCGCGATGTCGCACTGCCAGTTCATAGCCGCCGCGGGCGCCGAGATGTTCGGCCTCGATAATTTCCAGGAGATTTCAAAGCTCAAGGACCTCGAGAGCATTTTCGACGGACCGCAGTACACCAAGTGGAACTCGTTCCGCGAAAGCCCGGACTCACGCTACTTCGGCCTGACCATGCCGCGCTTCCTGCTGCGGCATCCGTATGATCCCAACGCGAACCCGGTCAAGGCCTTCAACTATGAAGAGAAGGTCACCGACGATCACAGCAAGTATCTGTGGGGCAACGCCGCCTTCACGTTTGCCACGCGTCTGACCAGCAGCTTTGCCGATTCACGCTGGACCATGAACTGCACCGGCCCGCAAGCGGGCGGGATGGTCGAGAATCTGATCCTGCATCAGTACAAGACCATGGAAGGCATCGAGACCAAGATCCCGACCGAGGTGCTGATCTCCGATCGGCGTGAGTTCGAGCTGGCCGAGTGCGGATTCATCGGCCTGACCATGTACAAAAACACCGACAAGGCCTGCTTCTTCAGCGCCAATTCGGTCCAGAAGCCGAAATCGTTCGCGGACACCGAGGAAGGCCGCGCCGATCAGACCAACTACAAACTCGGCACGCGCCTGACCTATATGATGATGATCTCGCGTCTGGCTCACTATCTGAAGGTCATCCAGCGCGACAATATACAGACTTGGCAATCCCCCACCAAGATGCAGACCGAGCTCACGGAATGGATGCGGCAGTACGCGGCCGACATGGACAATCCGACCGAAGCGGTTGCGAACCGTCGTCCGATCCGCAAATTCAGCATCGATGTCTCCGAAGTGCCGGGCGAAGTTGGCTTCTACAAGGTGGATCTCCAGGTTATGCCGCACATCAAGTTCGAGGGTGCCAACTTCACGCTCTCGCTGGTCGGCAAGCTGGAGAAGTAGCGCGGGCGCGCCGCAGCGCGCGGGCGGTGTTGAGCAACCGGGTCGCAAAGCGGGCACAGATGGTAACAAGGTGGTGCCGGTGGGCGATGTCGCCTGCCGTGTTTTCCCCAACCCACCTGCCACCCGCGCTCACGCGGAGTTGCCCCGACGAGTTTCGGCAGCGCTAAGTAGTCTCAACAGAGAGGGTTAGGGAAGCCGGCGAAGTTTTGCCACCCTCGCGAGCCAACTCGGCACAGCGCGTGCAACAGCGGTGCTTCGTCTCATTGGAGCAGCGAAAACCATATGTCGGCGGTGAGGAATAACGGGCTCAGGGAGAGCCGGCCGCAAGCGAGTCTTTGGCCAAGTCAGTTTGTCGAGGAGAACCCACCATGCCAATGCCAGCCCACATGACGCTCGACGGCGAGAATCAGGGCACCATTCAAGGCTCTTGCGAGATGCAGGGTCGCGAAGACACGGTCCTGATCGAAGCAATGAACCACGAGGTTCGGATTCCGCGCGATCCGCAGAGCGGACTCTCGACCGGAAAACGCATCCACAATGCCTTTTCGGTCGTCAAGGTGTTCGACAAGTCCACGCCCAAGCTCTACCAGGCGCTTTGCACTGGTGAGCACATGAAGATCGTGGTCATCAAGTGGTACCGGATCGACCCGACCGGTCAGGAGGAACACTACTTCACCCATACGCTCGAGGATGCGATCATCGTCAGCATTCGGCCCTGGATGCCGAACTGCCTCGACGCCACAACCGAGAGCTATACCCACATGGAAGAGGTGATGTTCACCTACAAGAAGATCCGCTGGACCTGGGAGATCGACGGGATCGAGACCGAGGATAGCTGGATCGTTCCGAAGTAGCCTTCGCGGATACTGGTAAGCAACGAACTGCGGCGGTCGTCGACCAGAGTCGACGGCCGACGCGTTGCGTTCTTGTGACTTGCGGGGGCTGTCGCTGTGCGAGTTGTGCCAGGGTGTTTTCGCTTCGAGTGTAGCGTCCGGGCTGTGTCCCGGACGAGCAGTTCGGATGGGTGGCTGGGTGGCCCATGGCTTCAGCCGTGGGGGACACGAATCGGTCGAACATTCGCGCCGAGCCCCGTATCGGCCCAGGCTGAGAACGGGTCGGGTGGCCCATGGCTTTAGCCGTGGGGGACACGAATCGGTCGAACATTCGCGCCGAGCCCGCGAGTGCAGCGGCCGAGCCCCGTATCGGCCCAGGCTGAGAACGTTCGGTCGGGTGGCCCATGGCTTCAGCCGTGGGGTACACGAATCGGTTGAACAATCGCGCCGAGCCCCGTATCGGCCCAGGCTGAGAACGTTCGGCGCGGGGCCCGGGCGCTACAGAAATATGAAGAATGCTCTAGCGGCGTTCGCGCGGCAGCCACCAGCGCTGCGCAGGCGGCGTTTCCCAACGGTGGGGCTGGGTGGTCGGCGCGGCTGAGTCGTGCCGGATCATTTCGCCCAGGCAGTGAACCAGATGCTGCTCGTAGGCCCGCGAGGCCTGGTAAGCGGCGTCGTGATCACGCAGGTCCCCGGTCTCCCGATCGACCGACACTTCTTCACCGTCCTGGTCCAGGTACTTGGCCGAGGCGTGCAGCGCCGCGAGCGGCCGGCCGGAGGGTACATCGTAGAGTACGCCCAGCACCTGGGCCGAATTCGGGCCGTAGCGGTTGGGCGCATAGAGCAGCATGAGCGATGCTTCGCGTGCGGCCGCCGCGGCACGCAGCGAACCGGTTCCGGGTGCTTCCGGGATGACGCTGAGCGGCGACAGGAACTGCAGGTCGCGCAATTCGGTGAATCCGCAGAAGGCGTTTACCCAGCGCGCCTCTTCCGCGGGGGTCATCTTGACCAGGTTTACCGCATCGGCCTCGCTCGGCACCAGCTTCGCGATCGCCAGGCTGCAGGCGAAGCGGCCCTGCGTGTCGTCGATCACGTCCAGCCGATAGGTGTTGTCCACCGGGGCCACGTCGGCGGCCAACTCACGCATCTGGAGCTGCCGCTCATAGACGCGCGGCGCGTCCGGCGCGCAGCCCAGCAGCACGATTGTGATCACCAGCGGCAGCATTCTGATTGACAGAGCGGCGCGCATCTCCGCACTCCGAAGTCATGACACGTTCCGGCGTTCACGAGGTTTATCGGGTCGCGCCGGCACCGACATCAGTTCGACGACAACCGGCCCCCGGTTTTGCGGCCGTACTTACGTTGTCCCCGCGCCAAGCCGATGGCAGCATTGTCTTTTATGCGGACCTAGTACTCTGTCCACTCCAAAACGTGGGTGGCTTGGGCGTTTCGCCCGAGGAATACACAGGCGGGACGCCCGTGCCACCCGGCGGTTTGTGCGGGACAGAGTACTAGTCGGAGGTGACCACAGGCCCCGTGCGAGCTGGCAACCCCGCAGCCTGTCTGACCGATAAACGCCCGACGGCCGGCGCGCGTCCGCGCCGCCCGGGCGGACTGCGGCGCTGGGTCCAGCAACTGCCCTCGGCCACGTGGGCTTACCTCGACATCCTGACCGTCGCGCTGACCACCGCGATTGCCTACCACCTGATGGTCCGCGGAAACCCACAGTATCGCTGGGTCGCCGGACCCTGGCTCAGCGGAGCCGCGTTCTCCGGAGCCATCGCTCTGGCGGGACTGATCTTCGGGCTGTACGAACGCCAGACCCTCGGTGCACGCAGTCGCATCCTGGTACGCTCGCTGGCGTCGCTCGGCGTCGGACTCATTCTCGGATACTCCTGTATTTCGCTGTTCTTCTACGGCGAGACCACCCGCTGGCTCGGGCTGTGGGTGGCGGCGGTCTACGTTGGCGTGGCGATCCCGGCCCGCCTGATCGCCCATGAGCTGGTGACCGTCGTGAGGGTGAACGTGCTGTGCCTCGGGAGCGGAGAGTCGATCCGTGAACTGGTGGCATTAGTCCAGCGTCGATCGCGGCCTCGCTACAACATTGTCGGGTATCTCGACGTGCCCGCCTCCGCCACGCACGCCGGTATGGTCGGTTGCGAGCGTCGGGCACGGCAGCGGCAAGTCGGCGCTCACCGCGGCCAGACGTTCGAGAGCCATTGCCGAAGCTTGGGCGGCCTCGAAGACCTCCAGAGCGTGCTGGACAAGCGCGCGATCGACGAAGTTGTGGTCGACGCCGACCTCACCGCCCATGCGTCGGTCGGTGTTGCGGTCCTGGCCTGCCTCGATCATCGCCGCCGCGTGACCGACACGCTGACCTTCGTCGAGAAATACCTCAACGAGGTCCCGGCCGAGAACATCACGGCCCAGTGGTTCCTGGTGGCTGACGTGCAGGCCGCGGCGGGGTACGCGGCGGTCAAACGCATCATGGACTTCACCGCCGCCGCGGTTGCGTTGGTGATCACGCTGCCGCTCTGGCCGCTGGTCGCGCTGCTGATCCGGCTCGACAGCCGCGGCCCCGCAATCTACCGGCAAGTCCGCGTCGGCCTGCACGGGCGGCTCTTTACCATCTACAAATTCAGGACGATGCGTGTCGATGCCGAGCGGCACGGGGCGCGCTGGGCCCAGGAGAATGACGATCGGATCACACGGGTCGGCCGACTCCTGCGCAAATCGCGCCTGGACGAGCTGCCGCAGCTATGGAACATTCTGCGCGGCGACATGTCGCTGGTCGGCCCGCGGCCGGAACGGCCTGAGTTTGTCGAGAAGCTCGCGGAAGTGATCCCGCACTATCGTCAGCGCCACCTGATCCAGCCCGGCCTGACCGGCTGGGCGCAGATTCGATATCGCTACGGAGCCAGCGTGCACGACGCGCACCGCAAGCTGTGCTACGACCTCTACTACCTCAAACATCGCTCGGTCGATCTCGACGTCGCCATCATCATCCGCACGATCGGCGCCTTCTTGCTCGGCGCACGCTAACGCGCTTCCATTCTCTATGTAGCGTCCGGGCCCCGTACCGGACGTCGACTCTTCATGTAGCGTCCGGGCCCCGTACCGGACGTCGACGTCCACGGCCGATGCAGGGCTCGGCCGCTACAGGCCTTCTGCATCCGCTCAAACGGGTAAGAGCCATGGCTCGCCGGGAGGCTCGCCCTCCCGAGGCAACGGACCGCTCTTGTATCCGCTCTAACGGGTAAGCGACGTGTGACCCGGCCGTCATGCTGCTCGGCCGCTGGCTCAGCGATCGCCGGGACTGGCAAACACGTTGCAGCGCTCGGCGGGCGGCGCGCTCAGTGGCAGCAGTGCTCCGCGCGCCACAATGCGGCTCAGTGTGTAGCCGGAACGCGTGAGGAACTCGCATAGTTGTGCGGCGTCGGCGCCGAGCTCGCGCAGAAAGGCGTCGTCGAGTTCAAGAAGCACATGAGGTCGGTCACGCTCGATCAGCCCGCGCATGCCTCGCAAGACCAGCAGCTCGGCCCCCTCGACGTCGATCTTGACCAGCCGGGTGCGTGGTAACTCCGCCAGAATCGAGTCGAGCGAGATCGCCGGCACCGTCGCGACGGCCGCGGTTTGCTCACCCAGGTCGCGGATCGATGAGTAGCCCGTGCGGTCGGCGGCGGCCGTGAAGAACTCGGTCTCGCCGTAGCGATCGGTCACCGCCTGGCCGTGCACGTGGATGTTTGCAGCCGGATTGAGGGTTGCGTTGGTCTGCAGGCCGGCGAAGGTCCGCGGCGCGGCCTCGAAGGCGTGTACGCAGCCGGTTGGTCCCACCAGCTTGGCCGCCACCATCGTGTAGTAGCCGACGTTCGCGCCGATATCGATCACGCAGTCGCCCGGGCGCAGGATGCGCACGAAGTGCCTGGTCAGGCGTTCCTGGGGCTGGTAGCCGTTCACGTAGATTCGCCGACCGTTCTCATCGACCGGGCTCACGCGCATGCGGAAACCGCGCGCAAAGCGGACGGTCTTGGGCGGTAGGGCGGCGAATGACCGTTCGTTTCGGTCGAGCCAGCGCACGATTCGCCAACGGCCGGGGAGGTTGGGAAAACTCCGCGTCACCCACGACAGACCTTTGACCGCCAATGGCAACGACATCGTCTCATCCGTGCGACCGCCCGTGTCTGGAGCCGGGCGCAAGCTCTCCGACGCTATCGGCGCCGAGCCGGGCGCAAGTTAAGCGTGTCGCGCACCCGGCGGCCTCTTCGCCGGGACGGGCGGTCGATAAGACCGGCGGACAGCGCGCGCGCTCACGAGACCGACGCGCGCTCGATCCCGGCAGCCGTGGAGCGACCGTCCCCGTGAGCATCCCATATCCACGAGATATCTACCTGGCGAGCCACAGCAGCGTTTATGGCGTCGGTGGGGGGGTGACCGTGACCGAGCAACTCGCCGCCGTCTTCGAACAGCAAGGCTACCGCAGTCTCGTTCTGGGTGTTGGTGAGAACGCCATCTCTCCAGGTACGCTCGACCCGAACATGGGTCGGCTGAATCTGCACGTTGCCGCACCGAGCCGGCTCTGGCGGTTACGCAACTGGGTTATGCCGCGCGCGCTGGCCCGCGCGCTGGCCGAGCTCCCGCCGCCGGGCGTGGCGTTTGTCGGCGTCAACCCGCTCTGGATCATCGCGGCCAAACGCGCGTGGCCCGAGGTCCCGGTCGTCTTCCTCTTCGTCGCCCTGCTGAGCAACTGCCAGCCGTTCACCTGGCCGAAGCGCCGACCCACGTTTTGGCAGCGCGTCGACTACGCGGCGATTCGGCGGGCCGAACACCGGGCGCTCTCGCTTGCGGATCGAGTAATCGTACCCACACGCCAGGCGCGCGACGAACTCGAAGCGTTCCACCAGGCATCGCGTGGCCGTATCGAGGTGTGTACATACGGTTCCGAGCCGCGCGCCGTCAACGCGACGAACCGAGCGAGCAAACGCGCGGACCTCGGCCTGAACGACGATGCGGTTCTGGTTCTCGCGGTCGGGGTCTGCAACCGGAACAAGGGCTTCGACCTGGCGATCCGCGAGCTGCCGTCGGTCGACGCACGCGCTCACCTGGTCGTGATCGGCGACGGGCCCGAGCAGGACCGGCTGGCTCGACTGGCGCGGGAGCTGGGTGTCGGCGACCGCGTGCGTCTCGTCAGTCAGCAACCGGACCTCGACCCCTGGTATGCGGCCGCCGACTGCGTGCTGTCCACCAGCCGGTACGACACGTTCCCATACGTCATTCTGGACGGCATGTCCTGCGGGCGCCCGGCGATCGTACCGCGGCATACGCCGCCAAGCGTCTACGCCGGGCTCGCGGAGGTTGTCACGGAGCACGGCGGAGGCGTGTTGTATGATCGTGAGCGCAATGGCGCCCTGGCGGCAGCTCTGAACCGGCTCATACGGAATCCTGAATCGCGCGCAGCGCTTGGACGCCAGGCGCGAGAGTTTGCCCGACGACATCTTCGCTGGAATGCGTGTGCCAACCTGATCCTCGGCCGATCGCCCGAATCGACGGCCGACAGGGGGAATATGTCAGAAGACGTGCTGGTTGCAGACGCCGCGGCCCGGTCGGAGGGTCTCTGATGGACGCCGACCAGGCCGCACGAGACGTCTATGTCGGCTGCCACGGCGATCTGAACGGCTGGGGTGGGGCCATAATTGCCGGGCGTGGACTGGCCGCCGCGTGTCGGCACGCGGGACTGACGACGCTGATACTCGGCGTCGGCGACCGACAGCCGGACTCTCCGGCCACAACCGATGGCAGCCCGCTGCGAAACGTCGCTGTCCGCCCCCTGCCGCTACTCTGGCGTGTGCACACCTGGTGCATTCCGCGGATTCTGGCGCGGGAATTGCGCCGACTGCCGCGTCCACGCGTCGCGTTCGTGAGTTTCTGTCCGTTCTGGACCGTCGCGGCCAAGCGCGCCTGGCCCGATCTGCCGGTGCTGTTTCGCTTCTGCGGCCTGCTGAGCAACTGCGGCCCGCTGACCCGGCCGCGGGGCCGGAAGATCACATTTTGGAATTGGGTCGCCGACGCGGGGACGCGGGCGGCGGAACGGCGGGCGACGCGCGTGGCTGACCAAATCCTGGTGCCGGCGCGTGAGCACGCCGAGGAGATCGCCAAGTTTCAGCCGAAGGCGCGCGGGCGCATGCACGTCAGTCCGGATGCGTGCGATCGATACGAACTCCGTCCCGAAGATCGCGCGGCGTTGCGCGAGAAGCTCGGCCTGGGCGACGCCGACTTCCTGATCCTGCTTTGCGGCAGCTTCGACCGCAACAAGTCGTTTGATCACGCCATTCGCGAGTTGTCCCGGGTCGATCCGCGTGGAAAGCTGGCAATCATCGGCGACGGGCCGGACCGCTCGAAACTTCAAAGGCTCGCCAGCGAACTCGGACTCGCGGAGCGTGTCCGCTTCCCGGGTCGCGTGCCGGACATCGGCGTCTGGTACGCGGCGGCGGACTGCGTGGTCTCGACCAGCTTCTACGACACGTTTCCGAACGTGATCAAGGAGGCAATGTGGTGTGGCCGACCGGTGTGTGTCCCGCAACACGATCCGCCGCGGATCTACGCCGGCATCAGCGGCTTGCTGGGCCGTGAAGACGCTGGCGCGGTCTACGACCGTCAAATGCCGGGCGCGCTGGCGGAACGGCTGAACGAGTTGATCACGCATGAGAAGCTGGCGTCCGAGCTGGCGGTGCGTGGGCGGAAGGTGGCCGAGCGGCTTTTCCGCTGGGACGATACGATCAGGCAAATATGGAGTGCAACAGGGCTGAGCCCATCCGCCCCCACTCCCAACGCGGCCGCCGCCACGGCGCCGCCATCAGCGAGTGAAACCCGAAGCGGGCCGCCCGGGCGTAGCGCCCGGTCCGAAACGCATGGTCGCGCAGAATCTGCAGCGTGCGTGCGGTGCCCCGGCGCCAATGTGGCCGGCAGTCGGGACGAGAGCGCAACGCCCGTCGCATGTGATTGCGCGCCCGCAGATCGGCGCTGAAGGCGCGGTCGATGTTGTCCGTCAGCCGCCGGGCGTCCTCTCGCGAGTACACCATCAAGTCGTTTGACAAGTACACGCAGGGTCCCTGGCAGGCCAGGCGCACGAGCAGTTCGTGATCGCCGCAGTTCCGCATGTCGGGATGGAACAGCCCGGTTCGCGCCAGGTACTTGCCGCGCACCATGATCGCCGGCGTCTGCACGATGCAGCGCTCGAACAGGTACGGGGCCAGGTCGAACGGCTGGTCGAGCGGGACCTCCGGCATTTCGGGGTCCCCGAGCGAGCCATCCGGATACCGGCACCGAGTGCGTCCCGTTACAAAAACGACCTCGGGAAAGCTGCGCAGCGCTTCGAGTTGCAGCTCGATCGTGGCGGGCCACCACTCGTCGTCCGAGTCCAGAAACGCGATGAACTCGTTCGGCCGGGCGCGGATAGCCGCGTTCCGAGCGGCGGACACCCCCGCGTTGGGCTGACGAATGTAGAGAATGCTGTCCGCGAAGCTCCGGACGACCCGCGACGTGTGATCCGTGCTGCCATCGTCGATCACGACGATGTCGCAACGCTCGGCAGCCGTCTGGTCGAGCGCGCTCTGGATGGCATCAGCCAGCGGGTCGGCGCGGTTGTACGTTGGCAGCACAACCGTAACGCGGCCGTTGCGGGCAAATGAAACGCGGTTCATGCTTGTCCGTCCAAGCGTGTGGCCCCGGCGCCCTGCCGGTGAATCAAACCGGGTGGCACGGGCGTCTCGCCCGTGAGCGGCGCACAGGCGGGACGCCTGTGCCACCCTTGCTTTCGGGGCTCTCGCAACATGTTCGGTTTCTGAACCACTGCACCAGCCGTATCGGGACCCGCCGCGGCGGCCTTGAACGACCTTATCTTCGGCAGATCCCGCGATCTACCCAACGCTCGGGGCGACTACCGCAAAGCGCAGAAATCGTTCTTTTTCGAAGCAGGCCCGCGGCCACCTCACCGCAGCGCCGCCGAATGCTCCCCGTCGTTCAGCACGCAAATCCGGACCACCGATATAGGAGGTCAAGGCGACCCGCCCCGCGCGGAGCGGGATCGGCAGTTATTGCGCAC
>SDBT01009140.1_pt1 | contig 16112 bp, 12 predicted proteins | sample 2277101 | NCBI WGS metagenome assembly SDBT01 (sample SAMN10404973, study PRJNA504765) | marine sediment metagenome | isolation source: marine sediment core GS10_PC15, 103 cmbsf | place: Arctic Ocean: Southern Knipovich Ridge | collected 2010 | reverse complement strand
TCATTGGTCTGACTGTAGGACAAGACAGCCGCGGCGAGGGGCAAGGCCACGGTGCGCAGCGAGAGCACGTGCGTGGCGCCCGGGCGGCAGGCGGCTGTGATGTCCAGTTCGCTGCCGGGGAAGTAGAGCTCGCCGACGTTCCGGCCGTCTACGTAGACGACGGCGTAGGAGTTCAGGTGCTCGACCGAGACGGCGATGCGCCGTCCGGCCCAGTCTGCGGGTATCTCGACTTCCCGCTGGTACCAGGCCGCCGTGAGCCGGCCCAGGTCCTCCCCGGCCCAGGAAGGATGGGCGTAGAGCGTCTGCTCCCCCCCCTCCGCGGACCTCGGCCACGGGCCCGGCACCTTGAAGAATCCCCAACCGTCAGACGGGACCTGTTCGACCGACTCGCCGGCCGGCTGCCAACGCCAGAGGCCGTTGATGCAGATGCGCTGGCGCGTCTGCGTGGACTCGCGGTAAGCCTTCGATAGGTCCCATACCCTCTTCACGCCTTCGGGCAGCGCCATGCTCGCAATCTCCCGGCCGCCGGCGTCGGCGGGCCCGGCCAAGGGGGCCACACCAAGCGTGCAGACCAATGCCATTGCCACGATGAACTGGGTTCGCACTCCGCCCTCGCCTTGCGGTTAGACCAGGGAACCGGGGTCCCCCATATGCCCACTTGCAGCGGGACCCATCCCGCTGGGATATCAGTCTACGCCGGGGCCGGCGGCCCGTCAACACTTCCTCGTTCGAAGGCCCTCACCTGAGGCGGCCTCTGGCCACGAAGGCGCGATGCGGATGTCCCCGGACCGCCTTGACTTGCTGGTCTGTCGGCGATACTGTTGGCGTCCGTCAGGCGCACAAGCTCGCTACTCTACGTTACCAAGGGCGACTGCCACATGGCATCCATCCGCGTCAGTCCGAACGGGCGCTACTTCGTCGACGAGCATGGCAAGCCTTTCTTCTGGCTGGGCGATACGCTCTGGCAGCTGTTCCACGGCTTCACGCCCGAGGACGCCGAGCGCATTCTCACCCGCAGGAAGGAACAGGGCTTCACGGTCATACAAGCCATGCTGGTTCGCTTCTCCAACGGCAAGACGCTCAACGCCGCCGGGGACGCGCCCTGGCTTGAGAACGACCCGTCGCGCCCCAATGAGGCCTACTTCCGCAACGTCGACCGCATGCTGCGATACGCTCAAGACCTGGGGCTGATCGTCATCCTGGGCGTCTTCCACAAGGCGTACACGACCTCGCTGACCGTCGAGAAGGCCAGGCCATACGCGCGGTGGGTGGCAGCGCGCTATGCCGACGTGCCCAACGTCGTCTGGACGATGTACCCGGAGGCGAAGGAGGAGTACATCCCCGTCATCCGCGAGCTCGTGGCCGGCCTGCAGGAGGGAGACGGCGGCGCCCACATCATCACGATGCACCCCGATCCCTCCCCGGCGTCCTCCAGCTTCATGCACGATGAGGAGTGGCTGGCGTTCAACCAGATACAGCCCTGGCAGAGCTACGAGCTTCAGTATCCGATGGTGTGCGCCGACTACAACCGCACGCCGCCCAAGCCCGTCATCATGGCCGAGGGCGGGTACGAGGGCGTCCATTTCACGAAGGTCCACAGCCCCTGGCTGATCAGGCGGCAGGCCTACTGGGCATGCCTGGCGGGCGGTTTCCACACCTACGGCCACGCGAGCAGCCACCTCCGGCCGCCGGGGACGTGGGCGACGTGGATCGATTCGCCGGGCGCAATACACGTGGGCGTCTGCCGTCGCATACTGACCGCCTTGCCGGACTGGTGGCTCCTCGTGCCGGACCAGTCGCTCTTGGCCGCCGGCGAGGGCGAGGGCATCGCGCGGAACGTGGCAGCCCGCTGCCCGAGTGCCGGATGGGCCATTGTCTACCTGACCACAGGTGCGACGGTCTCCGTCGACCTTGCACGGGTCCCCGGCGGCGATTCCCTGGCGGCATGCTGGATCGACCCGGCGAGCGGCGACCGTACCGAGATCGGCAGCGTGGCCGGCACCGGCGTGGAGTCCTTCTCGACCCCCAACGGTTGGGAGGATGCCCTGCTGCTGCTGGAACGGCAGGAGATGTGACGGTCCGGCGGCCGGCCACGGCGCCCTTCAGAAGCGGTCTGCCTGCCAGAGGTACGGAGACTGCCGGCCGAAGAGGATGTCCAGCACGGCCTCCGCTTCCCCTTCGGACTGCGCATAGGGATCCTCCAGAACGTCCGCGGCGTCTCGGTATCCCATCATGAGCTGCATCAGGGCGGATTGGCACAGGCTGACCGTCACCGGCAGATCATGCCCGCCCTCCGGCCCCAGGCAGAGCCGGCTGCTCCCCAGGTCAGTCTCGACCTGGAGCAAGATGCGGGCGCCCTGGAAGCGGCTCTGTGCAAGCCGGCTCGTCAGGGCCGGCGCCAACTTCGCAAGCAGGGAGTCCTGGTTCAGCACCCGCATCATGCCGCCGCCCATGCGCGGGTAAGCCACCTCGACTCGACAGCCACACCGCTTCAGGAAGCCCGCGAACGAATGGTCGGGCGGCATCTGAAGCTCGATGGAAGCGCATCGGCGCTCGATGGCCATGTGGCTCAGCTTGCGCAGCAGGCCGGGGAATGCCCGACGGCTTGCGGCCTCCACCTCGACGACCCGGACTTCGGTCGACCTGTCAAGATAGGCGGCGTAGGCGAGCTGTTCGTCACCGGAGCCTTCCAGCACGAACGCGGGCGCCGAGCCCAGGTTGAGCGTGCCCCAGTGGAATCCCCGGAAGTGCTGCGCCTCGCGCACGACGGGGCCCGCGCGGTGCCGGTTGGCCTTCCTGTACAGGTCCAGGATGAACGGGTAATCGTCCGGCCGCGCCGGGCGCGCGCGGCCGGGGAGGGCCGTCGCGGCGGCCCTCTCTGCGTCGCGAGTAGCCACGCGGACCGTGGAGTCCACCAGACACGGGACGAAGCCGAACTTGTCGTAGAAGTCCTGTATGCCGAACAACACCGCGACGTCTTGGCCCAGGTCCGTCATGTAGCGCACCGTGTCGTCCAGCAGGCGCCGGGAGTGGCCCTTCATGCGGTGCTCACCGTCAGTGCGCACGCCGCCGAGGCCACCCATCCTCACTTGCACGCCCTGCATCCACATTGCCCGGTCGTGAACGACGACGCGGCTGACGGATCGGCCCTCCACCAGCAGGTCCCGCATGTGCCTTCGGCCTTCAACGGCGGTGGTCACTTCGATTCCCATAGGCATCCTTCTACGTGTGTCCGCACAACGGCTCAGCGCGACCCTTGCCTCCGGCGACCTTCAGTTGCTCAGCCATTCGTTCCCCGGCCACGTCGCGAACGTTTACGTCGAGCCAAGCCTGCTCGACGCGGCAGGGGAAGGGTGCGCTGCCCGGCTGTTGCCGTGTACCTGACGGCTCAAGATCAGCCAATCTCGAGTCTGAGCACGGCGGCGGCGTTGCGCCAGAGGACCTTCTGCTTGACCTCGTCCCCCAGACCTGTGCCCTCGACGCGGCCGACCTGCGGGGCGTAGTCCCTTCCGGGGTAGTCCGAACCGAAGATCACCCGATCCTCTCCCATGTGGCGGACGGCGTACTCGACCATCTCGCTGTCGTACCAGCCACCTGACGTGTCCACGTAGACGTTGGGCAGGTCCTCGACATCCTGCACGCCGCGCCTCCCGACGCCGGTCATGTGGGCCATGATGATGCGCGTGTCGGGATGCCGACGGGCCAGCGCGGCGACGTCGGCGCCGTTCGACTCGTCTGGGAACGATTCGACCGTCTTGTACCAGGCGTGGAAGAGGATCGGGATAGCGAGTTCGGCGGCTGCCTCGGCAATCGGGTCTACGTCCTGGTCGCCTGCCCTCTGCCCCGAGCTCTGTTTGATGGCCACCATCCCGGCCTCGACGCCGCGGCGCGCCTCTTCCTTGCTGACCTTTGCGCCGTGCTCGGCACACAGGTACATGGCCGGCAGGAAGAAGTCGGGGTCCCACTCCTTCAGCTTCAGCGTGCAGTCGTTGCGCTCGCGCAGCTCCTCGGGCGTGCTGCGCGAGCCACCGGTCAACAGCAGCACCTTGTCGATGCCGCTCTGGCGGGCGAGCGAGCGAGTGCGCTCAAGGGGATAGTCGGGCCGCTGGTCGAGCTTCGTCCAACGGTGGTGCACGTGGATGTCGATGGCGTTCATGCCTTCACCCCCAGCAGTTCTTCGGCGTTGGTGCGGAAGGCCGCCCGCTTGGCCTCATCGGGCGCCTCGGAGTACTCGATCTTGGCGACGTTCGCCCGCGGGTAGAACAAGGGCGCATGCGAGCCGAACAGAAGCCTCTCGGTCGGGAAGAGCTTCAGGGCATTCGCGAACGAGGATTCGTGCTCGAAGAAGCTCAGTTCGATCCACAGGTTCTGCGGCAACTCGGGCCGCTCGGGCAGGTCGGGCTGCTGCTGGAGCAGGTCGACCATGGCCGGCGACACCAACTCGCACCTGTCCCACATGCGCCCGTAGCCGAACGCCACTACCTTGAGCGTCGGATGGCGCTTCGCCAAGGCGACGACCTCGTCGATCGAGCGCGGCGGCACCTTGGCGATGGGGTTCTGCATGCGCTTGTCTTCGGCGCGCACATAGACGCCGAGCACCACGCCGTCTGCGGCGGCCTGCTCGGCCAGCGCGTCCACGGACGGATCATCGACCTCGTAGAGATGGTAGCCCGGCATCAGGCGCACCATCGGCACGCTCCACTCCTCGCGGCAGCGCCGGTAGGCCTTCAGGCAGCCCGGCAGCGTGGGGTTGAGCACCGCCGAGGGGACGAAGAAGTCGGACCCGGCAAGCTGGGGCAGGCGCAGTTCGTTGGCCTCCTGTGGGTCCGGCCACAGGTAGGCCTCCAGGGGATAGGCGCACGCGCGGGTGACACCCTCGGCGCGCAACATGGCCTCCAGCGAGGCGGCGTCGGCGGGCAAGGTGGGCCGGAACGGCCAGACGCCGCAGCCGCAGTTGACGTCGAACATCGGCACGTCGAGCTTCATAGGTCTGCCCTCCACACCAGAAACCTGCCGCTCCTTCCGGAGTGGCACCAAAGCCGCCAGGCCGACTCCCGCGGCCATTCCGCCAAGGAAACGCCGTCGACTGATGTCCTTCATTGCACACCACTTCTTGCCGGCAGCCACCACTTCACACGTCGCACCAGCGCGGGGCTATCTGCTCAGTCTCGTCGCAGGTGATGAGCCAGTCCAGTATGGCGCCCCGCAGATCGCGGACCGTCTCAGCGTGCTCAGGATCGTCCGCCAGGTTGTGCATCTCGTCGGGATCTTCTGCCAGATCGTAGAGCTCCGAACCGTTGCCCACGTAGTAGCAGTACTTCCACCGCTCTGTGCGCACCATCTTCGCATCCGGGTGCAGAATGCCCGCCACGCCCTTCCCCGGCTCGTACGGGCACGTAAGGCGGCCGCCGGGCATCGTGATGACTTCAGGGACTATGTTCTCAGAGAACACGTGGCGACGCTCGGTGTATGGGCCGCCCAGCTTGCCCTGCGAGACCCGGGCGGCGAAGCTGCGGCCCTGGTTCCGTTCCGGCACGGGCAACCCGCACAGATCGAACACAGTGGGGAGCACGTCCGTAGTCTCCACCAGGTCCCGATACTCGCCCGATTCGACAATGCCTGGGAGGCGGACCATCAGGGGGATGTGGATCGATCCCTCGAAGAACAAGTTCTTGCCCCTCAGGCCGTGTTCCAGCATCTGGTCGCCATGGTCGCTGCAGAACACGACCAGCGTCCGGTCGGAGAGCCCCAGCTCGTCCAGCACGTCGAGTGTGAGGCCGACCTCGCGGTCGATCTGGCTGATGGCACCGTAGTACGAACGATACTGCCATTCCAGTCGTTCCCTGTCCGCCAGATAGGGTTCCCGTCCGCCGCGCAGGATCAGCGCCTGCACGGGCGGCGGCAGCGACCCGATGTACTCGGCGTCCACCTGCTGAGGCAGGGGGATGTCAACGTCGTCGTACATCGAAGACCACGGCTCAGGCACCTCGAACGGAGCGTGCGGACGCCAGTACGAGGAGAAGAGGAAGAAGGGCTTCTCCCCGGCCGCCATGGACCTGAGCATCGCCCGGCTTTCTCGTCCGCACCACGTGGTCTCGTGCCACTCGTCCGGGATGTCCGACCGGCAGGGATTCCCGCCCTCCACGCCCGCGGTTGCACGGTACCGTTCGCGCTTCGCCATTTCAGGCGCTACCGTCCGGAGCCATGCGACGTAGCTGGAATACGCGTCGCAGTGAGCGGCATCGTGCAGCTCCCCAGTGTCGAACCCAGTGGAGAGCGCGTAATCCAGCGTGGGTGGGTAGTAGTGCAGCTTGCCGACGAAGCCCGTGGCGTACCCGACGTCCTTCAGGTAGGACTGGAGCAGCCTCTCGCCTTCATCGAGCGGGGTGTAGTTGACGCGGTTGCGGTGGCAGTGGGGATAGCGGCCACTGAAGAAGGTCTGTCGCGACGGCACACACACCGGGGCCTGAACGAAGGAGCTGAGCATGTTGGCCGACTGGGAGGCGAGCCGGTCCATATGAGGCGTGCTGATGAGCGGGTTGCCGTTGGCACCGACGCAATCGAAACGTTGCTGATCCGTCATGATGAACAGGATGTTCGGCGGCTTCATGGTGTCCTCTCTGGTCGGCTCGGGGCAGACTGCTCGTGGCCCGGTAGCAAGCGGGACGCTCAACCATAGGGCTTCGGCTTCGGGTCGAGCCAATCCACGACGGCAGTCCTGATCGACATGGCGCAGAAGAAGTTGCCCGCCGGTGCGTAGTGGCCGATGTAATATCGCTTCAGGCAGCTCTCTGCGTCGAGCCCGCAGTCCCTGAAGTCGGCCAGGTGGAAATCGCGCATGTCGAGCACCGGGTAGTCCCGGGTCCGAAGGAAATCGAGGAACGACTGGTCCCAGGCAGGTTGGCCCTCAAGGCAGGCCCTCGTGGTCCGCTCGCGACAGCTGAGGACCAACATCAGCTTCCTGCCGGTCTCCGAGACGAACTCCTCGACCCGTTGCACGATCTTCTGGGTGGCGAACATGGACGCACAGGCATGGGCGTCTTGAATCTCGACCATGGCTTCGTCATCAGACCCGGAGGCTGCCGGCAGGCCAAAGACCAGGGGGACCTCGTGCGGCGGCGTTGCCTGTTCGCCACCGGCGTTGTTGATGGCTAGTGTGTAGTGCAGGATCGGGTCATTGCCGAACGTCGCCAACACCCAGTCGATGTCGGTCAGTTTGTAGAGGTCTTCGGCCGTGGGGCACGGGTTCTCAGCCTCCGTCCACTGGTCCTTGCCCACGTCCACCCGAACGTGGGGGAGAGGGAACGTATTCGGGCCGCGTCCGCCGAAGCTGCGGCCCGCACGTATGCCACGCCAGGGGTCCAGGTTGCGGAAATGGTCGTCGTCGTAGATGTTGAGGATGATGTACTTGGCCGGATGCACGGCCTCTACCTTCATCATGCGGCGATAGGCCTGGTAGACGCTGTAGCCACTGACACCGAAGTTCTCGACGGGCTCCAGCAGATGCGCTGCGAGGTACTCCTGCCAGGTCTCGCCATCGTTGACCTGGCCGCACAGCGTGAAGCTGTCCCCGTAGGTGTGAATCCGCGATCGCATCTCGGCCGAGTTCGCCCGCCGCCTGGCCCCGGTGGCCTCGAAGTGGTAGAAGGCGTGGGAGTCGTCGATGCCATCGCCAGGGATGACGCCGTCGGTGAAGACCCAACCCAGCTCAGGGTCGTACGTGTAGCCGCTGTTGCAGTTGTAGCCGTCCTCGGTAGCGATCTTGCCCAGGAACTTGTCGACCTGCTCCTTGGTGGGCAAGATGCGCTGCAAGTGCTCTCTGGCGTCCATTGTTGCGCTTCCTGGCAAAGGTGTCACCGGTCACTTCAAGACCAGCCCGTTCATGTACAGGGGTATGTTGGACCCCGGGGTCATTGGACCCTGTCCTTGCCATTTTTTCAAGGCTTCTGCTTGGCCGCCTGGTCCTTGAGCCGGCAGCTGCGTCCCGCGATGGCTCTCAGGCAGCCGATCGCGACCTTGAAGCTCTACACCGTCCGAGCTAGACTTCCTGCCCAGACCAATCCGAAGGGAGGCTCGGGCATGAGCGAAGGAGTCAATCTGGTCCTCGATCTGCGCAGGCAGGAGCTGACAGAGGACGAAAAGGGGCGGCATTGCTGGCAGGCGGTAACAACGCGCAGGGAGGTGCCGGTCTCTGAGACGGCCCTGCTGATCTGCGACATGTGGAACGACCACAGGTGCCGGGGGGCTGCCGAGCGTGTGGCTGAGATGGCCCCCCAGATGAACGAGGTCGTCAAGGCAGCCCGGGAGCGCGGCGTGTTCATCATCCATTCACCTTCGGACACCATGGGGTACTACGAAGGGACCCCGGGCCGTCGCAGGATGGCGAGTGCTCCGCCGGCTGAGCCGCCTCCGGACCTGGACGTTCCCGATGCGCCGTCACCGTTCGATACATCGAAGGGCAACTGCGACACCGGCGAACCCCTGCCGACGCGCCCGCAGGTGAGGCAGCATCCCGCCATCGAGATTGACCAGGAGCGGGACGGCATCTCGGACAAGGGCCGCGAAGTCTACAACGCCATGCAGGAACGGGGCATCCGGGACCTCATCATCATGGGGGTCCACACCAACCACTGCATACTGAACAGGTCATTCGCCATCAAGCAGATGGTGAGGTGGGGGGTGGACGTGGCTCTGGTCCGTGACATGACGGACTGCATGTACGATCCTGCCATGCCGCCCTACGTGAGCCATGAAGAGGGGACGCGGCTGGTCGTGGGGTACATCGAGAAGTTCTGGTGTCCGACGATTGCCGGCGCGGACCTGCTCTGATGCCACGCCCCTGACGGGCGGAAGGTTGACGAACCGGCGCCGGCGCATACAATGCCCGCGAAGTGATTGCCGTTCTGAGAGGCGCTCGCGCAGTGGACAGCCGGGCGATCTTTCGGATAGATGGGCCGCGTCACCGCGACTCCCTGCCGGCGCACAGGTCAACAACACCGTGCCATCCGAGGCAAGCTGCCATTGTGACCACCGACCGCTGCCGAACCTTCTTCATTCTGGCTCTTCTTCTGTTCCTGCCGGGTGTCCGCGCTGCCGAACAGGCCGAGGAGCAGCAGCGGGAGCAGGAGGCCGAACGCCCGGGCACCATAGCGTCTCTGTCCACGCCGTCGGGTTGGACGCACGAGAAGCGACGCGTCAGGACCGCCACGCCCGATGGCGAGGCATGGTCGGAGATCACCTGCTACAAGAATTCGGTCGGCATGGAGCTCGTGCTGGTACCGGATGGCGAGTTCCTGATGGGCAGCCCGCGTCGTGAGCCCGGCCGGGACGGCAGTGAACGCCCACAGCACGAGGTGCGGATCACGAAGGCTTTCTACATCGGCGCGCACGAGGTGACCCAGGAGCAGTATGCCGCGGTGATGGGGAAGAACCCGTCGAAGTTCCCCGGCGCAAGGAACCCGGTGGAGCGGGTATCGTGGCATGATGCCGTCGAGTTCTGCGCGCGGCTGTCCGAGAAGGACGGCCAGACTTACCGTCTGCCGACCGAGGCCGAGTGGGAGTACGCCTGCCGGGGGGGATCAACGACGGCCTACAGCTTCGGAAGCGCGCCCCGGAGGCTCGGCGATCACGCGTGGTATTCCCGCAACTCGGGCGAGAAGCCGCATGAGGTGGGCCTGAAGCTGCCCAACGCCTGGGGCCTCTACGACGTGCACGGGAACGTCTGGGAGTGGTGTCAGGACTGGTACGACGACGATTACCGGTCCAGCACCGCCGAAGACCCGACGGGGCCGACGAGCGGGACCTATCGCTGCGTGCGGGGCGGCTCGTGGTTCGACTATCCAACACCCCTGCGCTCAGCGGCTCGGGGGAGGGATTTCGCGCCGAACAGGGTCGACGACCACGGCTTTCGGGTCGTGTGCGTGTTGAGGCCGTAGTTCCCTCTAGTCTTTCCGCCTTTGTGGGGTGCAGGGACCGGTAGTGCACGGGGACCCGGGAGGATACCCAATGGGTAGAGCTGGGACAGTCGCCGTTCTGCTGTTCGGATGCGTGCTGCTGGCTCCGTCTGTCGGCGGAGGCGCGGCCGCTCAGACAGGCGCAGAGGGTGCCGGCAGTGCGGCGACGGTGCCCTGGCCTCCGCAATACAAGGCTGGCGGGACGCCGGCGGACGTGCTCGGCCCCGACGGGCGCACGTGGTTCCCGAACTGGACTGCCGTTGGCGTGCAGGGCGGCATACCGGACGTCGACGTGTTTGCGCGCATCGAGGACTTCGGGGGTCGTGCGGATGACGACCGGGACGACGCGGAGGCCCTGCAGAATGCATGCAACGCGGCCGGCCGCGCGGGCGGGGGCGCCGTGCTCCTGGGCGAGGGCACTTACCACCTGGATGGCAAGGTGCTCATCACGGACAACGGCGTGGTCATCCGCGGGGCGGGGCGCGACAGGACAAAGGTCGTCATCCGCTACAACGGGACTGTAAACCGCATCACGGACGGGATCATCACGTTCGCGGGCGGCGAGCACGGAGAGCGACGCCCCCTGGCCGCGGACGCCAGGCGCGGCGACACGGACCTCAGGCTGGCGGACGCGACGGGCCTTGCAACTGGCGACTGGCTGATCGTGGAGGCCCGGAGCACACGGCGCTGGAGGTCGCTTATCGAGAGCCGCTCCCGCCACAACCCCCGCATGGGGATCGTGCGCATCGAGGCGATCAACGGGAAGACGGTAACGGTCAACCAGCCATTGCGCATCGACTTCCCTGTTGTCGATGAGGCGTCCGTCCGCACCATGGCGCCCATCGAACGTTGCGGCATCGAGGACCTCTACCTCACGCAGGTCGACAGGCAGCCCAAGATCTGCACCGTGCTGTTCATCCGCTCGGCCAACTGCTGGGGCCGGCGGGTCACCGTGGACTGGACGGGGCGCATGCCGCTCTATGGCTCCCACGCGAAATGGATGGAGATCCGGGACTGCGAGTTCAACAACTCGCACGACATGGGCGGCGGCGGGACGGCCTACGTGGGATGGCAGTACTCATCCGACTGCCTGATGGAGAACGTCACCACTCGTAACATGCGACATGCGCCCAACCTGGACTGGGCGTGCGGCGGGTGCGTGTTCCGCAACTGCACTTTCTACTACAGTGACGCACAGACCCACTCCGGATGGTGCCACGAGAATCTGTTCGAGAACTGCGTGATCTTGGACCCGAGGGGAAGGCCCACAGGCGGCGGCTCCTACGGCCACGGATTCTGGGCCACCCCGCCTTCGGACAGAAGCCACGGTCCCAACGGCCCGCGCAACGTCTTCTACAACTGCGACATCCAGAACGCCGGCGAGCATGTCGTCTTCGAACCTGGCATGCTCAAGTACGGCCCCACCGGCCTGGTGCTGGGCGGGATGAATGAGAACTGGCTCTTCTTCTACAACCGGATTCTGAGCCGTGGACCGGGGATCCTCTTGCGAGGGGTCCAGTTCGACCACATCATCAAGGGTAACGTGTTCGTGGTGGAAGGTGATTTTGCCGCTGTGGTCGTGGAGGACCCGGAGCGGACCAGCGGGATCGAGATGGTTGGGAACGCGATCTACGGGGGCAATGGAGCTCTCGTTGCGGGCGCCGTCCCGGCTGTGGCCCTTGACCAGACCAACAGAGCGCTGAAGCGTACCGACCAGTTGCCTCCCCGCCCTCAGCCCGAAGTGCCCTCCATCTACGAGTGGCAGCAGCGGGCCCTCAAATGACCGGCCGCAGGGCCGGGAACTCCTGCCTTGCCTGTTCGGCATTCTGATCAGCTCTCGCGTTGGCGTGCGTTCTTCTTGTTCTTCAGTGAGACGATCGGCCGCCGGGCATGCACGACACCCGTGTCGCACATGTCAGCATACCGAAGCCGGGGGCGGGGGTTGCGGTACCGGGTCCCAGGCCGTATCATGCGACGCATTCGGCGCCCGATCGGCGGGCGGATTGTGCGCATTTCTGGTAGCGGGGGCGGAGCAATGGCACGGTGGAAGTCGGCGATGGCCATTATGGCCGTAGTGGTGGTCGTGGGTGTGTGGGTCGGCGGCGCTCTCTCCCAGCAGGGCGGAGGCGGCGGACAGGGTCAGTGGGGCGGCCGTGGCGGCGACCCCGCGCAGAGGCGTCAGCGCTTGATGGACGGCATCAAGGACCGGATCGGCGCGAGCGACGCCGAGTGGGAAGCACTACAGCCGAAGGTCAGCAAGGTCTACGACCTGGCGCAGGAGTCCGGCATCGGCGTGAACACGCGGGCTCTCGGCCGGCGGCGTCCGCAGCAGCCCACCGCCGGCGATGCGGAGGATCTGTCGGCCGCCAGCAGGACGAAGCAGACGCTGGAGCAGGCCCTGAGCGAGGGGTCAGGCGACGAGGACGTGACGGCGAAGCTGGCCGCCTACCGGAAGGCCCGCGACGCGACGCGCAAGGAGCTGGCCGCGGCGCGCGCCGCGCTCAAGGCTGGCGTCAGCGTTACCCAGGAGGCACAGCTCGTGCTGCTCGGCCTGCTCGACTAGGGCGCGGAGCTTCTGGACCGGCGCACGGCGACCAGATCGAGTGGCCCCCTCCCCGGGAACTGATCCAGTTGATGTGAGAGGATCCAGCCGGCCGGGGGCCGGGGAGGGTCCCTCGATGGAAGAAGCCTGGCACTCCTGCCAGAGGGCAAGCGCGAACTGCCCTCGGGCCGCCAGTGCGAGTTCGATGAGCGCATCCTGCTCGCGTTCCGTGATCTGGCCGTGTGCGTGTCGGACAACCAGGTCACCCTCCTCCGCAGCGTGCTCCGCACAGCGCGCGCGGCAGCGTTGCGCCATCCATGCGGCGCCCCGGCTATGAACGGTCCCCGGCAATCGGCGACATGAGAATGAATTCACGAGAACGAATGCTGGCCGCCATCAGCGGCGAACCGTCCGACTACACACCGTGCTCCTTCATGCTCTTCTCCAGCCTGCACGGCCGGTGCGCATCCGACCGCGAATACGTGGAGAGGCAGCTAGAGATGGGCCTCGACGCCGTGGCCCACGTCGGGCACCTCAACCACACGATGCACCTGACCGGCACGCTCCACCCGGACGCGCAGTACTCCCAGTGGGTCGAGGAGCAGGACGGCGTGAAGCACTTCTGCCGCCGCATCGACACGCCGGCCGGGCCGCTGACGGGCCGCGTCAGGCAGCGCAACGGCTGGCCCACCGAGGACGCTTTCCCCCTGATGAGTGACTGGATCGTGCCGAGGGCTGAGGAGGTACTCGTCAAACCCGAGCAGGATCTCGAGAAGCTGAAGTACGTTCTCGGGCCCTTCAAGGACAGCGACATCGACGTGCTTCGCCGGGAAGCAGCGGCCGCCAAGGAGCTGGCGGACCGGCACGGCCTGTTGCTGGTGGGGGGCTGGAAGGGGCTGCAGGGGGACCCCGGCGTGATGGGCTGCGACGCCATGGCGTGGCTGTCAGGCATGGTGGACGTCATGGTGCTCTCCCTGACCAAGCCGGATGTCATCACCGAGTATGCCAACATCATCCACGAGTGGAACATGCGGCAGATCGGCATCTACCTCGATGTCACCGAAGCCGATCTCATCATCCGCAGGGCGTGGTACGAGAACACCGAGTTCTGGACGCCGGCCGCCTACCGCGACATCGTCGCACCGACGATCAGGCGGGAGGCCGAACTCGTCCATCAGGCCGGCCGGAAGTACGGCTACATCATCACGACCGCGTTCGAGCCGATCATTGATGACATCCTGGACGCGGGCGTCGACGTCCTGATCGGCCTGGACCCGAAGGAGGGGAAGGGCACGGACATGGCCGCCGTGAAGGCCAGGTTCGCCGAGCGCGGCCGGGCGACCTGGGGAGGCGTGAGCGGGGCCATGACGGTCGAACTGGGGACGGCCGAAGAGACCGAGGACGCCGTGCGCGAGGCGCTGGCCGTCCTGGGGGCGGGCGGCGGCTTCATCCTCTCGCCCGTGGACAACGTCAGTGGCGACACCGAGCAGGTCTGGGCGAACACGCAGACCTTCATCGACACGTGGCAGAAGCACCGGGCGTAGGCCACCGGCCGCTGGAGGGACCGTCGGACCGCTGCGGGGCGCTCAGGGCGCGAGTGGTCGACAAGTCGGAGCGCTTCATGCCCGTTGCGGACCCGCGCTCCGACGGCATGGACGGGCGCGCCTCCCTGATCCACGAGGGGCAGAACAAGAACGTGTTCGCCTCGGTGGGCATGAACCTGGAAGAATGCCGCACCGACCCGCCGGCCGGTGTCGCCGTCAGACGGTCACCTTCGCCCCGCTCAGGTCCATATGTCCGTCCTCTTTGCCGACTTCCGTATCTCGGTTACGCGCAGTGCGCACTCCACTGCCCTTGCCCGGTCCCGGCAACTCCGCCGACGCTCACCCCTCCACCCAGATCGGAGACGACCACGCCCGCTGGCCGTTTCTCTGTATGACTCGCACGTAGTAGAAGTCGGTGCCGCCCGGCATGGCATCGTGCGCGTCGTCCTCCGGCGACAGGTCTACGCTCAGCGCTTCGGTCGGCCAGCCGCGGTGCACTTTCAGGTTGAGGTGGGTCTCCATCTTGGCCCAGTGCGAACCATCGTTGGTGAACGGCACGTCTTCCATGTAGGCGATGCGAGAACGGGTCAGGATGTCCCGCGGGGACAGCGTGATCTGCCGTCTCTGGCTGCCCGTGGTCATTGTGATCTCCAGTTGTGCGTCCCGCCGGCAGTCGACTTCGAACGCCAGCGCGTCGGCTGAGCGTCGGGAGAACCCCCACGCCTTCGGCTTCTCCGTCTGCGAGGTCCAGGTGCAGAGCGTCTCCTGCAACGAGTCGATGCCGCTGCCCATCCGCGAAGCCATGCCGCCCCGGAAGCACGGGACGGCCTGCACGATCCGGCCGCCGCGCAGCTCCAGGCACCCCTGCCAGTCATGAGGCCCTTTCTGGTCCCATCCCCACTCGAGGTGGAAGCGGAACCGCCCCGCCTCTTCCGTGGGCGTGCCGCACGGCTCGGCGAAGCTGCGCCAGACGCGGTTGTTCTTGAGCACGTCCACGCGCTCGATCTCGTCCCAGCCGACTACGGAGATGCTCAGGCAGCGCGGCCCGGGCGCCCGCACGGTGTCGCCCATTGGGCTTCCGTTCAGGCTGAAGTCCAACTCGATCCGGTCGCCGGTTACACCATAGATGCGCCTCTGGCGCAGGGCCTCCCAGAGGGACTCGCGCGAGAGTTCGCCGGCATAGGCGGCGATCAGGCCGTTGTCATAGGCGCCGGGGTGGTCGCCGTGGGAGTCGCTGGAGGCCATGATGCCCAGCTTGTGGCCCCGGGCCAGGCCCTCCTGCACGCTCCCCCCGGCAGCCCCCGGTCCCATCCAGCTTCCCTTGGTCAGCAAGGGACGGATGCCGCCGGGCTCCTCCGAGGAACCGTGCAGCGAGTAGATTTCGACGAAAGGCGAAAGCTCATCGTCGTGGAAGTCCCAGTCCTTGCCGCACATGCCCACCGGGTAGCCGCCGTGGTGGGGGATGACCATCGCGTCGACGCCGCGCAGGGCGCGGTATAGCTCCGGCAAGGTGGGCGGCATGCGAATGGGCTGGTCATAGTCGAGGTAATAGACGTTGTGGTGGCCGTAGCCGTAGTTGGTCCATTCGTAGGCCAGCAGGGGCACGAAGCGGCCGGGCTCCTCGTTCTGTCGGCACAGCTCCTGTACCCTGGGCCAGTGGTCGTTGAGTATCTGGCCGTCGGGCTTCGTCTGGCGGTAGTCGGCGCTGAAAACCTGTGAGTCGTAGGCATGGTCGGCCATGGCCCAGAAGTCCAGGTGAGATCGGGCCACGCGGAAGTTGTCTTCAGGAGTTCCGTTGCCATCGCTCAAGGCGGTGTGGGTGTGGATCTCGCCCCAGAAGATCTGCCGATCTTTCATGTTGGACCCCATTCTGAATGACGGAAGCGGCTCACAGCATAGGCGGTGGCGGGAACCGACGCAACGGCGCCGGGCAAGACACCAAGGCTGAGCCCCCGACGACCCACTACCCACCAGCAACCAGCACATAGCAACTAGCAACGACTGAGGACGAGGACGACTGTGGCCCCCCCACACGCCGAAGCCCACATCGATCAAGTCGCCGGCCTCCACGAG
>SDBT01009139.1_pt1 | contig 16113 bp, 29 predicted proteins | sample 2277101 | NCBI WGS metagenome assembly SDBT01 (sample SAMN10404973, study PRJNA504765) | marine sediment metagenome | isolation source: marine sediment core GS10_PC15, 103 cmbsf | place: Arctic Ocean: Southern Knipovich Ridge | collected 2010 | reverse complement strand
GGTGATATTGAGAAACTGGCACACTTGTTTCCTATGAAAGTTGAACAGGGGTTTGATGGTAATATTAAGGAGATAAATTGGTAATGTTAAGAGGGTGAAATTATGAAAAATCTTAAAGCAAGAACCAAGTTCTGCAAGAAGTTTGGCAGGGCACCTCTAAAAATAGCTGATGAAATTTCTGCTATAGTAATGAACGGTAAGATAGTTGATATAGGTAGAAAAGGTTCGATGAATGGTAAGAAAGTGAGAATAGCATTTGTCAGTGATGCACAACGAGATTTTTTTATATCTAGACAAGAGCGATTCGGTAAGCCGTTAGAGTATTATGGGCGCATGAAGGATGATATATATTTTATTTGGGGCTGGAATCAATATACTTATAGGGGCAGTGCCTTAATGATTAGACAAAAATATAAACAGAATGATACCAGGTTAGCAGGTGAAATGATGAAAGATAATTGTTTCACTGGTAAACACAGATCTGGGGATCAAAGGAATATTACTGCAGCAATTAAAATACCTGCTAAATTTAACAAAGGAAGAAATTAATGACTAAAGAAGTAAATCACGCAGAGAGAGCTCATGCTAAATTGTCGGCATCAGGATCATCAATATGGCTCAATTGTCCCGGGTCAGTTGAGGCTCAGGAAGGGTATGAGGATAAAGGATCTGTATTCGCTGAAGAAGGGACAATGGCGCATGAGGTTGCTGATATCTGTTTAAGCACCGGCAACGATGCTGAGGCGTATATAGGAAGGACGTTAGGATCTCTGAAGATAAAATTAACCTACTACCCATCTACTTATAAGATCGAGAAGATAATGGCTGATTATGTTCAGGAGTATCTAGATTATGTTAGGGCTCATGAAACTGAAAACTCAACATTATATACTGAACAACGCGTGGATTTTTCCAATGTTGTCCCAGGCGGTTTCGGTACGCTCGATGCGGCAGTGATTGTCTATGACGAACGTGTGTTACATATATTTGATTTGAAGTATGGTAAGGGTGTCACAGTCGAGGCGTTTGAGAATACCCAAGGGCAAATGTACGGTACAGGGTTTTTCAATGAATATGGATTCCTTGATGCTTTCGATACAATAAGAATCCATATTGTCCAACCTCGCAAAAGTAATTTTTCCTACTGGGATATCAGCGTTAAGGATTTAATAACTTTCGGTAAATCTGTTGCTGAAAAAGCAGCATTAGCTTTAACAAAAGATGCTCCGAGAGTACCTGGCGATAAGCAATGCCAATGGTGTGATGCCAGATATGATTGTAGTGCCAGATTGAAGCTGACGGAAAACATAGTAAAGGCAGCTTTTGATGAACTTGATGAAGGGGATATGCCTGATGCCAATAGTCTGACTGTAGAACAAAAAAGCCAAGTTCTTCGTCACAAAAAATTCATTGAGAGGTTTTTGAAGGATATTGAGAGTTCGGCATATAATTTGCTATCGTCCGGAGAACCTTTCCCAGGGAGAAAACTTGTTCAGGGAACAGCCAACAGGGTTATACCTACCACACCTGGAGTTATGGAATTTCTTGAAAAAGAATTAGGTGAGAATGCCTACAACAAAAAATTAAAAGGGATCGGGGATTTAGAAAAATTATTAGGTAAGAAAGAGGTTGCTGAAATTGCAGTAAGACCTGAAGGTAAAATAGTCATGGTAGAAGAATCTGATAAGAGACCTGCTGTACTCATGAAGAGTATTGCAAGTGAATTTGATAACATGGATTAAGGAGAAAACTGATGGAAAGAGAGATAAAGTTAGAAATAACAATCACTATTGATGAGGAAGACTATGAAGAACTTGGCGGCGACATTATGGAACATGTCGATGGGGTACTGAGTAATTGTTTTTCATGCGCTATGGTAACAAAATACTCAGAAGGAAACTGGGAAAAGGACTAATTAGAGGAGAAAAATAATGGGGTACTATGATCATGACTATGAAGAATGGTGTGAGAATCGTGATGCTGAAATAGAAGCTGAGAAAGATCAGTATTTACATGATAAGGTTTGGAGAAGTTCTGAAGATGTTGAAACTCCTGTGAAGGAATTGGAAAGCGGCCACCTCAATGCTATCATAAAGTGGATCAACGATAACGGGTTCCATCGAGGGGAAGAATGGATTGAAGTGCTTCAGGAAGAATCTGATAGGCGTACTAAAAACATGTTTGATGATATGGATGAATAATATGGCCCATAGGCGATTGGATCTAATTGATAGGATTGTCGATAACATTATTCTGGATGACGATGGTTGTTGGATATGGCAGGGTGCTACTTCTGGGGAATCTGCACCGGGGAAGACAGGAAGAGGTTACGGAAAAATTTCTGTTAATGGTATATCCTCAATGGTCCACAGAGTTATGTACATCTGTCATCACGGTTATATACCAAATAGGATTCAGGTGGACCATACTTGTGTGAAGAGATTGTGTTGTAATCCGTCACATCTTGAGGCGGTAAGAGGTAAGGTTAATAACGATAGGAAGATAAAAAGGAACAGAAAAAATGATAAATAAAGAAATATGGTGTGTGGCAACAGCGATTCCATCTGGGATTGATGCCGATTCTATTGGAACAAAAGAGTTCGCAACAACTTCCCTTGAGAAGAAAGATGTGGGAGGACGTTTAATACAAATAAGTAGAAAACAAGCCTTGGACACCATTGTAGAGGATATTTTGGATTATGATGATACAGGCTTAGGATTGGGCAATTGGTTATATTCTAGGGCTGCTGGTAAATTAGAACGGAAATTAAACTTAAATTAAAACAAAGGAAAACTTATGGAAAATGTAATGTTAGATTTGGAAACTATGGGGACAGCAGCTACTTCAGCTATTGTTGCTATAGGGGCAGTAAGGTTCGATTCTGATTTGGGAATTACCGATAAATTTTATACGGTTGTCGATCTTGAATCGTCAATCAAAAAGGGTTTTGATATCGATGGTTCCACAGTGAAATGGTGGATGAAACAAAAAGATGCTGCCAGGAAAGAAATTTTTGGCAAAGGTATTCCGATCAAACAAGCTTTGATACAATTCCAGGAGTGGTTAGGAACAGGGAACATCCAAGTATGGGGTAACGGTTCCGATTTTGATAACACCATTATGGCAAATGCCTTTCGGAAATTCGGTGTAAATAAGCCATGGGAGTATCGTTTTAACCGTTGTTACAGGACGATGGTAGCAAGCTTCCCTAGCATTGATGTTGCCAAGGTGGGAACTGCCCATAACGCTGTGGATGATGCTGAGTACCAAGCAAATTATTTAATGGCCTTAGTTGAGAAATATAAATTATCAAAAGTACTATAAAGGAGAAAAAAATGTTACTTTTAAAAAGAAAGTTGGGAGAAAAAATTGTTATTGATGGTGATATGATTTTAGAAATCATAGAGATCAATCGTACCAATGTTAAATTAGGTTTCAAATTCCCTGATGAAAGGAGTGTGTTAAGGAAGGAAATTCTTGATAGAGCTGTGGCCAACGGGGATGCTGGTGACTTACATTCCAGAGGTCTATTGTAGATGGGGGTTTATTATAACGAATTCGATAAGAAAGTAATTATATCAGATTTAATTCGCTCGGAGAATAGTTCATGCGATCGAGGAGTTCGTGACATGTTGGACAAAGAACCCATACCATTTGGGGCCATCGACAATTATCTTTCTTACGTCTTTCCCCAAATCTTTGGTATTGGGGTTTATGAGCTATTTCCAAAACACGGTGTTCAGCACAAGACTCACAAGAAGTCGGTGCAGAAGGATTCCATGAATAAAATCTTTTTAGAACACTGTCGGGAGTTTGTTTCTCCCTGGTTCTTTCCCGATATATCTTTTCCATTTCAGGTTTTCTTTTATGAAATTCCCGAACAGATTTTGCATTTGAAGATTTTTGACACAGTTTCGAACAGAGCCATTTATTATTTTGTCCTTTCCCTATTGGGAACAATGTGCCGCAATTCCTACAGATATGGCCATCCGCAGCTTTGCCTCCAAATTTTTTATTCCAGCGGGCTCTACATTTATTTGAACAGAATTTTGTGTGGTAAGGTTTCTCAACACAAAGTATCTCATCACATGAATTACATTTTCTTGACATTCAACTCTCCACTTATTAAGGTTTAACATAATGAAGAAATGGACATATTACAATGAGAATGATCCTAAAAAAGCCGCTACCCTCAGGCAATTAATGAAAGATGGGTATATAACCGACGGTGTTGTTGATGAAAGGAGTATTAAAGATGTTGAAGGAAAAGATTTACAAGGGTTCTGGCACTGCTCGTTCTTCGCAGGAATTGGCTTGTGGGACTATGCACTTGACCTCGCTGGATGGGAAGAAGGTCGTAGGGTTTGGACAGGATCATGTCCCTGCCAACCGTTCAGTTCTGCAGGTAGACAAGGAGGTAGGAGCGACGATCGCCATCTTTGGCCTGAATGGTTGCGCCTCATCGAGGAGTACAAGCCTCCAACTATCTTTGGAGAACAGGTTGCGGCAGCAGTTGCCCAAGGGTGGCTTGACGATGTTTATCAAGGGTTGGAAGCGCAAGACTACGCCGTTGGGGCGGTTGTACTGCCAGCTAGCTCCGTCGGTGCGCCCCATAGACGAGAGCGATTATGGTTTGTGGCGCACGGGGACATGCACCGATGCAAAGAAAACAGGGAACGTATCACCGAGACCTGGTGCAATGGGATTGTCGGAAACAGTGGCACTTTGGATGACTCCAACAGTGATGAGCATCAATGCACGAAGTCAGGAATCGATGGAGAAGCGGAAAGCGTATCGAGCGAGTATCGGACGAAAGACAGTTCCAGAAGGGTGTTTGGCCGAACAGGTGCAACAGCAAGCCATGTGGGCGACTCCGACAGTGAGGGATCACAAGGACACACCGGGGATGGCGAAGGAAGCGATCAATCCAGACGGTACGAAGAGAAACCGCAACGATCAGCTTGGTCGTCAGGTGTTTGGATCGACTGCCCAGACGGGAAGCAAAGGCTCGTTGAACCCGGAATTCCCTTGTTGGCTAATGGGTTTCCCGAAAGAGTGGGTGTCATCCATTGTGCTGGGGATGCAATCGTACCGCAAGTAGCTGCGGAATTTATTAAAGCTGCAATGTAGGAATAATAGTTTACACATACCAAAGTCTATATTACAATAATGTTTCCTCATTTATGGGGAAATAAAATGAAAAAATGTTAAAATGAAAGGAAATCCAAATGTCAAACGTGACACCTATCCACTATTCCAAGAAAATAAAACTCGCATTAGAAATCAAACGCAAGAATGATGATATAATTCATGAGCTCTACCTAGAGGGTAAGGTTAAGTATGACCCCTATCATCAAAGAAATAAATATCCTAAAAATAATGTAATTGAAATTCCGGAAGCTTGCTTCAAGATGAAACAAGCCTATAAAGTAGGTGTGTAAACGAAACACAATAATGTATGTTCGTGTCGTTCAGGTATGGCATTCTGAACCTGATGAGTTTTGCCAATTAATGTTAAAAGGAAAAATAAAATGTCAAAAACTATTAAACTAAAAAACGTAAGATTATCTTTTGAGAATGTCTTCTCAAAAGAAGTATACGAAGGTAAAGAGACAGAAAATTATTCTGCAACTCTATTAATACCAAAAACAAATACGGAAGCTGTTACCACCATACAGTCTGCGATCGATAGAGCTATGGAGAAAGCTAAAATCAAAAAGCTACCTTCTACAGCCAAAATGTGTTTCAAAGACGGGGATGAGACAGATAGGCCTGAACAAGAAGGTCACTGGACTCTGAAAGCGAAAACTAAGAAAAGACCTACTGTGATACATAATAAAGCAAACGGTTCTGAGAACTTGGTAAGAGAAGATGGAGTTATTTATTCCGGTTGTTATGTTAATGCTCTAATTGACGATAACTTCTATTGTTATACCAATTATGGTAAAGGTGTTTCTGCGAGCCTATTGGGTATACAGTACGCTGGAGAAGGTGAATCATTTGAAGGAAGCAGGGTTGCTGATGTCAATGAATTCGATGAGTTCGATGATGACGAAGACGATGGTGATCTTTAAATGGATGTGTTGCTCACGACATCAGTGTCGTGAGCAACTTTTCAGGAGGAAAAGTTATGTATGATAAACAATTCTTAAGATGGTTACACGGTAAGTTAGTGGGAACACACAAAGAAAATCCTAATGTGGATTATATGCACAAACTTGCATCAATAATCAACGCAATGGATCCGAAAACGTTAACTCCTAATACAGGTAGCAAAATGTTAGACGAATATGAAAAAGAAATAGAAGAAGCTCTTGAATCTGGAGATTTCAAAGAAGTTGATAATCAAGAAGAATATCAATTAATTGCAAAAGAATCCGCTGGAAACTTTCTAAAAGAATAAAACCATGAAAAACTTAGTCGTACTGGATTGCGAGGTATATCCAAACCTCTTCCTCGCAGCGTTTAAAATGCTAGATACAGGTAAAACGGTCACGATAGAATCCAGAGGTCATGATAATAGTTTATCTGAAGATCAGATACGTAAATTAAATACCATCATGCATAAGCGTAGAACCTTTGGTTTCAATAGCCGAAACTATGATATACCGATAATACTTTATGCATTACAAGGTGCGACTTGTGAACAAATTCATCAGATGTCAGATCACATTATAAATAACAATTCCCAAGGATGGCAAACACTTCAGAAGTTCGGTCTTTATAAACCAGAAGGGATGTCCCACTTCGATATACAGGAACCTTCCCCTGGGGTGATGGTCAGCTTAAAACTCTATGGCGGTAGAATACATTCAAAAAGATTACAGGATCTGCCGATAGCCCCAGGTACCATGTTATCGAATGATGAGATGGATGAAATATTGCTGTATTGTATCAATGATCTGGACACCACTATCGATTTATTCCGGGAAATAGAGGATAGAATTAATCTTAGATTTGATATGTCGAAGCAGTATAAACAAGACCTACTGTCAAAATCTGATGCCCAAATTGCCGAAGCAGTTATTAAATCTGAATTGCAGAAGAAAAATCCGAAAAAAAAGCTATACAAACCAAAGATCCCCACTGGAACCACCTATAAATATGATGTTCCTGAATTCATATCATTCCAATCTGAGCAATTGAATGGGGCTCTTGATGTGATAAGGAATCATGATTTCGAATTAGATAAGAAGGGGTCAATTAAATTACCTGATGAATTGAAGAAAATGAAAATCGAACTGGGATGTTCGAAATATCAATTGGGAATTGGTGGTATACACTCGACTGAAAAGAAACAAGCGATTATTCCCAACGAAGATCAGATATTAGCCGATAAGGATGTTGCTGCGTATTATCCGAATATCATATTGAATTTAGGCCTATACCCTAAGCATTTGGGAGAATCTTTCCTAGATGTATACAGGACTATTGTGCAAACTAGGATAGCTGCTAAGAAATGTGGTGATATCATTACTGATTTGTCACTTAAGATAGTGATTAATTCATCTTTTGGGAAATTTGGGAATAAATGGTCGATGTTGTATTCTCCAGATCTCATGATGGCAGTGACTCTTACCGGCCAACTATCATTGTTAATGTTGATTGAGACTTTGGAAGATGCAGGAATAAATGTTGTATCGGCCAACACGGACGGAATCGTTTCTTTAATGCCGAAAGACAAATACGATTTATACGATTCTCTATGTTTTGATTGGGAACTGAAAACCAATTTCGATTTGGAAGAAACTTTATATAGGGCTTTATTTTCCAGAGATGTTAATAATTATTTGGCAGTCAAACTTGATGGCGATACGAAAGGAAAAGGTGCGCTCACATTAGGCGGTATAAATAAGAATCCAGCAGCATCGATCTGCGTTACTGCAGTTATTGAACTTTTGATAAATAAGAAACCGATACAAAGAACAATAATGCAGTGTTCGGATGTGACCCAATTCTTAAGCGTCAGAACTGTCAATGGTGGTGCCACTTGGAGGGATCAATATTTAGGACGTGTTGTCCGGTGGATTTATTCCACAGATGGATGCGAAATACTTTATAAGAAGCCAAATAAAAAAGGTAATCACAATAAGGTGCCAAAGTCTGATGGGGCGAGACCTATTATGGAACTAGGGGAATTCCCTGATGACATTGATTATGAACGATATATTGAGGAATCACTTTCGATTCTCGATGATTTAGGATTAACTGATTTTTAATTAGAAGGGGAAGATATGTCTAGCATGAGTGAGAAGTCCGTTGTTGCTGAGAGATCAAAGATAGCGAAACAAAAGAGAATTAAGAATGCGGAAAAGAATTATCTCGATGCTGTGGCAGATGTTGAGAAAGCCCACCGAGCATACATTAATTTCCTAGAAGACCTTGTCCCTATTGCACGAAGGAAATTGGAAATATGCAAAGAACGTCAATTAAAAGGAAAATCAAATGAAAAAACAACAAGTAGGTAAAAAATTCGACACTGGTAAATCACCGGTACGCAAAGGAGTCCTAGAATATTTCCCTAGGGCAATATTAGAAGTGGGGAATTTATCTGGTTTTGGTGCAGAAAAATACGACTGGGGCAATTGGGAATTTGTTGAAGACGCTATCAACCGTTACGGTGATGCTGAGATACGCCATATCTGCGAAGCAGCCATCTCAGGAGAGACAGATAAGGAGTCTGGGCTACTACATGCCACACATGCCGCATGGAACGCCCTAGCGGTGCTAGAAATGAAATTACGGGAAAAGGAAGCTGCAAAACAATTGGCAGATAAGAAAGAAGCTGAACAAAGACGTAATCATATGACAGATGCGTTTGCTTATACCCATAGCGGTTTTGATATGGCAGGTGTCCCTGGGTTTGAACCAGGTATAGAAAGCATATTGTATAAGAAACCTATATGTAAACAGGGCGGTTCAACAACAAAAGGATAAATCAAATGATTAGAGATACCAAAAGTCAATACTTCCTGAAAATGGCAAAATTAGTTTCAACCCAAGCCACATGTCCTAGAAGGGCTGTAGGATGTGTCACAGTCAACAAGCATGGTCATGTCCTATCCACAGGTTACAATGGGGTACCAAGTAAATATGTGCATTGCACTGACTATCCTTGTGGAGGTGAAGGTTATAAAAGCGGTAAAGGTCTGGATGCATGTATGGCAACTCATGCAGAACAAAATGCGATGCTCCAATGTCGTGATGCTATGACCATTGAAACTATGTATTTAACACTCTCACCATGCATAACCTGCGCCAAACTTATAGCCAACACATCTTGCAGAAACGTAATATATTCGGAAGAATATAAAGATACTGCCGGAGTGGATATGCTGAAAAAATTAGGGATTGAGTTTAGATATGAGAGAATCGAAGATTGAAAAAACTGTTTCTGATTATGCTAGAAAAAAGGGATGGTTAGTTTATAAGTTCTGTGCGCCGGGGAATAGAGCTGTTCCTGATAAGATCTTCATGCGTAATGGGGAAATGTTCTTTATTGAGTTCAAGGCTCCCGGTAAAAAACCAACGACGCTTCAAGAAGTGGTGGGAAATAGGATAAAGGGAGAATGCTTCGAAGTTCATGTTGTTGATAATATTGAAGATGGAAAAACAATCATAGACGAACATAGTGAGGTGTGGTCACATGGTTTCTAAAATTCTTAAAAGATCTGATCTCCACGATTATCAAGAAGAATTTGTGGAATTTATTTCCGAAATGAAGAAGTGCGGCCTATTCATCGACATGGGGTTGGGGAAAACTACAACCTCATTAACCGCAGCATCAGATTTCCTAGATGATTTTTTCGTCACTAGGGTATTGGTGATCGCCCCTCTCAGAGTTTGTAACACTGTATGGAAACAAGAAGCCCAGAAATGGGAACACCTGAAACATCTGAAGATAAGGATCTGTACAGCCACAGGTACAAATGCAGCAGAAAAACGTAAAGCAGCGTTATATTCAAATGCCGATGTCCATATCATCAATAGAGAAAATGTCCGATGGCTTGTTGAGAATATAAAATGGCGTTGGGACATGGTCATTATAGACGAATCTTCCAGCTTCAAGAGCCATAGAGCCGGAAGATTCAGAGCTATGATGAAAGTATTGAAACATATAAAAAGCATCGTTCTACTTACCGGAACACCTACACCCAAAGGGTTGATAGATCTTTGGCCTCAATTATTCCTAATCGATAGCGGTGAGAGGTTGGGTAAGAATATAACCATCTACCGTAACAAATGGTTTAAACAGGACTATAGCGGTTTCAAATATATCCCTCTTGAACACTCCGACACAGAGATTAAAGAACTCATCAAAGATGTATGCGTAACGATGAAAGCAACAGGTAATGTCGAAAGAATTGATCTATATGAATATATTGATATGCCGGAAGAAATAAAAGAACAATACAAAGAATTTGAGAAGGAATTTATACTAACTCTGAATAATAAGCATGGCGATGATATTGAAGCATCTACTGCAGCAGTACTGAGCGGTAAGCTTCTACAGATGTGTAATGGTGCTGTTTATGATGCAGATGGTAAGACTCATCAGATCCACGATCTTAAGATAAAAGCGATGAAGGAAATGGTTGAGGATAATCCGGGTGAGAATTTCTTGGTCGCATATAATTATAAGAGTGATTTGGAAAGATTAAAGAAAGCATTTCCTGATGCAAAGGTGATGTCTAAATCTGGGAAGGAAGTTGATAAGTGGAATGAAGGTAAGATAAATATGTTACTGGCTCACCCTGCCTCGGCAGGACATGGCATAAATATCCAGCATGGAGGATCGGTCATTATATGGTTCGGTTTAAATTGGTCATTGGAATTATACCAGCAGTTCAATGCCAGGGTTCATCGGCAAGGTCAAAAAAATATTGTCAGGGTGATGCATATAATAATAAAAAACGGATTAGATGAAAAAGTCCTAAGTGCATTGAGGAGTAACGCAGAAACCCAAGATGAGTTGATAGAGTATTTGAAATTTCATCTAAAAAGTGAAAATAAATGATATTTGTACTTTACATATTGTGAAGTATGTTTTATAATGTGTTCATCGCAATCAACAAGAATTTAAAAAGGATCAGCTATGATTGAGAAACAAATAACAACGACACTTAACGCAATCCGCAAGCATTCGCCTTGTGAGGATGATTGGGCTGACTTATTGAAATTCTTAGGTAAAACTAAGGCAGACTCTAAGCCGTTAAAGTTCTCAACGATTCTTGAGAGCAATGGAATAGACGATGCATTATGGTGCTTACGAAGTCTGACAGAAAAGCACCACCCTAAAATTAGACATTTAGCTGCCGACTACGCAGAAAGAGTCCTGCCTTTGTTTGAAAAGTATCATCCCGAAGATAAAAGGCCACGAGAAGCTATACAAGCCGCAAGAGATTTTGCAGATGGAAAAATCACAGAAAAAGATCTGGCTGCTGCTTGGGCTGCTGCTGGGGCTGCTGCTTGGGCTGCTGCTGGGGCTGCTGCTTGGGCTGCTTGGGCTGCTGCTTGGGCTGCTGCTGAGGCTGCTGCTGAGGCTGCTGAGGCTGCTGCTGAGGCTGCTTGGGCTGCTGAGAAAAAAATGCAAGTTGAATTGTTAATTAAATATTTTGGGTAATAAATTTAAAAAGGAGTTTTGAATGGCTAGAAAAGATGAATTTACCATAAGGGTTGATACTCTGATCGGTATGAAGATACATGAATTGCGGATATCAATGGGGTTATCAAGACAGCAGCTAGCATCAAAAATCGGTGTGACGCATCAGCAATTACAGAAATATGAGAAAGGTACAAACAGAATTTCTGCCGGTAGAATTGCAGCTATTGCAAAAGCCATGAACAAATCAGTAGCATTCTTTTTCGAAAATCTTAATGAAACCGAGAACGATAAATTACCGACTGGACATCAGAGAATGTGTATAGAAGTTTCACGTAATTTTTTACGTGTGAAGAACCCTATGCATCAGAATGCCATTAATTTGTTGGTCAGGACACTGGCTGAAAACAAATAGAAGTTGGTAATTTCGGGAAAAAGTAATGGTATTCAAACCCAATCGGAAATGTAAATTTTGCAAGAAGGATATAAGAATTAAATATTCTGAAGAGTATGATTGCTATTATTGCCCGGAATGTAAAGGATGGCTTGAAATTAAATGCAAAGATAAAAATTGTGAGTTTTGTTCAATAAGACCGTTAACAGCAGGAGAGCTAAGAAATGGATCAAGAACTGAAGGAACGAGTTGATAAATTAAAAGCCAGGATACAGACATCAAGAAAGGAGGCTGTTGAGAAACGCCCTTTTCTTGATCAACCTACCGGGCAAAATCTAGAAACCAAGGGGATGAGTAATCTTCAAACGTTGGAGGTAATGAGAAATGATAACAACCGGTGAACGTCAATATGGTACATTGGATGAAATACGCAAAGATCATCTCGCAAGATACGAATTTGCGTATAGTTCAATTTCTCGTGGGGACATGGTTATAGATGCAGCTTGTGGTTGCGGGTACGGTAGTTATATATTAAGTAGAAAAGCTGTGAGAGTTTATGGTATCGATTCTAGTATTGAAGCTATCGATTATGCATTAAAATATTATAACAATGATCGCATATTCTATTTACAACGTGAAATACCTTGCGAATTACCTGTTGCAAATGTAGGGGTATGTTTCGAAACTATTGAACATGTAACAAACCCGCTAGGTCTATTAAAAGAATTTAAAGAAAAGACAAATAGGCTTTTCGCTAGTGTTCCGAACCAAGACAGATTACCATTTAAGAAAGAACAGTTCCCATTCCATCACCGTCATTACACGAAGTATGAATTTTGTGAGTTGCTATTGGAAGCTGGATGGAAACCTCAAAAATGGTATGGACAGGAGGATGCTTGGAGCGATGTTAAAGAAAATGTCAATGGTAGAACCTTAGTCGTGGAGTGTGTATGATGCTAAGACCTTGGGTAGCTTTTCCAGAACTAGATATCTGTTTCGCCTTTATGCCGAAGGTGGCAAACACATCGATGAAGGTGGCTTTTGCTGAACTATTGAACATGCATGGATACAATAGAAACGATGCAACAGGTATCCATAGTCACTTTATTGGTGTATCACCTGACGATATAGTAAAACTTGATTGTCTGAAAATAATGTTTGTACGGAACCCATTTGATCGGCTTGTATCTGCATGGCAATCTAAACTGATTGATAAACAACATCACGCAGGATTTGATCAGTATGGGTTTAAACACAATATGTCTTTCAAGGATTTTGCCGAAGGGGTTTGTGAAATCCCGGATGACGATAGTGATCATCATTTCCGGGGCCAGACTTATGAGATGTATTCACAAGGTGTGGCTCTGGATATAGAAATTGGTAATTTCGAATATTTGGAAGAAGGTTGGGAAATGGTACAAGATTATATTCCTGACCTACCTCATTTAAAACATCATCAAAAAAGCCACCACTGGAATTATAAAAGATATTATGATGACGATCTGGTGGACAAAGTAGCTAAACGATACGCACAAGATTTGGAGGAATTAGGATATGTCTTTTAAAGTGGGAATTTTTACACGAGGGAGGGAGACTCACTCCTATAAATATGAGCAAGCTTTCAGAGATGGATTGGTAGCTCACTCATATAGATTCCAGGATGACTCCTTCAAAAAAGAGCCTAACGGACTCATTGTTGAATACTGGCCATGGAATTGCACACTAGAAGCAATAGACCTTGATCTCGCCGTAATATGGAGTGTGAAGAACACTCATGTAATTAACTATCTAAAGGAACGAAATATTGATTATGTCGTTCTGGAGCGTGGTTATATTGGCGATCGAGAAAAGTGGACTAGTTGCGGGTTCAACGGTCTTAACGGCCATGCTGATTTTTGTAATGAGAATTCAAGCAATAGACGATTGGAGCATGTTGAAAAACACATGAAGCCTATCCGAAAAGAGAAAGGTGATTATATTGTTATAATGGGCCAGGTTGCCAGCGACTCCAGTGTTAAACATATCGGTTTCAATAGTTGGTTGGATCGAGCGTATAGGACAATGAGATCCATACATAACGAGAAGTTATATTACAGACCTCATCCGTTAGAGATGGAACCCTATATCCCTGAAGGGTTGAAAGTTATCGGAGGCAATTTGAACCAGGTAATTCAAAACGCCCACTATGTTCTAACTCTAAATTCTAATAGTGGGGTTGACAGTATCCTCGCCGGTGTACCTTGTGTTGTTTATGATGAAGGTTCCATGATTTGGGATCTTCGTGTGGAGATGATGAGGCCGATAATAAATGAATCACATAGAGATCAATGGTTAAAAAATATGTCGTACACCCAGTGGACATTAGAGGAAATGGAATCTGGAGAAACTTGGAATCATCTTAAAAAGAGGTATGAGAAATGGCAATGATCCAACCAAATGATACATACATATACGACAATATCTACCTGCTCCCCGTTACTATCACCAACAACAATGACTTCCCTGTTGAAATCCTTGCGGTCAAGAAAAGTTTCTTTGGTGTAGAAATAGAGTTTATAGAACATGAACCTGAAAGTTAAATAAAATGAACATAACCCTGTTCCCAATATGGACTGGTAAAACCGCTGTCTGCATAGCTGGAGGAGCGTCTTTAAATAAGGCTCAAATCAAGCATACCAAAGGTTGTAAAACTATAGCTATAAATGATGCATACAAATTAGCACCTCATGCTGATATCCTTTATGCCTGTGATAACCAATGGTGGAATTGGCATGAAGGTGCTCCCGACTTCAAGGGTTATAAACTCCAGCATGATAGCGGAAAAACTGCCGAGGATCATTCTTGCTACATCAGACCTTACCCTGGGGTTGATACCATCTTATCTGACGGGCTATCAGGTTTTAGTGATCGTATGGACATGATAAGAACGGGGGGGAACTCAGGCTACCAAGCTCTACATATAGCAATACAATTATGTGCCAGCAGGATCGTTCTACTTGGTTATGATATGCACGCAAATACAGGTGCTTCTCACTGGTTCGGTGAACATCCCAACGGTAAGCAGCCTGACGATCGTTATGCTAAATGGATAAAAGAATTTCCGGCATTGCGAGATGAGGCCGATAGACGGGGCGCAGAGGTATACAATTGTTCTCCAGATAGTGCTTTAGATTGTTTTAAGAAAGGTAGGGTTGGGGATATCTTGTTCTAAGGATGTTGTCATCGTAGAGAAAAAATTTTCCGACTTGACTTCTTCCAAAGATTTCTCCAAATTCTTATCCGGAAAAACTAATTAGAATATCTTTTTGAACCATTCTTTAATCTCGAAGAATTTACGCACAGCTTGATAAACATATTTAATTCTGAACCTAGACATCTTAGTTTCTTTCAGTTTCCCTTTAAACATTTTATCACCCCGCTTCCGCTGGGATTTAGTCAACTTACCTTGGTTATATTCATTACAAATAAAATCATGGAAAGCAGATGCCTCCATGATATCAGGAGTATCTACAGCACCTGTTGCACCATCCCAAAAGAATCCGGGAACCAAAGTAATTTTTCCTTTTTTATTCATGGCTGAAGATCTGTTAATGATCCCCACATTAAGTTTTATGCCTGTTTCTATACAGATGGTTTCTGTCACTTGATAACCGCCAATTACTTTTTTATATTTAATCATTTTTTACCTATCAAAGAGGTTTTATCCTTAGAACCCATGGAGCTCCCGAACCAATAGTTCACCACACCAGTCCATGCCGTCCCCAATGAACCTAGCATAACCAGGAGCACATCTTTCTCACCTTCCGGGACTCCGCCAAGAAGCATCACATATAGGACTCCGAAGAATCCCATAGTAATTACAATAGATAAAATTGCAGGGATTTTACTTTTACTCTTCACCTGCATATCACGAGCACTGTCTCTATCTTCCTGATCTAATTTGAGAATATCAACATCCAACTCTTTCAATTTTATCTGGAATTCATTCTCAGCGTCTTTAAGAGCCACCACTTGTTCCGGGCTAGCATTCTTTACAGCCTCAGTGATTTGTTGCTCAGTGGCCTTCTTATCCAATCCCAGTACTTTTTTAAGAACATTAGCAGCCATTCCACCAAA
>SDBT01009138.1_pt1 | contig 16113 bp, 29 predicted proteins | sample 2277101 | NCBI WGS metagenome assembly SDBT01 (sample SAMN10404973, study PRJNA504765) | marine sediment metagenome | isolation source: marine sediment core GS10_PC15, 103 cmbsf | place: Arctic Ocean: Southern Knipovich Ridge | collected 2010 | reverse complement strand
GGAGACTTTGAATCTCCTAATGGAGGTTCGAATCCTCCCCGGGGATCCACAGGAGAAAGAGCGCATTGAGATGAATTTCGAAGAATATGCTACTAGAGTCCGGTCCGGAGAGATCCCTATTGAAGCCCATGGGCACGTATCGTACTCCTTAGATAGAACTCAGCTCTATGACGATTTGATGTTCATCAGGCTCACGGACGTGGTCTACGACGGGCAACTGGCTCCCGAGACCAAATTTCCTCTGGTCAAGGAAGGCAACATCTTGGGACAATGTGCCATTTGCGGCCTCGAACCCTCGATAACTTTCTACGAAGATCGGATTGAGGTTGAGGATAATCATTTCGATGTGGGACCTTTTTCGGTGGACATCGCATTCCCTTCGGGTAGAATCCTCTTCAACGACACCTTTCCAGAAGAAGCCTTCGAAGTTCAAGATTTCGACGTTAACACCACTATTGGCACCAAATTGTGCAGCGAGCACTACGCCAGGCAGGGCATGATGCATTTTTACGTTGGGAACTCCTGCCCCACCGTTTGGAAGCAAGGTGATACTCTCTTCATCGGGAAACTTACTGAAGGTAGCGAGACGAAGAGCGTGGCCGGAATTTCCACCGATCTTTGGTGGGCCACAGCTTTGGATCAGACCATTCTCACGCGGAGACTGATGAATAGAGGAAACTTCGAAGAGGTTGACACCCTCGCTGCTATTGACCACATGCGCAAGAAGGGCGGTTCAGCGAGGATCAAGCCCGGTACCTATCGCTGTACGTCCTACTACCATGTAGGGGACCTGGACTACGGAATAAACAAAGAACAGGTCTTCTGCAAATTGGAGCTGCTTTCTCGGCAAAGAAATACCGAGGGGGCGGAACCCGAAACCCGGAGTTGAAATGGATGTTACGCTGTTGCTGCTCACCTACCTGGGAGTACTGTCTTTCCTGTTGGTGGGATTCTTCGCCTATGAGCCCGACAACATACAAGACTTTATACTCATTGTGGCCCTGTTCGCTTGGCCGGTGACTGCTCCCTTTGTGCTTGTAGTTGCAATCTGCTTCTACATATCCTGGGGCCTCCGCAGAATGGGAGGAGCCGTCCGTGTAAGCAAGAGGATGCATAAATGAAGCCCACAATCGTGCCCATGGAGTTCAAGGGAATCAAGCTTCCCGTCTTGATTCGCAAATTCGACGCCAGTGTCGGTTTGACTCGGGAAGAACGCCTCCATCACTCGGAAGAGGGCTTCAATCTGGCAATAGTCCGAAAAGGGGTTCAGGATCATCAGGATATTTTCCGACTGACCGACAAAATCGGGTATTCCGACCAAAAGTCGCCAAAAGAGATTATGGCGGAATTGGCAGAATTGGTTTTGGAGCAAAATCCGCACTTTCGAGCTTTCGAGCCGCGCAATCGGCCGAAAATCCAAGAAATGGGAAAATTGTCGGAAATCGCCGAAAAGCGCCGGAACGGAATCGAGGCCATCGGAGTTTTAGAGCAAAAAACGCTCAAAAGCGCCAAAACCGCTATTTTGAAGATTTGGGAGAAATTCTCGGATCCGGAAATCGCCGAAAAACTCGATTGTTTCGAAATCGGGGTCGAAACGCTCAGAGACCGAAATTGGACTTTTTGGGACTGTCTCAGGATAGCGGAAAGATTCGATTTGGACGTAAAAGTTGTTTTTGAGCAATTTAGCAATTCTCGAAAGGGAGAGGGAGGTCCATGAGTCGCTATCAAAGTCAAAATGCGATAATGAAGGAAATCTCCCAAATGGTGAGGGAGCATGTTTTCCGCACTGTTCTCAAGAAAGCTTCTGACAGCCGTATCGAAGAAATGCTTCGTGGCGTCAACTGCCACAAAACGCCGGAAGTCTTCAGAACGGGAAAAGACTTCGGGCTCTACGATTTGCTGGATCTGGTAGATGCCGTGGGTATCGATATCGGTTTCACCGTCCGCATGCGAGATGGCGAGGAATTGACCTTTTTCCCCAGCCGCAACTTTGGACAAACTGGGGGCAGGAACGGAACTCCTAGAGAGAAGAGAGTCGCTACCAAACCCTACGAAAGCAAGGGTGCCGCCTACGATTACAGGGGCGCCCACCAAGTGGCCAGTGACTCGATCTGCGGAGCTAACATCCCTGGGCACGAAGAGTTCCCTAGACGGGTTCTACCGCTGTCTATTACCCCACAACGAACTATTGGACCACACCCGCCCAAGAAATACGAGAAGCCTTGTGGATAGAGGGAGGATCTTCCCCTAAAGAATTGGAGTAGGTCGAAAAAAAAATCCGACTGAGGGAAAAGTGTATGGGAATCGTAAAAGTAGACTTACACGGTCTGACTCTCGACGAGGCTCTGAACGAAGTTGATCGGGAGCTAAACCATACATTCATCCAGGAGACGGAGAATCGGCAAATAGAATTTGTAACGGGGCGTGGAGGGGTCCTCCGACCCGGAGTACAAAGATTCCTGATAGAACACCCTTTAGTGAAAGAAATCAGGGCAGACGGGGTATCTTTGTGGATTATCCTTGAAGACCTCTGAGGGAGTTAAATGAACGAGCATTTCGTTTTCGTGTACGGAACCCTGCTACGAGGTCAGAGCCGTTTCGGTATCGCGTCTCTGATCGATGTGGTTCATGAAGAAGCTGAACTCAAAGGTTTTGATATGTTGGAAGTCGGGGGGCTGGGGGGTTTCCCGGCCCTAATTCCTGGGGAGGGAACAGTCAAGGGAGAAGTACATTCGTTCAAAACCTTCGATGAACTAGATCTAATCGAGGGTTACCGGAAGGAGTCTCCAGAAGATTCCCTCTACCTCCGAGAGAAAGTAGTGGTATCTGTTTCAGGACGGAAAATGGGAGTGTCCACTTATGTCCTCAGCAAAGTCGGCGAACTCGCAAGAAGCAGCTATCGCAGCATTGCGTCCGGGGACTGGCTCGAATACCGAAGAGTTAACCCTGCCAGCCGTAGTAGCTAAGTTCCACGCTGTCAAGTTTAGGGTTCGGAACCTCTACTGCGAGGAGACTTTAGAAATAGCTCTTCAAACTTTGGTCGATAGAGGAGCTGAGTATCACCAAGATCCGGGGCGGCCCAACTTTTATGTGGCCAGAATTCCAGAGGAATGCGATCCCGAACCGTATATTGCTACTCTGAAGATGGCAAAGAACGCCATCGCCGATGTCGAGCCCGAAACAGGGTTAAGAACTCTGATTTGTGGGGCACCAGATAGATAGGAATTTTCTGCTATGAGCTGCCAGTCCTAGTTACAAGGAATATGAGGAATAACCATGGCTACCAAGGCTCCGACGATCCCCGTTTCGCTGAATGCGAACTACGACACCACCCAGATCTACTCCACCGGCGTGGAGTTCGCCCTGGCCGGGCGAGAAGGCAAGAAGTGGAAGCAAGCCACTACCTTCGTCTACTGCAAAGATTTCCTCCACGATGCCGTCTGGGCTACGCTGCACAAGAAACCCGTTGTCATCTACGGCTTCAGCTATCAGCCGACCGACGCGGTAATTAAGGAGCCCAAGAAGGATAGCAGCGAGTGGTACGATTGGAACGAACTCCAGCAATCCGGGAAGATGGGGAAGAAAGATCCTCCGATCCACATGCAGCGAATCGCATTACTCTTCCGGGATACGACCTCCAAAACCGTCGCCGACAAGGAGAAGTTCCACGAACATCGCATAGGATGTTTGGATTTTCTGCATCAAATAGAGGAAGTGATGGGCTTTAAGCCCACCGTGATCCATCAAGCCAGAAGCAAGGGTAAGAGACCTCCTACGTGGCTAGTCCTAGGTGACAAGCAATGGATGCTAGCCCCAACGTTAGTATCCCTTTATGCGCTTATGATCCGGGTAGGGTACTATCACAACTCGGGAGGCAGTTTTAGAAGGACTCTGGAAATGGTACGGGACGGCGAACTGGGAGTGAAAGCCGAGCAAGACGACTATGATGATGAGGGTAAGGCTGGGGGTAAAGACGCCTCCTTCGTCAGTCAAGCTTGGAAAGGCATCGAAGTGATCCTCAAGCACGGAATCAAGGTCTTCCACGAAGACATGATCGATAATTATCCTGCCGATGTGACCACTCACGTTTTGCACGATTCGTATGGCATCGTTAACTTCACCAACAAACGCCCAGAGAAGAGGATGCCTCGATGGTACCGAAAGTTCTTATGGAAATAATAGTGAAGGGAGGATTTTAATGGAAGGTTGCTTCGTTGCTGGAGCCGACCCAGAACTGATGTTAATCTCCCCGAAGGGGGAGTTGACCAGCGCTATTCCTATTATTGATGGAACCAAGAAGGCTCCGCTGCCTGTAACAGGGGGAGCCGTCCAACGAGACAACGTCATGGCGGAATTCAACGTCGATCCAGCGAATTCCCTCGAAGAATTCATCGACAACATGCGACAAGTCCTGACAGATTTGTCTCGGATAGTGGCCCCCAATCGCTTAATGGTTAAGGCTTCGGCCGAATACCCAGAAGCAGCTCTAGATAGCGACGAAGCTCGTATGTTCGGTTGCGACCCAGACTTCAACAGTTGGACCATGGGTATCAACATGTTCGACAACACCCGAGCCAGACACTCCCTCCGATCCGCCGGTGGCCATTGGCACGTCGGCTACAAGGAAGGGACTCGGGAGATGCTTGAAGATCCCTATGGCAAAGCCGAGGTAGTCAAGATGTTAGACGTCTTCCAGGGAGTCTCCAGTATTCTCCTGGATCTCGACGACAGCTCTCCTCTTCGGCGCAGCCTCTACGGTAGAGCTGGAGCCCATCGCCCCAAGCCTTACGGAGTGGAGTATCGGGCTCTCGGTAATTTCTGGGTGCAAAGCCCGGATTCGGTTGACCTTATGTATCGACTTTCGGACATCGCGGTACGTCTCTGCGGCGAGGGAAAAAGCCAGGAGATAATCAAGGAAATCGATCCCCGTTATATCGTCAAGGCCATCAACAAGTCCGACAAGCCGATGGCACGCTACGTTCTTGGCAAGATCGAGAAGTATCTACCTAAAGAACTTCTTTCTCGCATCACCCAACCTATTCAAGCCGATCTCTACCAAGCTTGGCAACTGGCCGCCTGAGGAGACAACATGTCTAGCGACAAGCGTATCTTTGTTTGCACTGATTACGATGGAGCTTACTCACCGTTCTGGGGAGATCTCGGGCCCTGCTCTGGTGGATTTCGCAACTTCATGTCAGATCCCGAGAGCTACGACCTCGTTTGTTACACGGGGGGATCAGACATCGGCCCTGAGCTTTACGGTCACGAAAACTTAGACAGCGGAACCAATCCCGCTCGCGACATAGCAGAGCGGGACATCTTTGAGATCGCTGCCAAGCACAACATTCCACAGACGGGAATCTGTCGAGGAGCGCAGCTAATCAGCGCCCTCTCCGGCGGCACCATGGTCCAGCACATGGAAACTAGTCATGGGGGACACCGACATATGACGCAAGCTTTGGACATGGAGGAAGAGTTTCTGGCTTCCAGTGCCCATCATCAGATGATCGTTCCTGGACCGGGAGCTGAGGTCTACGCCTGGGCTACCGAGAGAATCACCGCCGAGGATTGCGTCTACGACGGTCAATTGCCAGATAGTGTTTTCGACGGCGATGCAGTTAGAGTAACGGAAGCCATTTACATTCCTCAAACTCGCTGCTTCGGCGTGCAGTACCATCCCGAGTGGATGGAAGCTGGTTGCACCGCCGCCACGTGGTATCTCGATAAGATTCGGGAACTTCTCTGGGGCGAGTCGGTAGAGGAGGAAGGCTCAGATGCGGGAACAGTTGCAGGAGCAGGGGCAGGAGTTGGAGCAGACGAGTGAGATCTGCTTCCTTCGCTATGAAACCTCTTACGGACCCTTTTTCAGCTCCAAGGGCAAAGCTGCATCCTACATGAGCGATCAGGATTACACCGAGGAGCAGATCGAAGAAGCGCTGAACAACACCAGCGACTACGTCAACATAGTTCCTGTGACCTTGGACGACGAGGACACCAGCTTCGACGGATAGGAGGAACGAGATGGATTTAGCGGAGTTCGAGAAAGACCTCTTGGCTGCTCTGAAGAGACCAGACGAGTGGGTGAGGGATCCGGTCGTAAGCCGCCTAGTTCACAGAGGCACCGGCATCAGAGTCTACTCGACGGGCCATGCCTATTGCCCCGTGAAGCCTGAGTGGCCTACTGACGCAATCTGTATGGTTCCAAGAAAGGTAGTAGAGTCCTGCCGGGCGACAGTGACGGCTCGGGAGACCCTGACCAAACTCTCAGCGCACACTACCAAGTGCTCGCAGTTTCTGGCTGCATTCGATGGGTTCCCAGGCTAGGATGGGGGAGCTTTACGGCAGCCTCAACGTCTATCAGGGACTGGATCATTGGTACTATGCCCGAGATTCTTTCGGTATGGGAAACGTGGTCGGTCGGGGTCGGACTTCAGGAGCGGCCCTATTGCGCGCTACAGAGGACACACGCAACGTCAGAGACGAGTTCAAGGGTCTCCCGATGGAAGACATCCTTCGGGAGCTAGAGAAGCGTAGGCGACCGTTTGCGACGCTCTGCCTCAACATCGACTATGATATCAACATTGCCACTATGGTGAGGAACCACAACGCCTTTAGTGGCAGAGAATTCTTCTACATCGGACGGCGACGCTGGAATCGTCAGGGAGCCGTAGGAACCTACCTCTACGAACAAATCACTCGCTTCGAGAGCTTCGAGGAAGCCAAGGCGAGGATTCCCGCCAAATACACGTGGATCGGTGTTGATAACCGATCTGGCGCTGTACCAATCTCCTCTTTCTCCTGGCCGACTGATCCGCTATTAATCTTCGGCCACGAGAAAGGTGGACTTGATTTCCTTCCAGAATTAGCTTATAATTGTAAGCATGTCGTTATGATTCCCCAAACAGGGAGCGTTCGCTCTCTAAACGTCGGAGTAGCCTCAGGAATCGCTATGTTCGACCTTAGCCTCAAGGAAGGATGGTTGTAATGCCTCTGTCCCAAGTGAAGAGAAAGACTGTGAAAGAAGCCCTAGTTGAGTTTCTAGGAGGTGTGAGAATCATCTTCTTGGCGATGGCGCCTCCCATAAGCTACGGACTGGGAATTGTGGCTGTGTGCGTTATCACCCTCAATGCCTACGGTATCCGCGCCCCCGAAGTTGATGTTAACTATGTGACTTTGGTAGCGGCCATACTAGTAGGAGCCGCCATCTTCAACGACGTGTGACTCAGTGTAGTGAGAAATTCTCTCTGTCAGGAGGAAACGAATTTGAACTCGGATAATGACCCTGCCCCTCAAGTTCCCTCAGTGGGAATCGTAACCAGACTTATTCTCTATCTTGGCTTCATGGTAGCGGTAACCGTATCTTTCAACTACAGTTTGGACATGATCAACACGTTCTTCTACGGCGGGGCGCTATTTACCCTCCTCAATCTGTACCTCTGCTTCTTGTTCGCCCGCCACCTGGTGATTAGACATCGCCATGCAGTGGCCAAGCTCTTCATCCAGGACTCGTAGAGTCCCCAATTTCAAGGGAAATCCCGATGAAACTGCAACACGGAATCATGTCTCGAATAATTGCTTTGAGTCTTCTGAGTCTCCTTCTCGGCTTCGGCACCGGATGCTCCCGGATCGATCCCGGCTGGGGTGGCATCGTCGTCGATCTCAACGGCGAGGACAAGGGTGTCGATGACATTGTCGTCGAGACTGGTCGGATCTGGTACAGTCCCTTCGGTAAGCAGGTCTTCCAGCTGCCTCACTTCATGCAGCGGGTAGCCTGGACAAAGAGTCCGGCTGAAGGCTCCGAGGACAACGAGGAGATCACCTTCAACTCTGTCGAAGGAACCATCATCAAGACCGACGTCGGCTTCGCCTGGTCTGTCAAGAAGGAGCGGATCCCCCACGTCTTCGTGGAGTTCCGCACCACCGTTGATGACATCACTGACGGTTACTTTCGCAGCCAAGTCCGGGGAGCCATCGCCGAATGCGCCGAAGACAAGCCTCTGGATCTGATCTACGGTAGGGAGAAAACTGAAGTTGCCAAGTGCGCCTTCAAGCAGGTCGGTGAGGTACCCTTTGTCCGAGACAACTTCGACCTGGAATACTTGACCTTCATCGGCGGCTTCCGCTTCGATCCTGAAGTGCAAGAGTCCATCAACAAGAAGATCGCCGCCGAGAACGACAAGAAGGCGGCCATCGAAACCGCCCTGGGACGGGCCCAAGCCAAGCGAGAACAAGCCGACGGTGATCGAGACGCCATGTTTTCCATCGCCGAAGGTCACAGGAAACTACAAGCGAGCCTGACTCCGCAGATTCTGGCCTATAAGGAACTGGAATTGATGGCCCTCAAGTGGGACGGAGCCTTGACCAAGGTCCGAGCCGACGGCGGTGAAGGAGGAACTTTCCTCCAGATCAGCGCCGAGTAGGATCGCACCCGTATTTACGCTTCTTGATGGAGATGCGGGGAGCCCCCGAAAGGGGGCTCCCCGCCTCATGTTGTATAGGAACATCTTATGGAAACACCAGTATGCAGACAATGCAAAACCAACAGAGCCAAAAAGAAACATCGTCTGAAAGCAGATGGGTCTATGGAATGGAACGTATGTAATTCTTGTGCGAGAAAACCATACCGCGCCGGACGAAAGGTCTACTGCGAGAAGTGCTTCTTCATACCGACACATCCCAGGCAGCTGGATGTAGATCATGTGGACGCCAATCATTCCAACAATGCTCCCGGCAACCTCCAGACTCTGTGCGCCAACTGTCATCGCCTAAAAACGCTGTGGGATCAGGGGCTCGACAAGGATAACCTTTGGGAAACCGGCGAGGTGGGCGCCAGAAACTGGATAGTAATCCGGGACATAGTCTTGCCCCAATCCGAGGGATGGGATCGAGGAGAGAAATGCGACAGATAGTCCGGATGGTCTACGGTTCACACTTGTTTGGAACCAACACCGAAAGCAGCGACAGAGATTTCAAAGCCGTCTGCTTACCGTCGGGAGATGATATTTTACTCCAGAAAGTGCGACGGAGCCGAAACAACGCCACCTCGGAAGAGAAGAATCAACCTGAACAAGAAGACATTGAGTTCATGAGCCTCCAGCATTACCTCAAGAAACTTTGCGAAGGACAGACTATGGCTGTCGACATGGCCTTCGCTCCCGAATCCTCTTACGTCAAAGGATCTTTGGGCCCGGAGTGGTATGCCGTGCGCAACCACCTCGGTAGCTTCATTCACTCCAACGTCAATATCTTCACGGAATTCGCCCTCCATCAGATGCGGCGCTACGACGTCAAGGCAGAGAGGCTGTCAGCTGTCGAAGCCGCGCATGGATTCTTCTCGTCCATGAGAGCCCTCTACGGAGCCAGCACCAAAGTGGGAACAGTTAGAATGGATCTCATGGCCCTGACGATTGAACATCCCCGGGGGATCATGGGTTTCGTACAAGTTCCCAATCCGGCGCGCAAAGATTCCTCTATCGAACACTTTGAGTGCTACGGGCGCAAGGTCCCCATGGGAGCCTCGGTTTTGGAGGCAGCCAACATATATCGTAAAGCCAGTGAGTTCTACGGCAAGCGGTCACGATTGGCACAACAAATGGGTGGTCAAGATTGGAAGGCCATGTACCATGCCGTCAGGATCGTCAGAGAAGCGGAAGAGTTGCTCCTTGAAGGTAAGATTACTTTCCCGCGTCCTGAAGCCGACACTTTGCTGACCATTCGGAGAGGTAAGGTGCCTCATGCCGAGGTCATGGGAATGATCGAAAGCGGACTTGAAAGAGTCAACGACGCCAAGTTGGTAACTTCCTTACCTGAGGAGCCTGATTACGACTTGGCCGAGAGCTTGGTAGCTTCTTTCTACCGATCCCAGGTTCTCCTTGGCTGCTAGTATGCGCCCATAGCTCAGTTGGATAGAGCACCAGCCTTCTAAGCTGGGGGTCGTAGGTTCGAGTCCTACTGGGCGTGCCAGGTCCGAGAAAGAAGGAGGGACTGAATGTTGAACCCGAAGGGAATTCCATGAGCATTCGCACTGGACACATTCTACGCCACGATGACGAATCCGGTGTCTCTGGCGTCGGAAGAGTCGCAGAGTGGGTTGAATTTTCCGACGGAGAGGTGGTAGTGCATTGGCTGAGCCATACCCCTTCGACGAACCACTATCGCAACATGAAGCAAGTAGAGGCTATACATGGGCACGGAGGTAAAACCGAAATCGTAGTCGATTGGGAAGAGCCTAAGCCCGAGCCGGAGTCTGAGGACGAAGAGACTGAAACGTCCTTGGAGAACTTGGAAGAAGAAGAAGAATCGGAGGAGAAGAGAGACGCTCCCCCTAGAAAGAAAGCCGCGGAGCCTCAAGTCGCTGACGAAAAGGAGAAGGAATGAATTCTCGTGATGCCATCATGAAAGCACTAACTCCGGGCGATATGCTCAATCAAAAGGGACTCGCTTGGAGATCTATTCGGTCTTTGGGGCAATTCGCTTCCGTTGAGCAGGAGGACGTCCTAGGGTTGCTCGACGAACATTTCCAGGGATTGGTGTCGGTTCGACCGAACGCCAAGCACCCCGAGCATGGGCCACTAGTGGCTCTCATCGAATATCTACCTCAAGATCCGGAAGTTGGTGCGGAGGTGCAGGTAGCTGTCGTCGGAGGTCCCGCTGTCAATGCTCCTCCAGAAGCGGGAGGCGCTATCGACGGCGTTGGTGGCGGTCCAGAAATAGCCGTCGTGCTCGGCGCCGGTCCAGCAATGGACGCCGCACTCGGCGACGATGACCCGGCCATGGCAGACAAGGACGTCTTCGATGAAGTGCTGGCTGAGGAGCCAATGTCGGGCGACAATCCGGGGTTCGAAGAAGAAGAAGTAGTAGAAGAAATCATCAACGTCGAGATAGGATTCGGCGAAGAAGTAGCATAAGAACATGCAGCCGATGTAGCTCAAAGCAGAGCAGCTGATTTGTAATCAGCAGGTTCTCGGTTCAAGTCCGAGCATCGGCCCCAAGGAGAAGAGTACTGTGAAGTGTAAGTTAACTCGAATTATTTCGGTCCATGAGAATCTCCGTACCGACGAAGTAGTCGGCTTCTGTGACCGTGAGCCAATGGTGGGCCAAGAGTTCCACATGGTTTCCACCAAGCCTCTAGACCCAACGATGCACGTTCGGTTGGTTTCAACCACGCAGGTTCTCGAACGCAATCCGCTGCGCAACGGGCATATCGTCATTGATTTCAAGACGATAAACTCCGATTACAAATGGGAATTTCTGGGACACCAGATGATCGAAGGAAGAGAGCCCCTCTAGCTCAATTGGATAGAGCGCCTGGCTTCGGACCAGGGGGTTGCACGTTCGAGTCGTGCGAGGGGTGCCAGGATTGTTAATTGCGAGTCGGAGCGGGGAAACCCGCTTCGCCTTTCCTTTAACATAATAGAACTAGTACCGAAAATGAATCATGATCAAAGGAGTACCGAGATGAAGAAATTGATACGTGTAATGCTGGCGTTGTCGTTCCTTTTCGCGACGGTGTCAATGGCGGATCCGCCAACAGTCCCAACTCCAAGTCCGGAACCGGATCAGACGGAACTGGTTGAAGACGAGATCGCGGACGCCGTACTCTTGTATCGCGGTGGCCGTGGCGGTTGGTTTGGGAAGCGGCACCGCGTCGGTGACGTCGCCGAGCAGGACTTCATGGCGCTAATGAGCCCGAGCGAGTACCGGGGACTCGAAAAGCTCACTGAAGGTGAGGCCGACGAGCTGGCCTATCTCCGTCAAAGAACGATGAGGCGCTGGGGATGGAAGCGGTGGGGCGCCACTGAGAGTGTCGAGTCGTTCGACGTCGCGCTGATGGAACGCCGGTGGGGAAGAATTACCCGTTGGCTTAGAAAGCGAGCATAGCACCGGACACAGCGAGGGCCCGCTCCCACGGGGGGCGGGTCCTCACCAGAGGAGAGATTCAAATGGGTCGCAAAGAATGCGGAGAGATTTTTATCACTCCTCAAGGTAAAGAGTTGCACTGCCACGCAGCTGCCAACCACCAAGTGCGAGGACCCCGTTTCGAGGATCACGCTACCCACGATAAGACTGGTTTTTATCGGTTCCATCACGTCGACGAGAGAACCTTCTATTACAGCCGTTACGCAAGACCGCAGGATTCAGCTGCCACGGCCATGGGTAACACGGATAGGCCAAATATTCTAGAGGAGTGAGCCATGGGTGAAATATTAGCCGCCGACGCCTGGGCCTGGGGAACGGCTTACATTTCGGGAGTTTTCGTGTTCGCTGTGATCGCCGTGGCTCTTGGCTGCAGGGGCCGCGACCGAAAAGGGGTTCCTTGGCCACTGGCCATCCTTTGGCCCATAGTTGGGCTAATAATGCTTGTCGGCGGCGTCGGCGCCGTGATCCACGGAGGAGCCGAGGTCGTCGTTCTCTTTCTAGGAGGGCAGTTACGACGTCTAGGACTGGGACTACGCCGAGTGCTGGTCAGAGGAGACGGGGAAAAAACATGAAGCTCCCGAACTAGATGTCTTGAACCAAAGATGAAGCTAAGAAAGTAGAAACATCTTGACTCCCGTAGCTCAGCCGGACAGAGCATCTGCCTCCTAAGCAGAGGGTCGAAGGTTCGAATCCTTTCGGGAGTACCACGATAATTAGCCACCGTTGGAAGGGGAGAGGTATGCGGACTCTCCAGGGTTTCGATCATCTTTTATTGTTGAGAGGAGTAAAGGACATGCAGGTTCTCTGGAATGAAGACATCCAGGCTCTCTGGGATTTCGATGGCCTTTCGATGGGCTTCGAAAATGACAGTTACCGACAATACTTCTCGAAGATGGCCGCATGGAAACCCTTGGGAGAGGTAGAGATGTGTGACCCCTCTCAGTTCGTCGACAAGCGTAATCCCGCGGATTTGGCTCTCCGTTACGAACTCTACTTCAGGAACGGTCCCAAGAAGCCGGGAGGCACCGACACTGGCTACACCACCGCCATGATGTCCGAAGCCGCTGGCTTCGCGCTGGAGTGGACTCTGAAACCCCGGTTCCTCAAGATCAATCCTGGAAAGTGGAACGAACCGGCTCCGCTTCCCGAGACCAAAACCGGGGAATTTATCTTCTGGTATTGCCCGATGCCGGGGGGATTCCCGCCAGAGAGGGGCGGGAGCCTACAAATTACGTTGCCGGAAGGAAAGGTCCGGGATTTTCCTTATCAAGCCCATCGAGCCGTGCTGTCCCAGGGACTGCCTCACGTTCTGCTCCCAATCAACAATGAGTTCAGAACTCCGTACTACTGTCTTTATGGGCAACTTAGCGAGGTTAAGTAGGAGGAGGCATGGGGATTGGAATTATCCGGCGTCGGATCAAGTGGCGCAACACTGAGTGCGCCGTGCGCGTCTCGGCGGACCTCTCTTGTTTATTCACCTGGAATCACAGGAGTAGGGAGATGGGTTCTCTCGGGGCCCGGTCTCCGCAAACGGAACCAGTATGGGAACTCTACTTCGACGGTGAAGCCGAAGAAAGATTTTCATCTTTGGGAGAGCTGAAATGTCACATCATCCGCTTCGTCTATGACATCCGGGACGAGGAATTAATCCCCTCTGAAGTGCTTTACGATGCTGGCCTGCTCTATGTTACTAACGAGTGGGTGGACGGTTGGAGTAAGTTAGGATCCCTTGAAGTTGAATCCCGCAGTCCAATGCCGGGGAAGCCGGAGGTTCGTAGCATTCAATTCCCCGATCTGGGAGGCCCTAAATTCGAGATGCTGCCCTTAAGAAGAATTGAAGACAGCCATCGGACTGGAGTTATCCATTTGGTATCCGGGGGTTGCAAGAAAGAACCCCCCTACAAGCCCCATCGGCTTAACAAGGGCGACGATTTCGATTTCGATTACATCGAAGAGTGCGATATTTGGGTGGCCGACCAGACCGGAGCGGGACTTGACCATTACGACGTCTTCGATGACGACGAATGTTATTACGTGCTAGGAACAGGAGAGGATGATGCCCAGATTCAAGCCTGCGCGACTGTCGAAGGCGAAAAAGACGCCGCAGAAGAAGAGGGCTCCCAAATTCAGGATGCGCAACCAGCCGCCGGCTCCCAAGCGAGCGACGTATATTAGAACCATTACTGTTGACTCCGGGGACTCGATTGAAAAAATTTTGGAAACTCTGTCCCAAAGGGACGTGAAACCTGCGGAGGCGACGTTTCAGTACCGGGAAATCCTCGATTATGACCGCTGTTGTGACTACGCTCCCTACTATGGTGAAATTGAGATTACCTACAAGGAACCAGAAAGCGAGGAACACTGGGAAACCAGGCTCGTAAACCACCGTAAACGCTTAGCTTCTTGGAGAGAGTGGTACGATAATCACGAAGAAGAAATTCAAGCTCATTTAGCTACCAAAATAGTGGAAAAAAATGAGCAGCTTACACGGTCAGAGAAGCGGGCCCGTAAGTCCTTGGAAAAGGAGGAGAAAACTCTCGAAAAAAGATTGCAAAATTTGAAGCGTCGCTTGCATAAATAGACTTCTTGACTTATTATTTAGTTGTGCTTGGGAGAGAGCATGTTATGAGTACAAAAGTGAAAGATATCTTCAACGACGAGGGACTCCAGCTCTGTTGGAACGAGATGGAAGCCTTGGAGAGAGAATTCTACTCCCTTTCTCTCAGGCGACAGGAAGATCTCCTGGAGAAGCATCCCAAACTGAGGGGACTGGTGACCTGCCAAGCATGTGGCCAAAGAATTCCCCATGGGCCGGTGGTAGAAGATCTTGGTAAATTGTAGCAAAGGACATATTGGTGCTCCAGCAACTAAGCACGGTGCTTGCCTCATCTGTAACAGAGAGTACATGAAAGGTTACAGGGAGGAGAATCGTACCAAGATTGCGGAGCGGAGTAAAGAAAGACGCCAGCACTGGCGTAAGGCTGCTATAGACTACCTGGGCGGGAAATGTGTTGATTGTGGCAACAAAGACCAACGGGTCCTGGAGTTCGATCATCTCCGAGACAAGACAAGAAACGTATCATGGTTCATGGATCGGAATTGGGAACTATTATTCGAAGAATTAGAAAAATGTGAATTAGTATGTGCTAATTGCCATGTTGTTAGAACGTATAAAAGGACGAACAATGGAAGCCTTAATAGTTAATCTCTATGGAGGTCCTGGAACCGGAAAATCTTCTACCGCAGCGGGGCTCTTTTCTGAGCTTAAATGGAGAGGCCATACCACTGAGATGGCTCTTGAGTTCGCCAAGGATAAGGTCTGGGAGCATTCGACAGCTGTTCTGGGTAATCAGATTTACATCTTTGGAAAACAACATCACCGCATCTGGCGACTGAGAGATCAAGTCGAAGTCGTCGTCACCGACTCTCCGCTCCTGATGTCTCTGGTCTATGGAGCTGAGAACACTTCTCAAAAATTCCACGAATTGGTTCTGTACGAACACTGGCAGCTCAGAAACTTGAACATTTTCTTAAATCGCCTCAAGAGTTATGATCCCAAGGGTCGCTTACAAACTGAAGCCGAGGCTAAGGACATCGATCGGCAGATTATGCACATGTTGGAAGCAATAGGGGAATCCTACGCAGTATATCCGGCTCAGTCGGACAGCATTAAACTGCTAGCAGACAGAGTAGAGGAAATCTTGGAAGAAGGTATATGAATTTACTTACCGTAGGCATCGCCCTTTCTACAGCGGCGTCTGTATTTTTCTACTGGGCCTCCGCCAAGAATAGATGGTGGAAGCCCGCCTATTGCATAGTCATGGTGAATGGTGCGCTACTAATCTGGGTCAACTGGGTTCTCTCCGAGCCAATGCGAGTCCCGGAGGTCACTCTCCAAGGGATAGAGTGGACCACCAACACACAAGGCACCAACATTTTTAGCATCCTCTGCGTCTGGATGATAATCGCAGGCCTCAGAGGACTAGCGAGATTAAGAGGGCATTAACGTGAAAGTGGAGGGAAGTGATTGCTGGCAGACAGGGCAGAGGAAATTCTGGTAGAGAAAGCGTCTTATCACTAAGGAGAACACCGTGTTCGATATCTTAGATTTGCCCGCTGAAGTTAAAAGGCGAGTGCGCGACGAGTTACCTTGGCTCACGGAACAGGAACTAGATCACGAAGTCTCCAAACAAC
>SDBT01009137.1_pt1 | contig 16113 bp, 13 predicted proteins | sample 2277101 | NCBI WGS metagenome assembly SDBT01 (sample SAMN10404973, study PRJNA504765) | marine sediment metagenome | isolation source: marine sediment core GS10_PC15, 103 cmbsf | place: Arctic Ocean: Southern Knipovich Ridge | collected 2010 | reverse complement strand
TAAAGATAGCTTAGCCTGAGGAGCAGGTGGCCGGTAAGCAAGCGAGCTGTGAGGATGAATGTGATGATACTCCTACTTTACGAACAAAGCTTAGTCAATACGATTTCCGTTAAGATTTCATAAAGAAAGCTGGATGATACGGTTTACTTTAACAAACCTTACTTAAACCCACACGTGGTCTTGGGAATGATAGCAAAATCTTCATGTCCCGATGGATAAGAATACGTGATAAAAAACGAACATCGGGATGTCTGTCCAGTCAGGCGCACAAATATTTGATACCATTCGCCTTTTCTATAAAGTGAAAATTGCCACCGTGAGAACATAGTATGCCTGTCGTTCAATGCGTATGCTTTAATGTCATAGCATGAGTTCTAGGTTAAAGGTTCTCGTCGAGTAACGACTACTATATCCTTGAGCTAAATTACCAAAAGCCCAAACTTAAAAGCTGGCATACCTTTGGGGGTAGTTCGCTAGACTTCTTTACGCCAGAGCTCCACTTCGGCATTTTCAATCAGACATTTCAACCCAGTAAACCAGTTGTTGAAATCCTTAGCCAACCCTGCATCTTTGGCTAATCCTTGGCCAAGATTCTCTAAACTACTAATGCTTTCGTGATCAAATTCCCAGACTACCCGGTCAGTCCGACCGCTATAGAAGTCTGTGTATATCCTGCCGGTACTATAACCTAGCCTCCCCATCATTGTTTGAGCTTCCTTACACTTGGCTACTACAGCTCCAGCCTCTCCGGTTTTTGCCTGAAATACACGTCGCTCTGTAATCATTTTGTATATATCCTCCTTTTGGCTATTTGTTATATTTTATCAATAATCAACAACTAGTGTATGTGAATTATATCACATTTGATTTTGGGTAATACCGAGACAAAACTTCATACTGCTAAACCGCTTGCCTTGGCATTAGTTCTATAGACTCAACCCCGATGTATAAGAGTAAGTGATAAAAAACAAACATCGGGATGTTTGCCCCTTCATGCGTACTGTGCTAGGGCACAGGCTGATACCATGATTATAGCATCAATCAGGACAACTGTCTGCCTTGAATGCTAGAATGCGTAAAGATATTGACCTGGCCTCAGCAGCATCAGCTTTATCTTCGATTTTCTGAGACACATTAGCTCCTTTCTACATTGAGGTTGGTCTGCTACCTCAAACAGAGCTTACACCCCCCCCAACTGTACGGTTTTCGTAACCCCTTTTGTGTCCCATTATCGCTAACGAACTACACCTTTGAACAACTGAATGATTGGGAAACAGAACAGTTTAAACCTTGGCTCTATGCGGACAGGCTAATTATAGGCAAACAGGTTGTTTGTTCATCGACGGGTGAATACACCATTAAGAACTTGGCACTCACCGAGGTGCCAGAGGTAGAGTGGCTTCAGGAAGATGCCATAAACGGCGACAAGATATCTCAATGGTGGGAGGATAAGGACAAACGCAAGGTCAACGGTCTAGATTTTAGCGCGAAACTAGGTACCTCTAAGCCCGGAGTTGGTAAATGGCAAGAGCTAGCGAGATGCTGTAGGGTGAGTAAAACAGGTTACCATCTTCTTCCTTAAGTTCTTGGTATAGGTCGAAGGCGAAGGTGCTGTTTCCATCGACCAGAGTTGCTAGGTCGGCTTCATTCACATCTGGTGAAGTTACCCTCTGCTTCTCCGATTGTTGTTCGTAATACCCCACTTATAAATATAACGAAAAACATTGATTTTCGTTATGACTTCTCCAGCTGTTAAAACGCAGCAATACTCCTGGTCCCTCAACCTATGCAGGACGATTTTCTAACCCACATCAGTACGAATAGGCGATTGGCAAATCCGTGGTGAGAAGATATTGTTAACTTGGCGTTGGTTGACGTGGTCACACACGTTATCGCGGCGAAAAAATTTCAATGCCGATTCAGGAGACCCACTGCCAGCAGTTTATGTGAGCTGTCATGAGTACAATGCTTAATTTGCAACAGATTTTAGGGCAGCCTGAAGCTTAGCAAAACGGGGCGGTCTTGACAGAGACCGCCCCAAGGAAGGCCAGGAGCAACACACTGACGAGCATGCAGCCAAGTTTACCCTACCTTCCATTTGTATTATCAGACACAGGAGTGGGATTGTCAATGCCGCGAGTAAAACAAATAGTTGGCGGTGAATTAAACAACCAAGGGAGCAATGTTTAGAGAATGTTTAGAAAACCTCTATGGATCTTTATGCTCTGTTCATACCCCCGGTCATATATTGGAACCAGGAAGAAAAACAAGGAGGCAAACTAGGGTGAACTTTCGGACGCTAAAAATCTTCGGGATTCAATTAGTGATTCTCCTTGTTCTTATGATTGCCATGGGAGTTGTGTTGGTTCATTTTTCTGGCTAGCCAGATGTCATACGTATTAAGAAGCCTATTTTCGTTGGTGGAGAAGAAGGAGAAGAGGAAATTGAGACTAATCTCACAAAGGAGCGAAGCTGAAATTAGACAGGACAGCACTCACAAGAGGGGTTGCCTCACATGCGTAGAAACGTACATTTAGGGCTACCATCTGGAAAAGGAATACCTGTCCTCTTTCTAAGACTACTATTTTTGACTCTCCTTGTTTCAATTAATTCAGGGACTGTTCCAGCGCATGCTGCTCTGGCCAGCACAATACAAGAAGAGGACCAAATTGTCACCATTCATGTTAATCCTGTGACTGGCAGTGATGAAAATTCAGGTTCAGCGGAAAGTCCATATAAGACTCTTCAGAAAGCGCTACAGACGGTCTATCCTGGTGAGACCATTAAATTGGCTTCAGGAATCTACCAAGAGTCTAATGAAACTGTCAGAGGCGGAACACCTTCACGTCCTATCACTATAGAGCCTGAAGATGGCGCCATTCCGATTCTCGATGGCAATTCAAACTATCTAAATGCTATTCGCATTGTTCATTCATACTTCATTCTACGAAATCTTGAGATAAGAAATGCGAACCAAGGCGTGAGATTGGAAGGGGTTGAGGGCGTAATACTTGAGAATAATCGTATCCACCACATTAACAACGAAGGTATCCGGTTACGTTATTTTGCCAGCGGGAATACTATCAAAAATAATACGATTTACGCTGGTGGCCTTGATGGTAACGGGGAAGGTATTTATATTGGTACTGCTCCAGAGCAACGTTACAGGAACAATGGAGAACCGGACACCAGCACACATAATACCATTGCCGGAAATGAAATCTATGATGTGGAAGAAGGCATTGATATTAAGGAAGATTCCTCATTTAATACCATAGCTGGCAATACAGTTCATAACACCACCAATCCAAACTCGGCAGGAATTAATGTTCGGGCGGACGAGAATTATATTTATGATAACCTCTCATATAGTAACGCAGGCGCAGGATTTCGTTTTGGTGGAGATGTTACTTATCATCCTATCTATGGTGATGGTTATCAGTATGGAATAAACAATGTTTTGCGTAACAATATTGCAAACGACAACGATAAATATGGCTACAAGTTTATAAATGGCCCTCAAGATGCCGATTACAGCAATGCCGGTTCGGGAAATGGGCGTTCCCTCTATTATTTCGGTTCTGGTGTCGACGATTTTATGTCCGAAACTAATACGATGTTTGTCGATAGCTTGAATATCTCACTGGTTAACAGGACCGCTGGGCGAAATACATTCACCAGGGCTGTGGCGACCATAACTGTGGCCGAGGATAACAATACACCGGTAGCAGGTGCAATAGTAGAGGGCCACTGGGAGGGCATTACGGATGATGCCGTCTCTGCAATAACAGACGCCGAAGGGCAGATATCTTTCAAATCCGGCTCCGTGAAGAATCTGCCAGGCGGCGCAGCGTTCACTTTTGTCATAGACCGCATTGCGAAGGACGGCGGATGGATTTATACATCAGCGTCTAACGGGGACTTCAATAAAGACGGAGCCAGCGCTGACACAAGCAATTCTATAAGCGTTCCTTAAATTACGACCAGCAGAAGATATGATATCGTAATTGGTTTTGAAGTTCGGGGTAAGGGTATTGTTGGACTGCACCTAAAACTAATAAGGGTCGCATTTGCTCGCTGGCCGATTCAAAAAATGTTATCTCTGTGTTTTCGCCCGGTAGCGCCGGGCTATTTCAATGGCAATCGACACAACCTCAACCGCGTCTTTGCCCAGTGCTAAAAAAAGGGGCTCTTTACCCCAGCCTTCTCCCTCGTAGAAGAGCCGAGGCACGGCACCAAAGCTTTCGACCAGTTGTTTGACCTTCCAGGGCATTGAAGCCCTGTCGTGCTCTGAAACCTCAGCCGGCTCTTTAGTACGGTCAAGCCAGCCAAAAAGAAGTCCCTGCTCAGAGCAATATTCCCGGACGACTTCAACCATTACCTCATCATATTTAAAGTTGATGGCGGCGTTAATTTCGGGGTCATATTGGCGCACCTCGAGGATACGTCTGGCCAGATGGTCCGATGTTCCCCAGGTTGGCATACCTGCGGCGTGGGGCAAGCCCTGAACCGCGGTTATTCTTCCTTCTACCGCCGCCACCTCCTGAGGAGTCTTTGCTTGGGGTAAGGCATAAACTAAGTTCACCCTGACCTCGGGTATTAGCGAGGTAAACTCGGGGCAACCCTGTAACATATTCACGGCCGTTACCAGGTTGCCCAGCACAATTTCGGTCTCTTCGGTCCTGTTCATTTTTCGCTCCAGGCCTCCAGATGAAATCTTCGGGAAGAGTCAACGCTGTGATACTTGGACTTTCTTTAAAAGTTTGCTATGTCGCTGGCAAAACTCATATTCCCCCTCAAGCTGGGCGTAGATGAGTTCCTCCTGCCAGTGGGCATTATACGACCGGCAACCCTCATCTTCGCAAAATGGGTCGCCGCTTAAAGTATAGAAAACCGCCTGCATGGCATATCCTTTGACAACCTCAGTCAGCCGCCTGTCTTCGTAATCAATAAAACTGCCCCTGAATCTTTCTTTAAGTTCGCTTGGGTCCCTGCCCAATCTCTCATATTGCTGCTTTAATAGATAGTATTCCCTGGGCTTTGCTGGTGCTTCGATGAGTCCTGTTGTTGAGACAATAGAAGGACTACTGTAAATGCTTGTCCTCAGGTGATACCTTCGGTTGCCCTCATCCCAGGTAGCAAAGAGACGATTAGTGAAGATGACGTGAACCAACTCGAGACCAGGTTCCTCTCTTGGCATAATCCTATCAAAGATTCTTTTCAGGCGAAACCCGTCATATAAAACACCAAAAGCCTTCGTTTTACCTAAAATTCTTCTTTTTTCGTACTCTACTTCACCATAGAGAGGTTCTCGCTCTGATAGCAGCTTCTGGTTTACCCCCTGAATTTTGGCGCTGGCAATCTTTCTGGCAAAATCCAGGATGCTATCTTGGGCAAGGTTGGGAGTAAAGGGATTGCCTCTTACTTCAACCCCGACTTTCCCCAGATTTTGTCTTAAATACCGGGCAATCTCCTCGATATCCAGTTCTTTGGCAGCACCCTCGTCGTAGAGGATAATCTGCATTTTTCTAAACCCTTACTTTAACTTCTCCAGAGCGATTTTGGCTGCCACCTCACCTGACAGGAGCATTCCCCCGAATGTCGGCCCCATCCGTGGTAATCCGTAGGTGGTTGATACCGCCATGCCGGTTACAATTAAGCCGGGATGAACCTCACCGGTGTGCTCGACGATTAGGTCTTCCGACTTCTCGACCCACATGGCGCCAAAACCCTTGGTTTTGATCAGCCCTCTTTCCTCTAGTTTTTTTACTACCTGAGCGTCATGCCCGGTGGCATCGATGATTATCTGCGATTCAATAGCTACCGGGTCAACGCAGGTTATCTCCCTGGGCAATGATGAGATGGGTGTCCAGTTGATTACGGCGCCATATATTCGTCCATCTTCTCTCAATACTAAATCTTCAAAGACTGTCATATTGGCGAACTTGACTCCGCTATCGCAGGTTGCGGCAATAAGTTTTGAACAGGCATGAGGACCATCGGTAACCAGTAAACCTTTACTGACCTCTTTATACGGGACCCCAAGCTCATCTAAAATCCTCTCTGCGGGATGTCTTATAGTTACCTTGTTCATCAGGTAACCCCCGATCCAGAACCCGCCGCCGAGATAGTTGTTGCGCTCGACAATAAGGACTTTCTTCCCGGCTCTGGCTAGGTTACGTCCGGCGATTAGCCCGCTGGGACCACTGCCAATAATGATACAATCGCTTTCCACATACTCGTCGAACTGCTTGGCGAATTCATTGACTATGGCGCGGGTTATATCCTTTTCTCCGGCTGGACTGAACTTCTCCATTTTTAGCCTCCTTTTTTATACTTCTTTAACCGGGGTGCATACAAGACAAAGAAAAACCAGAAGTTGGAAAGTAGCGAAGTATTCTGGTTTCAGCTTTTTTACTTCCCTGCGCTCGAATTACCGAGATCAGGTTCCAAGGGTCGTCCCTGCCAGACTCTCAGCCTTCCAGCTCCCCCAGTAGATATTCAGTTCCTAGTATCATATAACGGATACGGCAATAATGTCAATGCGGAGATATCCCTCTTATTCTGGGTCGCTGTTCCAGTCTATTTTTCAGTTGATACTGGTAGTTCAATAATGATGAAAGTAGCACCTTCAGCTCAAGTACTTTTTACGTTGATTCTGCCAGGGTGTTCTTTTACTGTACGGTGACAGACACCAAGTTACTATTACCTTTTTCCTCCCCTTGGCTCGTGCCGGCGGGCAAAGGTGAGAAGATTTTCTATCGCTTTGGCAGCTCTCAAAGCTTCACTGCAGATTCTGTCGGGCGTGCGGAATGCAGTTGGGTTTTGGAGAAGGTGGTGATGTTATCGGGTCTTATGGATAGCCCAGCACATCTACTGCTTTAATTTACTGACTACTTCGCCGGGGTCAGGAAACCGTCCCGCTTCGGATTTAGTAAACACCAGCTTACCATCTACGATGACATCAAATATGCCAGTACTGCCCGGGATTAATTCCGCCTCCACATTGAAAGCTTTACGCAATTCATCCGCCAGACCGGCGGCGTTAGGCTTATAGTTTCACATCGAGCAATAATAGATTTCAATTTTCATTATGTACCTCCTATCGTTACTGACTAGCCTATCTATATTCTATTCCAATCATCTGGTTATTCTCAAACATTAGCCGGTATTCGCCCTCGTCCCTGCCTCAGCCAGAGTATACGGTGCTTGCTTAGAGGCACAGCCTGATTTTTAAGTTGTAGCTGAGGCTGCTGACGGAGAAGAAGCCGCTAAACTTGCTGCCGAATTACAGCCGGATATAGTGCTTATGGACATAACCACGCCCAGGATGGACGGGCTCGAGGCGATACAGATGATCAAGTCATCACATCCAAATATAGCGGTGCTGGTACTTACCATCCACAGCGACGACCACCATATCATTGAAATCTTGCGAGCTGGTGCTGCTGGCTACCTAACGAAGAGTGTTTTCGGAGAGGAGGTAGTGCAGTCTGTACGCGGGGTAGTCGCCGGTGAGATGGTGCTATCTCAATTGGTTGGTGAGCGGCTGCTAAAACAGGCAGCCCGCTACCCAGCAAAAACAGTATTACTGCCAGCCGGATTACTAGCTACTTGCATATTTCCCTTAGTCTATCGACAATACAGAGCATACCTTCCGTATCCAAACCGCAGTATTTCTCTAAATCTTCGCGCACTTCATTTCTTACTTCTTCTGCCACCTCACCATACATGACTAGCTGGAAAGCAATGCTGGCTTCTTCACCACCGGTTATGCCCATTCCTTCATAACTCTTTCCGGTTAACGCAGGAAGAACGTTCTTAATAGAAGCACTACCTCTTTGTTGAGGATGGTAATAATCAAACTTGCGGAAAGGAGCGAGGAGGTCCACCAGCCTCGTAACTGTCTCCTCGGCCCACTCTCCGTACTCGGGAAAGGCACTGCCTAGTTCCTGAAGTATTTTTTGCTCGAAGGATTGATTGTAGACAACGATACTGCCTTCATCTCCAATTGCATTGTGCAGTTCGGCCAGCAGACCGGGCCTCGGGTCCTCTGCATCCTCTGCGAGGAAGGAAAAATGTTCCGGCTCTTCGTTTTCCGTTCTGGCGACATGCAGGGAAAACTGAAAGGGGACTGGTTGGTACGGTCTCGTACCATCAAACAGTGGTACTGCCGGGCCAATTGTTTCGAAATCCAAAAAGTACAGGGGGTGCTGCAAGCTGGACAGGAACTGCTCAATTCCCTCTTTGTCTACGTAAGGATTACCGCTTATCTCACACATCTTCTGAATGTATTGCTTGTCACTCAGTTTAAAGCTATCGGGGATATCTTTAATGGCAAGTATTCCGCTGTTGAATAATTCGAGGGATTTCTTGCCACCGTAATACAGGCTGAAGACGTTGTTTTCAGGTAGAAAGTCCCAGCACTCTGTCAGTGGACATTCATAAGGGAAACTGCAATGTTTGCCGATTACGATATCAGGGCAGGACTTTGCAGTAATGATTTCAAGCATGTAATCAATCCGGTCCTGTATCCCCGGAATCACCACCTCAACATCATCGCTAATATCTTCTATTATAAATAGTTGTTCGGGGTCTATTCCGCCATTCTTAACATACTGGTTATTAACATGCAGCAGGAAGCATCTCCTTATCTTGAGCCCGGACTTCTCGTAGCAAAACTTCTGGAAGGAAACGTCCTCAATATTTACGTCCTTGACGCTGGTGGAGCTTTTGACTTCGATGATGTCCCACTCGTCTTCACCGACAGGGTTAAGGATGTCAGCCCGAGCATAGATTCCACCAGTCCTAATTCCTGCCTCAAACAGGGGTACACGCCGTTGCAGAAGCCCCTTGGTCTGCCTGATATTTCCGATAAAATCATCTGAGGGAATATCAATGCCACCGGGGAACAGCTTCTTCGCTAACTCGCCAACCAGATGCCCTTGGTCAAAAATGTACTGAGTAGCCGTATCCGGCTCCGGTATTCTCTGTGGTTCATTGAAGGTAACCCAAAGATATTTCGGACATTGCAACCCGTTTAAATACCGGGATTTTGATAATAGCTCTGACACCATTTTCACCTAGGTTTATTATACATGATACTCTTTTGGGTTCAATAATAATTCGGCGGACATTCTTTACAGGTGCTTAGCTGTGAGTGAGAATAGATGGACATGACTATCCCTCTCTATTGAATTCCGCATCATATACCTTGGCTAGAACTCTCTGAATCTCATCTGATGCCAAACCGGCTTTTTTCATATACCCATAAGTCTCATCGCGCCTAGAGCCATTTTGTTTCATGGTCTGTGCAAATGCGCAAGGATTCGCCCTGATAAGTGGTTCAATATCTCGCCACTTCACGGTAGGAGTCCTTTCCGGTTTTGGGCCGTACACCTGATCCAAAAGCTCATCAACCTCTTTTTGGTCTAAGCCTATTTTGTTCATTTTCTTGTGAACTTCTGTTCTAGTCAGGGCACATTCTTTCATTCGCCCTGCCGCTGCCAGGGGGCTCCTGATTATTGCTATCCTGCTGGGAAATCCTAGACAAAGCTGTGGTTCTCGAATTTTCAACTGACACAAGTCGCATTTCGGGTCGTCTTCTCTACATATCTCGCCTTCTCCTTCAGCGCAGAAACACCAAATGTGGCTGTCAACATACTTGCGTGGTTTACCCAAGGTTTCTGAGATCGTAATTCCCACTTTTCTAACCACTTCTGGCCTTCGCGATATCCCCACCAAGGTTCTATTAAGGTTTATTCTATTCAGGAAGCTAATTGTATGGACGTCGGGTTTGAATTCATCAATACCGATATTATTGAAGAACTCGCAGCAGACAGCTAGACCAACTCCAGATAGCTTGAAATCGCTATCGGGGTCAATAAAACACTTTATCAGCTTGTAATCATGAGGTTGGATATAGCATTTCATTGAAGCATCATAATTTCCCCCACTCAAATAGCTTGTTATGAAGCCCCATACAGACCCATGTTTTCCCATAATGCTCTGGAATACTTTCGCGTTGTCCCTTATAGAAAGCAATTCAGCTTCAAGAAATCTTGCCCTAACTCTATTCTTGTATTTAAGATATAGGTGGTTAATAGCTGTATCAGACAAACTGGCAACGTGGCCAATACTGTAATTAGACAAATCGCTTTTAAGGGTGGGCAGGATCTTTACTACGGATGCCCAATTTGCTTGCCTTGTCAAAATCGCCCTACATAATCCCTCGAATATGCTTACATCATCGTTAGGAAACATGCTTGGTCTTATTGGAATGCTACTTGTGGAATACCCATTAGATGACAAAGTTTGAAGAATCCTTTTTGTCAACTCTTCACAGTCTAATTTAGATACAACATTGAGAACCATCAATAACCTCCTACTTGTCTTAGAGGTAGCCTCTCCCTCAGTACCTCCAGATTCACCACATCCTCTTTATTGTATTGTAGCAGTAAAGAGGATGCCTTTTGGTCACCTCCATTCTGATATTTCCACCAGAGCATTACTGCTTCAAAGCCACCGTCTACAGTCTTGCCTTTCACAGTTAGCCTCCTTTAGCAATCTATATGTTCTCTCATCCCCCTGACACCAGTATTGTCACAAATTATTTTTCATTATAAACTTCCAGCATGGCTTTTGCAGTCTTAACAATCTCCTCGCGGAGCTCGGCTGGCTCCAGTACCTCTACCTTCTCTCCCCAGCCCAGTATCCAAGAGTAAAGCTCCACTGTATCGGTAACCCTCAGTGTCATTATAACTGAGCCATCGCCCTGTTTCTGCAATACCTGTGAGGGGTGCCATATTGTCTCTTCCATTATTCTGGCTATCTCAGGGGCATTGATTTTGAGCCTGATGGTCTTGACCTCGCCCTCAACAACGATGCCCCAGGAAGAGCCGAGAAACTCGTTAGCATCAAAGTCAGGAGGTATAACGTAAGACTCGGAGGTTGCTTCAATAGCCTTGATACGCTCTATCTTGAAGGTGCGTTGAGATTTGGTGCGGTGGCAGTAAGCAATGACATAGCTGGAATGCCCGGCTGCCGCCGCCTCAATAAAATACGGTTCAATTGTCCGCTCCGTTGCCTTCTCCGCCGGCAGCGACTGATAGGCTATCTTAACCTGGTGCCGTGATACCCATGCCTCAGCCAGGGTTGCCAGGGTGCGCAGGTACTTCTCATTCTTGGGCTGCATCTGCATCCAGTCCATTGTCTTCTGAATTTGTTCCCTTAGCGGAGGCGGGACTATGGAGTTCAGCTTCATGAAGGTTGAAGCCGTATTTGGGTCATAGCGGTGGGTATAGTTGAGCATCAGCCGGGCAGCAAGGAAAATATTCAGTGCCTCAGGCAGACTAAACCGGATAGGAGGCAGGAAGTAGTCTTCTTCAATGCCGCGTGTGCTGCCTTCTTCCCAGAAAGGAATACCCAGCTTGTATTGAAGGTCATCAAGGTCGCGGTATATCTGTCTGGTACTGACATCACAAATGCGGGCTATTTCCTTTATTTTCAAGCCCTTACGGTTCTGATAGAGGAGATGCTCTATGTTTGCCCAGCGGGCAGTGCGATCTTTTGTTTTACCTTTGCCCATTTCGCCCCTCCCTTTGGCATAGCCTTTGTCAACATTATAGCACTTCATCATAAAAAATATTCGTGAGAATTGAGAAAATTTGGCAAATCTGTGACATAACTGCTGTCACAAGCCCGTGCTACCATAATTTTAGATGTAAAATTAATAGACATCATAAGGGGGGTGAGCAAGAATTGAGTGCTGAAGAAAAACTGTTGGATGCTATTGACGAGGAAGAAGATGAAGAATCTGACGTGCCGATACTGGTCCACCGGTTAGTTAGGAGACGCCAGAGGTTACAGCGTAAAAATAAAGCTGTCATCGAGGGTTTTCTGGGTAAAGGCAATCGGGCAAATGCGGTAGCCATACTGCCAAGATACTACTGTGAGCTGCTTACCTGGGCACTCCAGCGCTACATTGAGAAAGAAGATTGGAAGGTCATAAGGACTCTCGGCTACCACGGACCTGAACCGGTATATATAGACGTTAACACAGATTGCGATAGGTGTGAGAACCTCTTGATGGATGGACAACTGCTCCTGGAGAAAGGCGATAGCCATTTCACAGTCACTGTGGATATAAACCCGGGATGGAGAGGTGCGGTCGTGGTAGAAGGCTCTGCCAGCCGAAAAAAGGATGTTGAAGAATTCACCATCGGAGTCAAGACTATCGCCAGGGAGCAGAATTTCTACCGGGACAAGAAAATTGAATTCGGGGGGCGTATTCAATTTCTGAACGTCAAGGACAAGTCATGGGACAGCATCATACTGGATTCCGCAATAAAGAGGGAAATCAGGGCTAACACCATCGATTTCCTGAATAAGATGAAACGCTGGGCAGAATATGGAATACCCCAGAAGAGGGGCGTTCTCCTGGCAGGCGAGCCGGGCACAGGGAAAACAGTAATCTGCAAAGCCCTGATGGCAGAGGCCGATGGGGTAACCTGCATCACTACCAATGCCTATGGGTTGAGCGCCGATGAGTATATCACCGAACTTTATGAGATGGCTCAAGATCTAAGCCCGTGTATCGTGTTCATCGAGGATATTGACCTGATAGGGCTAAACCGGGAAGAGTATCACTACCAGCATGGTTCCGCACTACTTTCGCTACTCAATGTACTCGATGGAGTTAAAGAAAAGCAGGAAATCATAACCGTAGCCACCACCAATAATTTGGAGACACTGGATAGAGCCCTAAGCCAGCGCCCCTCCCGGTTTGACCGCGTGGTTAAGCTCTCCCTCCCGTCACTGGAAGAACGGAAGGAACTAATCGGCTTGCTTTGCCAGAAGATACCCGTAGATGAACCTACCCAGGATTATATCGCACACAAGGCGGGACACTGCACTCCTGCTCAGTTACAGGAAGTTATTTACGGCCTGGCTATAGAACATCAGGATGAATCATCCGGTGCATTATCGTCAAATCTTGAACTCAGCAAAGACGATATTGACTTTATTATCTCAAGGATAAATGGCAGGAACAGGCAGCAGATTGGCTTTAGTATGTCCGGTAATCATAATGGTCACAAGACTAAGGATGGGGACCACCTCAATGAGGTACCAGGCCGAATATCATCCAGAGCCTAACCTCTGTACGGAATGACATTAACACGAATCTCCTTAACACCCTGTACGGCTTCACCGATCCTTCTCATTTCATGAACCAGAAGCTCCTGCTGGGAAATGTGCGCCCTGGTCTTGACGAGTACTATTCCATCACTAGCAGATACTTCAATATCTGATTTCAGGTCTATTAAGGCAACTCTGACCTCACAGGCAAGCAGCCGGTCGTCCAGTGCCTTCTGGGACTCAGGAGTTGTCTGAAAACGCTTTAGCCCGATGCTGTGACATATGATGTCAACCGCATCATTGACGGCAAGTCTTTTAATGTGGAGGAGCACATCGTAGAGGCCCGGGTTCGCAGTATCAATTCCATATAGATGCCGGCCCCATTTCCTTCGCTGTTCATCATCCTTTTTTATGATGGACAGGGCTTCTTTTCGAGAAATCTTCTCCCGTTCCATCTCAAGCCTTACACGGTCTTCCAGATCAGATATGATGCGGATTTTAAGCACGTGAGATATTCCTTCAAGTAAGAAGTGGCCGGCGAGACCATGGTAAACGACATTATCCTTCTGTACATGCCTCAGCAGAGCGGCTTGAATATAAGAAACGTATTTCGCCCCTCCATAGCTGAAGCGGTCTAGGATGGAGGGCGCATCGTGAATAGCCCGAACAAGTTTTATCTCAGGGATATTGAATTGTTCCGAAGCCTCTAGAAGCGTCTCCCGGGCGATGCACTCATACCCCAGCCTCCGGGCAACCTTCTCTGCTATCTCTTTCCCTTTGCTGTACGAGCCCCTCGAAATCGTAATAATCGCCATAACCCACCTTTTTAGTGAGCATAGTTTTGAAAAACTTACTCATATTATATCTCATTCATGAAGAAGAGTCTAAATATTTCGGATTGCATGTGATATATGGAATAGTATTTCAAACCGAAAACCCACAGATTAATTTACTTTGTAGTCCTGAGAAAGAAATGCCATTAAAGAACTGTGACCACCGATGATAAAATCCTCAAAAACACCGAAATGAAATTTCCCACCTTGGGCCGACCTCTTCAGCGATAATTACCTTAGTCAATGTCGTTTGAGAAGGGCAAAGGCCTCTGAGTGTCCGTTAATTTAAGCCCTAAATCCGTGCCATTTTCGCTGACGATTTACATTCGTCGATATCATTGGGCAGGTCACTGTCGTCTTGACAATAACCGCTATCAGACGTATCCTACGTTTTGGAAAGACGGCAGCGAAATAATCATAAAGCCACATATTATCGGTAGGGCGGAAGCGTGGATTAAGCTTTGATCCCTTACAGATATGTTCTCGGGTACATATCTCTTAATCATACGACAGGCCAAGGTAACAAGAACACTATGGTTAACATATTAGGATAAGTTCCACCAAAGTAATGATATTGGCCTATATTCAATGCAGGGGTTAGAGGGTTCCCGATGATTCATATTGCCTGGTAAAACCGTTAATATTAGCTGATTTACAACAACCCTTTTATGTCCCGAAGTGTGTTGCAAATGCACCTCCAGTATTGCAGACGTCACATAAAAGCTATATGATTTAAGCAGTGAAATTTGCCCGATTTAAAAAACCTGACCCGAAGTATTAGATTACCCGGTCGTTGAGGATAGTCTGTTGCCTTAACCTGGGGGAGTACGTGAAAAACAGTAGAGTAATCCTGATCCTGCTAGCTATCATCATCCTTGGTGCCATCCTCAGAATCTATGACCTTGGTGCCGAAAGCCTTTGGTATGATGAGGCTTCAAGCGTTCACGGCTCAAGTCAAGGATTAGCCACCGTAATTGAAGGCTCCGGCGAACGGCACAACACTCCTCCGCTGTATTTCACTCTCCTCCATTTCTGGATACTGCTTTTCGGCACCGGGGAAGCGGCGATCAGGTCTTTATCAGCCATTTTCGGCATCGTCTCCATATTTCTGATGTATAAGGTAGGCTCGGAGCTTTTCAGTCAAAAGGTGGGCCTGATAAGCAGTTTCATCCTGTCAATCTCCTATTTTCACATCTTCTATTCTCAAGAGACCAGGGGTTACAGCCTGCTCTTGATGCTTACCCTGCTGTCTTTTTACCTTTTTAACAAGGTTCTAAAATCAGATAACCAAGGGAAATATTTTGCCCTTTTGCTTCTAGCCAATATCAGCCTCGCTTACACCCATGTCTATGGTCTCCTGGTAATAGCTTCTCAAATTTTCTTTTTCCTTCTGTCCTGGAGCAAATACAGGCAGCAAAGAGCCCGGTTCCTGACTGTGCAGATAGCCACCGCTGCCATTTTCTCACTCTGGATACCTACTCTTTTGGAAAGAACTTCAGGATTATTAGGTGGCTTTGAGATTCCTACTACTTCATTAGATACTTTTGTCAACACTATCAAAAGGTACAGCGGTTACCAATGGGGAGAACAGTATCTCTTCCTGGTCTTCCTTCTGCTGTGTTTTATAGGTCTCCTCGCCATCATAAAACGCAAAAAGAAATGGACGTGGCGGAAACCCTTCCAAAGAATTAGCCTTTCACCCGAACCGGGGCGAGCTGTCCTGCTACTATTGATATGGTTCGCCTTCTCCATAATCATACCCAGCATCTTTGCCCAATTTTTTATCACGAAGTATTATCCGAGATATACCATCGCTGCCCTGCCGGCATTCTATCTGCTGGCGGCAAGAGGGATAAGCGGTTTTGACAGAAAGTGGCTCATATACCCCGTCCTCTTGGTTATCACGGCATTATCCTTGCCTGGACTAAACTATTACTATACGCAGAATGTAAAGGAGGAGTGGCAAGAGGCAGTAGTTTTTATTGAATCTAACAGTCAGGCTAACGACGTGATTATTATTTCATCAGAGCATACCAGAAAACCTTTCGATTATTACTATGATGGAGACCTGGAACGAATCGGTGTCCATAGAGACGTAGCCGGCCACACCAGACTGGCTGCTATTGTGAATGAGGTAGTTACC
>SDBT01009136.1_pt1 | contig 16113 bp, 13 predicted proteins | sample 2277101 | NCBI WGS metagenome assembly SDBT01 (sample SAMN10404973, study PRJNA504765) | marine sediment metagenome | isolation source: marine sediment core GS10_PC15, 103 cmbsf | place: Arctic Ocean: Southern Knipovich Ridge | collected 2010 | reverse complement strand
GTACTTTGCCTGCCCCGTAGCTCCGGCAGATGGTACTGGGGCCTGCCCCGTAGCTCCGGCAGATGGTACTGGGGCCTGCCCCGTAGCTCCGGCAGATGGTACTGGGGCGCCTCTGCGGTGAGACACTGTCTGTGTGGGTCCGCGTGTGTCTGCGGCTAATTCTCTACTCCCCCCATTTTGTCCTGTAATCTTAACTACTTGAAGCCGACCGACTACAAAACTACCGAATTTTCCTACGTATTTTAGCCGCGATAAAGAAGTATTGTGTTTTTAGCCAGTTGTGCTATTAGGGGCGCAGTTCGAGAATTATTCGTCAACTTCTAATAAAGAGGGCGCAATGAACCGAATACCAAGACCCCGTTTTTCGTACCAAGAGAACGGGGTTTTTTCCTTCGGTCTTTCAGCTTTCAGCTATGAGCTTTGAGCTCATTATGGCGGGTTTTTTTGCTTTGGGGATGGAAAGGAAGGTACTGACACAGGGAATTTGTTGAGATTATTCGAAGAGGAGCGGGGACTATGGCCACAATTCAACATAGTCAACAACGTCCCTTAAATTGCCCCAGGTCCTCCTCGGACGTCGCGTATTTCACATTGACAAAGGTCATACGAAACTGGAGAACTAAAGAGCGTCCCCATAATCAAGACAGTCGGCTTCAAAAACCTATGCAGGAGAGGTCCCGAGATGGAATTGGCTAAAATATCGATCTGGAAGTACCGTTCAATTGAACATATTGAGATCAGAACTGATGATAGATGCAAAATTTTCATAGGTATAAATGAAACGGGGAAGTCCAACATATTAAACGCACTTGCAGCGATCTCAAATGACTTCGAATTTGACTATTCCAGTGACGCCAAGCTTCCCGTTGAAGAGCCCTACAAATTAAAGGATCCAAGAATTAGATATACGTTTCGTTTCAGTCTCGACGAGAAGACAGAGATTTTGAAAGAAACATTCGGACATGATGTGTCCTCGTGGCCGATTCTGTTAGGAAGATATGGCCTCGCTAAATTTGCTGATAACCTTATTGGAGACCATTCGTATGAAATTATCCTAAAAAAAGATGGGTCAAAAAAAACAACGCGATACTATAACTTGGATGAGGACCTAATAAAACCAAAGGCAAATGTGTTTGCAGTGTCAGAACAGATCTCACCTGACATCATGAATCTTTTAGAAAATCATAAAGTACCAATTAGTGAACACAAGTGGATAGATTTGTCTGTCGAGCAAATCGCGAGCTTGAAGGAAGTGAAACCGTATTTGAAGGCGGTCGACTTTGAGGCTGTCAAAGAAACAATTTCCTCGGCGACATGTGACTACATGGACCAACACTTACCCGGGGCCATATACTGGAAGTATGATGATTCATTGCTGCTTGCCGAGCCTGTTGGGATTGATGAGTTTAAGCAAAATCCAGATATCAGTGTACCGTTGAAAAGTATTTTCTCTTTGGCAGGTATTGACAATATCCAAGAGAGACTTGAAGATGACATGGGAAATGATAGCGCCCTTCACAATCTTCTAGAGAGGCTTTCAGATGTTGCAACGAAGCATATAAGAAGTATTTGGAAGGATTACAAGGGCCTGGAAATAGTCGTCAAACAGAGACCTAAGAAGTTCAGCGTATTGGTTCATGATAAGAGAAATTTATACAACTTTAGGCAACGAAGTGATGGTTTTAAAAGATTTATCTCTTTTCTGCTTATGTTATCAGCTAGACATAGATGCGAAGAGCTTCCCCAAAATACAATTATCATCATGGATGAACCCGATATCAGCTTACACCCATCGGGCGTAAGGCATCTATTAAAGGAAGTGTTGAGAATTAGTGAAAACACTTATTTTTTTGTTGCGACTCACTCGTTGTTCTTCATTGATAAAGACAATATTGGTCGTCATTACATCGTAGACAAGGAAAACGAAAATACCCTCATCAAGCAAGCGAACTACCAGAACTTTTCGGAAGAAGAGGTTCTGTTTAATGCTTTAGGATTTTCCGTTTTTGATATACTCAAGAATGATAACCTCCTTTTCGAAGGATGGACCGATAAGGAGGTATTCAAGATTATGTTCAATCTCTACAGGGAGGATATCTCAAATTCACACCTGTTGGAGGACCTTGGTATTTGCTGGAGTAGTGGGGTAAGTAAAATGTGTGAGACTATTCGACCGCTTTTATGGGATGGCGAGCGATATTTCCTTCTTGTTGCTGATAATGATGGGCCTGGATTAAAGGAACAGAAGAAATTTTCCGAGAAATTCTCAAAAGAGTTCCCTGACAATAAAAGTCAGTTCCGAACTTATAAAGAACTATCTAACAAGCGGGCACAAATAGTAACGTTGGAGGACCTGTTGCCACGGGAGATTATGATCGAAGTTCTTAATAAGCATTTACGTACAATCAATTCAAGTCCTCCTAAACGATTCACGCAGTCTAATATAAAGGGTAATGGAGTCATTAAATCATGGGAAGCATTCTGTTCCAAATACTACTCGCCACAGAAGAGTAGTTTGGTTACTGGATACAAAAATACTATTCCAAAACTCCTTGGGGATTATTTGGAGAAAAATAAGACCAACACAACAAAGGTCAAAGAACATTTTGTGACCTATAGGACATTTATTGAGAAGATGATTCAAACAGTTGAAAAGGTCAGGACTAATCCCTGAATAACTTACGGGCTGATTAATCCCTTTTTTGGGAGAGAAAATAGGGGACGTCCATTGGGAAAAAGATTGGGGACGCCTATGATTTTATGCGTTACTCCCGAGAAAGAGTGTGGGGGGTAGGGGCCGTCCATGACATTCGGACATTCTTACTGAGCTTGGGGACGTCTTTGACTAAGTTGACTTCAGAAAAAGGGGGACGTTCTTAAATAAGTAAACAACTTGGATTCAGAACAGAGATACTTATTTACTTAAGGACGTCCCCATAGCCACCATGGCAGAGGCCATGAAAACCGGTCGCCCTTATCAAACAATGCTTGATCCAGCCCCTCACGCGGCGCGGTTATGCATAAAAGGATGAACAAATATTCATGCCGTGGACTTCCGAACATATCAGATGGCTTATAGACACTGGAGAAAGACTGACAACGGCTGACGGCAAGACCGTTGAAGTGTGGGAATTCCGCCACGATGATGATGAAGAAGTCCTCTCCGCTTGGGCAAAGCACTTTCGCAATCACTATTGCCTTGATTGTGATATCGACTTTATGCGTGGGGGCACGTCACGGAGAGATTATCTTAACGACTTAAAGTTTCCCTGTAGGACCACGAAATTAGGACCGGGAGTCAGAGCTGGGGATTTTGGAGAAATATTGGTTGCAGACTATTTGCAATGGATTTTGGATTTCCGGGTACCAAGGGTGCGGTGGTCTTCAAAGGTTGTTAGAGATGAATCTCCTAAAGGCAGCGATGTAATAGGATTTCATTTTTACAATCCTGAAAACGTATCGAACAAGGACCTACTTGCCGTATTCGAGACGAAAACACGTTTTTCTAAAGGATCAAATAAGTCCCGCCTGCAGGATGCCGTTAATGATTCAGCCAAAGATCATATACGTATAGATGAATCGCTTAATTATATAAAACAGAAGCTACATGAACGTGGCGAGAAAAATAATGCTTTGAAGATAGAGCGTTTTCAGAGCCCGGTAGACGCTCCTTACAAGGAGATCTACGGAGCGGCCGCGCTATTTTCTAATAACTTATTTGATGCTGATGCGATTACAAAAACGGATACGACCAAGATTCCAAAATCAAAAAAAGGCTCAGAGAAGTATCCGCACCCAAATCGTGACCAATTGGCTCTGATAGTAATCAGGGGAGAAAACATGATGGACCTCGTCCATGAACTCTACAGGAGGGCAGCGGATGAGGCCTGAAAGAAGATCACAACTGCTCTTGGGGGTTACTCGATCAAAGGCAAAGATGTACGAGTATGGTGTCCCCGAAGAGCACCACATCAGGATAACTCGCGATCCCGCCAAGCTTTTTACTTTGGCAATAGGCTTGATAGGTGATCTTGCTGCGCGTACTAATTCCGAAGATGTGAATGAAAGGTATCTGAAAGAGCTACGCGAGAGCCTTCAATTCTCTGCTCGTTTCTTTGATGCCTATTTGCAGTCTCGATTAAATGAAGAGCTTGATCCCTATCTCGTGCTGTTGGGATCTGCATCCTACTACTTGTGTGATTTGCCTGGCAGCTCGCTTGTTTTTGCAAAACACATAGGTGGGGACTGTCCTGATTTGAAATGCTTGGGGCTGGAGGACTTGTTGCTTTGGCTTCTTCAGGTGGATTTATCCATATATTTCGATGGGTCTGAGGGCCTGTATGGAGAACAAATTGACGGAATTTCAAAAAGGTTGATTCATTATTTTGAGAATGGAAACGGGGAGGATAGCGTTTTTGAACTTACTTCGAGCCTCAGAAAAACGGCTTACGCAAGCGGCACGCCACGGCAGTTGCTATTTGCTGATGTCATCTGTGCCATTGTAAAGAAGCGCTTTAAAAATTCCACCTGGTATAGTTTACCTCGCTACTCTGATCTTACAGCTGAGCAATGGTCGTATGCATTACAGAAGAAAACCTTTGTTCGAGAGTTGTGGCCAGCCCAGCACCTCCTTGGTGAACATGGTGTCTTTCGAGGAACATCTGCCGTGGTGCAGATGCCGACGAGTGCGGGGAAAACCAAAGCAACTGAAATTATCATTCGCAGTGCCTTTATTTCTGGTAGAACGTCTCTTGCTGTAATAGTAGCCCCTTTTAGAGCCCTGTGTCACGAAATCAGAACGAGTTTTGTTAGAGCTTTCCATAATGAATCCGTAAATATCGATGAGCTTTCTGATGTTCTTCAGGCTGACTTTGAAATCGACAAGCTACTGGAAAGAGAACAAGTTGTGGTGGTCACTCCTGAGAAACTTATCTATGTTCTTAGGCACGCTCCTGAACTGGCTGAGAAAATCGGTTTGCTGATTTATGATGAAGGGCATCAGTTTGACAGCGGGACAAGAGGGATCACATACGAGCTTCTTTTAACTTCTCTAAGGGCGATGGTACCGGAAGGGATTCAAACAGTCCTTACTTCAGCGGTAATCAGCAATGCTGAATCTGTTAACGATTGGCTTAATGGGGCTGGGTCCCAAGTTGTCTCCGGCACCAACCTTATTCCCACATATCGAACTCTTGCCTTTGCAAGTTGGTTGGATCAACTTGGAAGGCTGGAGTTCGTAACCAGGGAGAATCCTGATAACGAGGAATTTTTTGTTCCGAGAATTATCGAGCAGCAACAACTACAACTTAGAGGAAGAGAATACAAACCGCGTGTATTTCCGGAAAAAGGTGATGGCCAGGATATTGCCCTGTTTTTAGGGCTAAAGCTTGTTCGCAATGGAAGTGTGGCAGTTTTTTGTGGGAAAAAACTTGCCGCCTCTGGTTTATGCGAAAAGGCTGTGGATAAATATAAAAGACGTCTAACTTTCCCGAAGCCTATTGAGTTTTCAGACCAAGAGGAAGTTCGGCGGCTGCATTTCCTTCACGAGTGTAATCTTGGCTCCAACGCTTCAGCAACACAAAGTGCCAGTCTTGGAATTTTTGCGCATCACGGCAACACCCCGCATGGAATTCGTCTCGCCGTTGAGCATGCTATGAAGGAAGGATACATAAAATTTGTTATTTGTACGTCCACCCTTGCCCAAGGGGTGAATCTTCCGATCCGATACCTCATCGTAACCAGTATCTACCAAGGAGCTGAACGAATAAAGGTTCGCGATTTTCATAACCTTATCGGTCGTGTCGGTCGTTCTGGAATGCACACAGAGGGTAGTATCATTTTTGCCGATCCTATAGTCTATGACAAACGTAAAATGTTGGAACATAAGTGGCGATGGAATCAGATTAAGGATATGTTGGAGCCGGATAATTCCGAGCCCTGCGCAAGTACGCTTTTATCTGTTTTTGAGCCACTACATAGTGATGACAACAAGCACACAATAAAGATGGATGCCTTATCAATAGCAAAAGCTTATGTTGAAGAACCAGAAGAACTTGACAAAATTCCTCAACAAATAGTAGCCTCCACGTCTCTCAAGGGGAAATATTCTGAAGCAAATATTGCCGCACAAATTACTTGGAAAATGAATATCATCTCATCCATTGAAAGCTATTTAATGGCATACTGGGACGACTCTGCCTCAGGATTGCAGGAGAAAGAGATTGCTGAGCTAGCCAAAGGAACACTCGCATATTTCTTAGCCGATGAGGAGCAACAGGGACGGATCGTTGAGCTTTTTAGACTGCTCGCTCAGAACGTTGATCAAAACATTCCAGAGCCTTCTACGAGAAGGGTTTTTAGTAAAACCTTATATGGAGTGCGTACTTCCATTGCAATTGAGAATTGGCTGAAGCAGCACATTGAGGAACTGGATGCATGTAGTGATGAAGATGAACTACTGGTGACTTTGTGGCCTGTTTTGTCAGAGAATATACAAAACAAATCTTTCAGAAAATGTGACCCGCCAGACGTATTAATTAAGATTGGTATAGGATGGATTCATGGGAAGCCATTCTATGAATTATATGAGATTCTGTCGGAAGCAGGTGCCCGGCTCATTGCTGGTAGTCAGATGCGGCATTTCAAACTGGAGCACATAGTAGATATTTGTGAGAATGCCTTAGCCTATCACGGTACGCTTGTTATTGGAGCTGTGGCTGAACTCATACCGCTTATTCGCCGCGTAGAGAATGACGATATCATTAGCAACCTTCAGGAACTGCAAAAAAGGCTGAAATATGGATTCCCGTCCTCCGCTGCAATTAATCTTTACGAATTGGGATTTGCTGACCGTTTTGTATCCATGGATTTGTGCTCCATTGTTGACGTCACGCCCCCACACAAAGGAGCGGTAATTCGGACAATGAAGCGAAAAGAACAGGAAGTTCGTGAACTCCTTAGTAGATACCCATCGTATTTCACAGTGGTGTTAGACAATTTGATAGCATAACTATCTGCTGCACGCTGGCCGGTGTTTCGCTGAGGGAAAGTTGGGGGAAAGTTGGAAAAGTGGAAAACGGGGTCAGGTCTCAACATTTGACAAACAGGGGGAAGTTGGGGACCGCTTTGACCAAATTGACTTCTGGTGAGTACTGAAGGTAGGTGTCAAATCTGGAATAGTGAATAAGGCGTTCTAATTCACAATTCAAGATTTGACACCAAATATCTTTTGTCAGGGGTAAGTTTGTCCGTAAAAAGAGGAGAAAGAATAGCACAAGAGAACGACTACAAACTTATCGAGCCTTAGGCGAGAAATTGGAAAAGTAAAGGGCGTCCCCATTGTCTCTAGCCGCGCTCAATTTCAGAAAAGAGTGGAGAGTAAATGGACAACCATAAGAATGCATCACTAAAGAAATGGACGAAACGAGCAACTTTTATTTTTTGGCTTATAATAGGTCTGGTTCCGATAGTGGGAATCATTTTCTCGCTGGTTTCGCCAATTAGCTTTTTTGGAACGCAAGCGGAGTGGCGAGCCTTTGCGTTGAAATTTGGCTTCTATGGCCCTGTGTTTTTTGTGCTACTCCAAATCCTGCAGGTTGTAGTAGCCCCAATAAGTCACTATAGCGTTGGCTATATGGGAGGATTCTTATACGGCACTTGGCTCGGTGCGATTCTGAACTACATTGGCCGCGTCATAGGACATATCTGTGCCTTCTGGATTTCGAGACTCTTGGGCAGGCGACTTGCGAATAGATTTGTGAGCCCCAGAACTCTGGCCAAATACGATAAGTACTTCACTACCGAGTACTCTTACTTGATTCTTTTTCTGATCTATTTCTTGCCGCTCTTTCCGGACGACGAGATAGGCTATCTCGTGGGCCTCTCAAAGATGGATTTCAAAAAATACGTCACGGCAAATATCTTTGGGCACATAAGCGGGAGCCTGTCTTTGGCATATATAGGAAGCGGAATAAAAACTCGAGATCCGCTCTTCTGGGCCTTAATTGGAGTGCACGTAGTAGCCTTCATGCTGTTGTGGTACATCCACAAGAGAAAGAGGAGCAAGCAGGAACTTGCACAACCGCCACGAACGGAGATTACCGGCCGATGATAGCATCGAGTATCCAAGATGAGACACTAGAATGGTTCCGCGCGCTCACGCTGCAGGATGACACTATTCTGCCAAGCTGGGCGCCTCCCGTTGACCACTGTGCTGGCAGGAATAAATTCTTGGGCTCTCTTTTGGGTTTATATATTGTTCCTGTATCTAGGAAGTCGGACCTGCAGCTCTGTAAGAAAATCAATAAACTTGGTGTACTGACGCGGGCGTATATTGTCGTTCACGACAAGTGGTACGATGAATGTCCTTCCGTTAGCGAGAGTGAAGTGAACAAATACTTGACGAACATCAAAGAACACGGTCTGCGCATGACGACTGAATTGCTTGGTTCTCGAGCCCGGGCAGAAAGAATCTGGACTTCGGCTGAGGACCACGCGAAGAGCTCGTACGAAAAGCTGGAAAACGGGTACGCGCCTGAATTTGATTCAATTACGGGGAAATGCTGGCTTGAAAGTGTACCCATAGAGACGTTGAGTCACTTTGATGCTGACTACCCTAGACAGGCAATCGTGGATTTTTTTCAGATATTCCTATTCCTGCTTCAGTTGCTGGATGATTTTTGTGATATGGAAGAAGATTACTTCTATAAAACAAATCATAATCTCCTGGTCTGGGGGCTGGAACGGCAAGTTGCAGAGAGACTTATTGGCACGAGGTCAGTCTGGGCAAAGGGGCTGTGCAAGTATGTTGGTGGAGTTCTGCGACAAATGTCAATTGTCGCGGAGAGTGACCCGCGGTTTTCACAATTTCGAGCGCTCTTCGAAAGAAGCATCTCTTTTCTAGAGAACGTGTGTGCAACGAAGGTTGGACAGGAGTTAGATGGTTCTGGGGCGTTGTGGATAGCGCATGGCGGAATTCGAGACTACAGACCTCCAGCACTGGAGGCTGAAAAGCTGGATCACCTTCTCCCGGCCTGGCAAAGGGATGATGCCGCCTACATCGGGCCCACCTCAATAGCAAAGATACGCGCGGAGACGTTACATGAGTTATCGTATTCCCGACAATTAGAAAACATAATACAAGGGGGTCTCGCAAAATGAAACCTAAAGATGCCGGGAAGAAACAAATTGAGGCCTTGGTAAAAAGCTCCCAAAAGACATCCCGTGGTCTGGAGCACGAGTTGCTCAAGATAATGCCGCATATTGTGGATCGGACTGACAAGATTTACATCCTGATTGCCACCTTTGACCTTGAGAACGGCCTCGCGATGGCTCCGGTCACAAATATTGGGAAAAAACTACTAAAGCAACACATTGATGACAAGTTATTGTTGTATTACCTGCGTAATAACCTCGCGTTTAGCAACGTTGGGTCGCAGGAACCGTCAACCGCGAGATGGCTGCTCGATGAGCTGAAGAAGGTACAAGAGAAGAGCCGAAACTCTCATATCGGATTGGTCAGGATCACGCCCTACGTTGAGTCTCGTGCACAGATTGTCGATCTTACGAAAAAGGCAGCCCAAGTGGTCACGAGAGCAATACCAGAGGATACTAATCGGATTGCACCGAACGTGAAGAGTATGGCGCGTGATCTCTCGCAAGAAGAGAGAGTCGTCGATCTGGTAGTGGCGTGTTTTGATGTGAAACCGATTCGGGACACAGTCGTAACATTCGCGCACCTCGGACTGTGGGCCGTTCCGAATACTCTGAGCCCGGAAGAAATTGAGCTTCAGTACCCGAAACTACTCAGATTAATTTGCTATAGCCGAATGGCGACGCTTTCAATTCTGCTGGAAAGGCAGAGGTATTTCGAAAAAAGCATTCGCCAGTCGGTAAGTGGGCACATCATCAAGTTTGGCGAAAAGGAAGACATCAAGACTCAAGTGGAAATGTATAAAAAGCTGGCTGGCAATCAAGTATACGTTGTGCCGGCAGTAGTAGACGATAACGTTAGCGACGAGAGAGAAAAAGAGGAGGCGTGGTTCAAAATGCCTAGATATTCTTGTCCTTCTCTCATGGATCTCTTTTCGAAGACTGAGGGTTTTCAGAAGTTCGAGATTGAGAGTATTGTCACGTCGGCGTTCAAATACCTCACGGATAAACTCTACTCCGCCGCGACTCTCGACACTGAACCAATAGACACCCGCGATTTTCTGCTTGGGCCCCTTATATACACTCAGGATGCCATAGATGTAACCCTGAACAGTATAATCCATGCTGGCAAAGAGATTTTGGACCTGAAGCCAGTGAAATTGGGGAGAGGCATTGAGGTGTTCCATCCCGATTATTACAGATACCTGAAGAAATTCGTAGACGTTGCACAGAAGATCGATAAGCGCGAAGCTGGGACGATACACTGGCGCGTCATGAACAAGGCTAAGACTTGGGATCTGGCGTGCGAGTTGCTGTCACTTGACCAGCTGCAAGACGACATAAAGAATATTAGCACAGCCAAAAAGACCACCAGATTCAAGACAGAGAACATCAATATGCACGGCGATGCTCACTTCGGCAACTTCCTTATCGACGCAAGCATTCCAGAATCGCCCCTCATATACGTGATTGACACGAGAAAAGTCCGAATTCCAGGGCACCTGATACGAAACACAGAATTGTCCAAGGAGACAGCTAACTTGATATTTGACCCTCTTTACGATTTCGCGAAGATGCTCTTGTCTTGTTCTTGCGGTTACGATCTCGCATATAGGGAAGGATTCAAAGTCGGCAGCATTTCGGGCGGAACGGATGGTTGGACAATCAGATTAAGGTATTCTTTCGAGCAATTTCTGGAAAAGGAGCATGATACGGGTGGTTTGAGCAATACGGAGATAGTCACACTGAAATCTGGTGTTGCGCAGATGGGCTTCTTCAACTATGTTAGTGCATCGAAGGCCCTGTGTGCAAACATGATGTCATGGCTACAGAGAGAATTAAATGATGATGGGTCGTATAATGATGAGTCGTATGCAGTCTCGCTGGTCAAGATCTGGCTTCTGACAGTGCGGCATACTTTCTCAATTGTGGGGCATCTCTTTCCTAAATATCCTGGCAGGTCTCTGGCGATGCTTTGCCTGGGTATCACTTTTGTTGCGAATGGTAAAGGTCACGTCGCCAGCCTTCTCAGCAAGCTGTGTAAGGATCAGCGTATTCCCGAGGAAACTGTCAAGAACGTTGAAGAAAGTCTAGAATGGGTCCTTGGTAGATTCAAATTCAAAGTGCACCACTGAATGAATAGAGGACATGACAGGCAATCTGGTAATGTGAGGAAGAACGACCAACCTCCAACCAGAAGGAGCCCATCATGTCCTACACACACTTGGAGGGGAAAGGGGGTCAGATCTTTTGATTTGACAAGGATAAAAAGGGGGACGTTCTTAAATAAGTAAACAACTTGGATTCAGAACAGAGATACTTATTTACTTAAGGACGTCCCCATAGCTATTTTAATTACTCAACTGGGAGGGTAGAATATGAATGAGCAAAACGAAATGGGAGACGAAATAATCAGATTTGGCAACTGGGTAGTCACAGAAGAAGGAATATTCTGGGATGGGGATGTTCCGAGAAGTTACTTTATCGCTAAAGAACGCCTGTGGGAAGTGAGGCCAGACGAGGAGAAGAATAAGTGGGACTGGCTGGTTCATTTGACTGAAAAGACTTGGATTAAGGAAAAAGAAAACATCGGGGTCAAACCTACACTTTTGACAAACTCTTTTAAAACTTTGGGGACGTTATTGAATAAGTTGAATAACTTTGATGCGAGATCTTCAAGTAAAAATAGGGGACGTTGGTGCAGAAAGTGCGTAGAGAGAAGAAAGGGGTCAAACCTACACATTTGACAAACCCGGCGGGAATTGATAAGCACAGTAAGGATAATAGGGAAATGAGGGACGGGCATAAATATATAACTAACTTGGATAATGGGGGACGTTGGTGCAGAAAGTGCGTAGCGGTCAAATGAAGGCGTTCTGTCCAAAAATAAGGGTGGAAAAATGCATGAGTTCATTGGAATTGATTTTGAAACAGCCAATCCGAAAAGAGTCAGTGCTTGTGCCCTTGGGTACGCTAAGGTTTCTGATTGTCAAATTGTAGAAACAAAAGGATATTTAATCAAGCCAGTTGGTGGGCATGCACCCTTTCAATCGAAAATACATGGAATCAAAGACGAACATACATTTGATAAACCAGAATTTGGGCAACTGTTTCCGGAAATACAGGGCATCTTCAATTATCCATTAGTAGCGCATAGTTTATTTGACAAACAGGTCTTAAATGCGCTTTCTGACCACTTTGATTTGGGATTAAGGTTTGACTATATAGACTCAAGTTCAATGGCCAAAGAACAATTGCCAAATCTAAAAAACTGTAAATTAAAAACATTGGTTAAACATTTTGGACTTCCAGCATTTAAACACCATGATGCCACAGAGGATGCGATAGCTTGTGCTAAAATCTTCCTCAAACTTCAAGATCACACTTTGGAAGAAAAATTCCCATGTTTAAAAGAAGATATTTCTGAATTTAGAGGATTGGCACGGGGTATTTTAGCCGATGATGAAGTGGATTATAAAGAAGCCTATGAACTTCTTTATTGGCTTGAGGATCATATTGAGTTTTCAAAGCAACATCAAAATATCTATTTAAAAACGAAAGAAGTCCTTGATGACGATCATCTTGATAGAATTGAAGCAAAAGAGATGAAAACTTTACTGAATAATGTTTTAAGGAATTTAGTCTGAGAAATAGGGGACGTGAAAAATAGGGGACGTTGGTGCAGAAAGTGCGTAGCGGTCAAATGAGGGCGTTCTGGCCGATCCGAAAATGTTACGATATGGTTTTGACATCTTTAAATATTCGAAACTAGAGATAATGGGAAGTTATACAGGAAAACCTACGGCTCCAAATCTCCAAAGGTTTTGACATAAGATCCTGAGCCACTTGCCCTCGAACTCAGGGTCGTGATACTTGGAAGATATCCGACAAATTCTCGGCCTCAAATATCTAAAGTTTTGGCATGAGATAAGGAATGTTGAGGCTCGGTTTATTCTGACATAGGTGGCAAGGTATATCCGACTCGTCCTAAAGCCAGGTGGATGCGTTGTAGCACACGCTGAAGGTTTCTCATATAAAAACCATATACTCACTGTTGGACATGAATCAATAAGCAAAAAGGTGCAAAATGGCTGAACAAATCGAGCAACAAAAGTTCGCAGTACTGATTGATGGAGATAATGCTCAGGCGTCACTTCTTTCTCAGATCCTAGCAGAAGTCAGCAAATTCGGCTTAATTACGATCAAGCGGATATATGGAGACTGGACTACCACAAACATGAATAGCTGGAAACCAGCACTCCACAAATACGCTATCCAACCGATTCAGCAGTTCCGGTACACAGTCGGCAAGAACGCGACAGATAGTGCGATGATCATCGATGCGATGGATCTGCTCCATAGTAATGATGTTGATGGTTTTTGCATTGTTGCCAGTGACAGTGACTACACACGGCTGGCAACACGAATTAGAGAGGACGGGCTTTTCGTTATTGGAGTTGGGGAGAGGAAAACCCCGGAAGCCTTCACCAACGCCTGCAACCAGTTCATCTACTGTGAGAATCTGACTGAGATTAGGGGGGCAAAGAAAAAACCGAAAAGGAAGGGGCAGTCCGATGTGTCTGACCCTCAGCCTCTTCTTCTTCAAGCGTTCGAGATGGTTGCGAAGGAAGAAGAATGGGTTCATCTGTCGACAATGGGACATATTCTTCGTCAATTGGATCCAGCATTCGATCCCCGGACATTTGGCCACGAGCGGCTCCAGTCACTCATCAAGGATTATCCGGAAACATTTGTCCTTAAACGAGACGATTCAAAAACTCCACCGGTAGTCTATGTCGCGCTGAGCGCGCAACAAGAGGATGCAGGCGACGGATAAACCGCGCCTGATCCTAGCCGTTACTAATCGCAAATAAGGCCAAATTCTCGATACTGTCATATGGGGAAAATAGGGGACGTCCATGACATTCGGACATTCTTGGTGAACATTGGAGACGTCTTTGACTAAAAAATAGGGGACGTTGGTGCAGAAAGTGCGTAGCTTTCAAATGGGGAAAAAAGGGGGACGTTCTTAAATAAGTAAACAACTTGGAGTCAGAACAGAGATACTTATTTACTTAAGGACGTCCCCATAGCCCTAAATGATATGGAAATTGAAAGGGTAAAGAAAGCTACAATAAACGATTTAGTGTTGATTATCGACGACATAAAAAACATTCGGTTTGAAGAAAAATTATCTTACAAATTCAATACAAAGGATCTTCAAAACGATCAATTTGTAGAGAACTTTCTTAACAACATAAAAAAGCAAATAAACCACAACAAATATAAATACCTATACATATTCTGCCTGCCAGACGATTTCCCGTTAGATAGTATTTACAATAGTTATAAAAATGCAAAAGAAAGCAAGAAATCAGAAAGAGCATATGCAAGATTAAACAGAAAATCTCGTTGCCTTTATGTCGGTAGTTCCAAGGGACTAATTCTCCGAATAAAACAGCATTTGGGATTTGGTCCAAAAAGAACTTTTGCGATGCAACTTTGCTACTGGTGTGAAAATTTGGATTTGGACATTACCCTCAATACATACGCCTTTGGTAACAGTATAAGCATAAAGGCTTTTCAAGCATTTGAAGATGGCGCTTGGAACTCGTTAAAGCCAATGCTTGGTAGGCAGGGAAAGAAATAAATTTCAGATAACATGCGGGTGGCAGGGCCGCGAGTTCCTCGCGCCCCACACCCGCGGCGTTAGGCAGGCACAATTCTTCAAATTTTCAATCTGCATATTTTATGGACAGGGTTATTCCAAACATCGATTGGTGTAGAAAAGTAAGTATCGATTTGGGTATACCTACAAGGTGTCCCTTTGCCTCTGTCGAAAGATGCCCCAGATATTATCAGAGTTTATCTTTACTTGGTAGTGCAGGCCATACCGAGATACCTCCGAAAAAAGACAAGAAACTTCAAAAGAAATGGGAAAAATCCGATCTATGGCCGACGATCGGCGAACAGGCTACTTTAGTATCGGGAGCGCCAGAACGCACAAAGAGCTTCTCCAATTTTTGTCCCGAGGTAACCTATGATTGTTTTGGCTTCTTCAGAGAATAAAGGGGTCAAACCTACACATTTGACAAAACCGGCGGGAATTGATAAGCAGCGTAAGCGATTGATAGAGTTCCCCCATCAATAGAATTTAAAGATTGATTATGGCCAGAGCATTAAGGATACAAGGGAAAAACATTGGGGTCAAACCTACACTTTTGACAAAACTCTTAAAAATAAACACGGCTGAAGTTGAGAAAAAGGGGGACGTTCTTAAATAAGTAAACAACTTGGATTCAGAACAGAGATACTTATTTACTTAAGGACGTCCCCATAGCCCGCATACTTAAGGAGATGATATCATGAAAGACTATTTAAATCTAATGCCTGAAAAAGGGAAATGGTATATTAGTGAAGGTTTTATTTGCGTTAAGGAACCTTCAACTTCTGATGAAAAAGAAAGAATGATAAAGCATAATATAGGCGCGCACAAAATGATCCTTGCTGGTCCTTTTGCGACCGAGAGCGAGGCTGAATCGGAAATAAAGCGTTTTTCCGACAGGATTGATCCTTTTGTTTGGCAACCGAAATCATAATTGAAATTCCATGCACATAACATCCGCATGGACGCTGAGCGGGAAAAACTTAGGAGTGAGCTTGGGAACGTCTTTGACTAAGTTGACTTCTGGCATGTGAAAAATGGAGGACGTACTAAGTTTATAAGTTCCCACTCATCAACCGATAATAGGGGACGTTGGTGCAGAAAGTGCGTAGCGTCAAATGAGGGCGTTCTGGCCGATCCGAAAATGTTACGATATGGTTTTGTTATCTTTAAATATTCGAAACTAGAGATAATGGGAAGCTGTACGACATAAAACCTATTTTCTCTGGTGATATTGGCGGGTTAGGTGCTATTTCATATTTCTTAAATTCTCCTCATTGTCAAGCCTTTTTTCTCCT
>SDBT01009135.1_pt1 | contig 16113 bp, 18 predicted proteins | sample 2277101 | NCBI WGS metagenome assembly SDBT01 (sample SAMN10404973, study PRJNA504765) | marine sediment metagenome | isolation source: marine sediment core GS10_PC15, 103 cmbsf | place: Arctic Ocean: Southern Knipovich Ridge | collected 2010 | reverse complement strand
GGAGGAGGCTTGATCCCATTATTGCTGCTGGTAACCACGGAAAAGGCATATCAAATTCTCCTTTATTTTTTGTATTTATTATACATTGTCAACTCGAATTATACAAGGTTGCATTTTTTCATTACTTTCGATTCCTTTCAGCCGGGCCGGAGAGTTTGATGTTCGCTCCGTATGATTTCTGCTTCTCGACGCCTTGGGATTTCAGGAACGCTTCCACGACGGGGGTGAATTCTTCGTCGATGCCTTCGGAGTCGTCGGAATCGGAAGGCGCTTTACCTTTCATCGTCATTGAAAGTCGCAACGCCTCAAGAAGATGCTGAATGATTATTTTAAAAATGTCTGCGGGAGTCATTTATTTCCCCTTTACAGGATCGTAAATATCGAATGCGATTTGGTGAACTTCGACGCATTGGGCTGAAGCATCGAGAACGCCGGAGAGCCGGACGGAAAATTCAATGCCTGTCTTACCTGCGGCGAGTTCGGACTGTGCGCGGCCATTGTGCTGAATATCGCCGAGATCGGTTTCAGCGCCATCCACAACGAGGGCAACTTCGAGAACTTCATTTCCGGTGTCGGCGTCGATTACAACTCGTTGACAGAGGACATCCGCTTCGGGACGAGGATCGATTATAGCAGGAACTTCAATCTCAAAGGTGATATCCGTTCCGGCGTCGTCTGCGTCGCCTTCGTTTTCGAAATCGAGAGCGGAGGATGTCTTGCCGAGAAGAATCTGATCCGTTTCTTCTGAGTATGCGAGAGCGTTTGCCCCAATACCAAGATCGCGCCATTTTTTTGTATTGACATCGATTGCGATTGCTTGAGTGTTGTCGGAGATTAGGTATTCGTTGCGTGCAAAGGTTGCGACTACGCCCGTGAAGGAAGAGAGTTGGCCTGCGGACAATCCGCGAAAGATCGGTTTGATTGCGTCATAGGCGGCGAGGATTGAAGTCGAACCGGATGTGTAAACTCGAATACCGTCATTGGCTTCCCAAAAGACACCAAAGGGTGTGGTGACGACGGTGTATGGGGAGTTCGTACCGGGGATCTTTCCAACGCGACGGGCGGTGTAAGGGTTCGTACCGAGAATCTGGAAGAGACCGGCGGTGGAAAACACAAGGAGCATCCCGGCGTATTCGGTGATGACTTGGAGTGGATCGGTGTCCTCGGTGACTTCGATGAATCCTTGGACGGCTTCTGCGCGACCGACAGGAGAGTAAAATAAACGACCTCGCTGGCCTTCGCGAGAACGTGTCAACCAGAACATGGAAGCGTTGTGAGGGCCGTAGCAGGAATCGAACCAGGCATAAGGTTTAAGGTTGTCAAGCGGGAGTTCGAGAGATTCAAGAGCGGTGTCTGCGTTGTTGTCGGTGTACGATGAGACAGCCGTTGCGAAGGAACCATCTATTGCGGCCAGGCGGAAGAAGACGCTTCCGTCAGCTACGGTACGCCAAATTTCCTGGGTGTCAACTTCGAGTTGGTTCGAGCCGACGAGGCCGGAGACGGTGATTGCGTTACCGTCTGATGTGATTTCGAGAGAGCCTGCGGCTGCTGCGGGGACGGTGAAGCCTATTGTCCAAAGAGCTTCGTCACTTACCCAACGGAATTCATCTACGAAGCCATCAAGATAGTTGCTGCCGCTGCCGACACGACCTATATTGAGATCTCCGCCGTTTGCGATTTCTCCTGTCCATGTCCAAGTGTCGATGGCGGTTCCATTGCGCGTGAGAGCAAATTTGTTCGGGTCGCCTTCCCATCCTCGAATGACGGCGATATGGTAAAATGTGTCTTGGACGAAATCATCAACTGTATTCCAGCGAGTGAAAGCGACTACACCACCGGATTTATAAACGACTACGATAGCGTCTTTGCCTGTGACGGTGTATACGTGTAATCTGAAATAATTATTCCCATCTTCGTATTTATCGAAGACTGTCATCAAACCGGGAGCGGTTGCGCTACTGCCAACGTCGTTTGCGGCCACCCATGAGTCGATGGTGAAATTGTTCTTGCCTGGATTGAGGCTGGAATGGTTGGGGACTGTAAGATAGTCACCTGTGCCGTCGAGTTCGCATGATGCGGTTCCGAATTTCTTGGTGGCTTGTTCGGTGTTGGCGTTGCCGAATTCAGATACGGTGTGGGTGTAAGTTCCGCTGTCGGTGAAGGTGGTTCCTTCGTCTGCGCCGTCCATGTGAAGAAGAAGCGCGTAATCGGTATCGAGGGCGTTTGGGTTGCTGCGTGTGCCTGTGCGGGAATTGAGATAAGTAAGGCGATATTTATAGACAGCGCCGGATGTTGGGCCGGAACCACTGCCTGCGTTTGCCAGCGTGGGCAATTCATCAGGTGAATAAAGGCCCCAAATGCTGATGGGGAACATTCGAACGAGAGAGACGTTGTCAATGTACCAACTGCCGGAAGTTGAGTCACCTGAAAAGAAAACGATGTAGGCTCCGGCACCGCCTGCGGGTTCGTAATAATTGAAAGTGATTTCGTTCCAGGCGTTTTCTGTCAAACCGGTGTGTTCTTGATTGTAAGCGAAGCCGGAGCCGTCGCCTTTTTGAACTTTAATATCTACCGTAGTACCGTCATCGGGGTAGACTTGGCAGGTACATTCGTAAAAGCGAGTCGAAACGGTGGTGAAAGTGTCGCCTTGGATACCTTCGTCGATGGCGTTTACAGTGAATTTACGGGAATAGGTTTGCTCGAAGACCTGAACGGTTGAACGTTCTTGCGTTGTAGGAGTGCCGAAACTTGCCCAATTCGCATCGGCTTCCATTGTACCGTTCGTGATAAGTTCGGTAGAGTCGTAATAAAAGTTGCCTTCTGCGAAAGCTTTACGCACGCCGAAAGCGTTGACGGTGCCGACGTAGAATAGGCAATCGGGTTTGCCTGCGGTCGGTGGCATGGCGGCGTAGGTGATGCGTCCGGGTCCGCCTGAGATTTCAATTTTTTCATAATTGCCGGTGTTGTTTTCACGATAAAGGCCGGTTGCCATTCCAATGAACCAACGATTGTTGAAGTACCGAGCGGAGGTTGCGGTTTGGGTAAGGAGTTGTGTGGACCCGTCGCGGGATTTTACGGAGTTGGTTGAGAGAGCCGAAATGCCGCGTGCGCGTCGGAGAGTGCCAAGGGGCATTTCGGCAGTAGGCCCGGAAAGAAAAAGTCCACCGTCGAGTTTTTTAGTTGGGTATCTCATTGAGTTTCCAGTGCTGCGATTCTTCGTGTTAAATTAGCTACCAACTGTCTCCATTATTTGTTGTTATTTTTAACTTTTTTAACAGCTTTTTCTTTTTTAACCTTTTCCCCGGTTTCTTTATCAATAAATTCTCCCGAATCAGCATCTAATGTATATTCAGGCTTGACGATATATCGAAGTTTATCTTTTCGTATTTTTCTGACCCTAACCTCACCTGTTTTTGGAAATAGATAATACCGATCCTTAGTTTCAAATGTCTCGGTAATCGGATCAACAGTCGCAAGAATATCACCGTTCATGTTTCTGAATTCGCCTTCAGATGCTATGAAGTATTCTAACAGATTTGTTTCCGAGTTGAAAAACATCATAGCACCATTCAGCTTATTGGGCGGTATGCTGCGTCTTGTTAAATCAATGGTTGATTGCCGCGTTACCGCATCAAATAAAACCGCTGGCGGGTCAGTTGCTCCTCCTACTGTGAGCTTGTCTGTTACCGAAAGATCGTCACCAGTAGCTATATCACCCGCGCTGGAGAGGTCATCTGTAAATCGCCCTAAACCATGAACTTTAAGCTGATAGACACCAGGCTCCGCAGCACCGCCTATACCAACGGCACCGCCGCTTGATTGAATTTCTGTTACTGTAGTACTGTTATTTTCAATAGCAGTACCAAAGTTTGTAATCGTGTTTCCTGATATTACACCATTAGCACAAGCAGCATTGATGCCAATACCAACATCTGTTCCATCCCCGGAAATCGTATTCCCTATAATTGAAAAATAAGTACCCCTATTCATTAAAATGGCATAATCGCCTGTTAACAACTCTATGAAATTAGAATTGATTACAATATGGTTTACGTTTCCATTGTTACCAACAATAATGGGGCGTCCATTAGACCCCGCATCACCGCCTTTTAATTGATTTCCTATTATAACTATTCTTGCAAATGTGTTTCCTGTTGCCACTGCAATATTTATAAGAGCATTAGCACTTTTCTCCATACTATTGCCCTCGATTAATACAATCGACGTTGCTACGCCATTATCTATCTCAAGCGAATAACCAAACTCATGAAATAATATCTTATTATTAATAAGACGAAGACCACCGCTTGAAAATTGACGAATTGCGTAAGTGCCAGTAAGATCTGTATTATCAAAAACACATCTAGTAATTGTGGAATCTCCAGCATCGTTGGTATAGGTGTTTTGTATTCTAACTCCAATGAAAATATTTGATACTATATATGAATCGGATAGAGTCCAAATAGCAGCTTCTACAAAATCTATACCTATATACATACCCGATATTTTCAGATTTTTAAATCGTGAAAGTGTATTGTGCGTTGCACCACCCTCTACAAGAATTCCAGCACCACTCGAAGGTGTTCCTGCGCCTGTGTTCCTTATCCACATATTACGGATGATTACTGCACTTGGAGTATTGATATAAAAAATGTTGCTTGTTGTAGATGCTGTTTGAATTATAGTGGCAACTGTACCATCTCCAGCTATTTCGATGCTGTCAGTTATATTAATCACAGATGTTAGAGTATAGACAGCATCAGGTATATACACCTTGCCGTTTATTGCTATGGCATCGTCAACAGCGGCTTGGATATTTAACGTGTCAGTTCCCTCATCATAATCAGCGACATTTATCCATATTGAACCACTATCAAGCGCTTCCCAAGTAGGTGCTGAAGATGCTCCACCAGCAGTTAAAACTTTAGCAGACGCACCAAGAGCAAGTTCTTGAACATCACCAGAACCATTGGTATAAAAAGTTTTCCAGTTTCCGCCGTCTAATTCTGTTACATTACTCCCTGAATAAACCGGATCACCATCCGCCGTCCATCCGACAGGAATCAAACGAAATTGCAATCCGAAAAGTACAACAAACGCAAAAAGTATGCCAACCAGTATTCGTTTACGCATTGCTTGTCCTCGCTACCTGCATCCAGATGTTTTCTTCTTTGCAAATTAATAACATTGTATCTGAAGTGTCGTTTAAAGTAAAGTCTGCGCCGATTTCTAATGAGGTGCCATTCTTCAACGTAACGTCATGACTGTTATGAGTGGAGCGGACCAAGAGAAGTTCGTTTGCATTGCCGCCGTAGATGTTGGTGAGGTCATCGGTGGAAGCGAGAGCTTCAGTGTCTACGAAAGGGTAACGGAATGAGTTGATGCCGACGACGGAGATACTGCCGGAGGAGATTGTAAGTGTAGTTCCGGGAGAGAAGCCCGGAGTTGTCGCTGCCGCAGCACTCGCATCGAGGCTATCAAGACGCTGCGCCATACTGAGAAAGATGATATTCAGGCCGTCAATGAGTCTATTGAAAGCGTATTCGAGATGGGTAAGTTCGTTCGCATCCCGTTCAGGGCTGTCCTCACGATTGACTTCATACCATTCTTGAACCATCACAACACCCCCGCGAGTTTGTAAAGCATTTCAGCGATCTCTGCGCATCGTGTGGCGTAGGTGAGATCCTGGTGTGGTGAGGGGTAAGTAAACTCCGCGTTGAGGATGTCGAATGCGATGGGGAGGGCAAAGTAGTCTTCAATGTCTGAAGTGCGATCCTGGGCATAGATGAGAGCCAGGATGTCATCAGGATAGGTTGATCCCCAATTGGAACCTGCGGTGCCGGAAGTGAAATCGGGCTTCGGGACGAGCTTGTACGTACGTGCGGTTATGATGTCTTCAGTGTAAGCGAAAGGGACGCCGGTTGCTGTCCGCCATTCAAAATCGTAAGCTTCGAGGTCGTCTTCAGAGGATTCGAAGATTTCTTTCTCTTCCATGATGGTGTGAAGGGGACGGATTTCATCGGATTGGTAATTGTAGGTGGCCGTGCCGGAGGTGATTTTCTGCTGCGCCCATTCGACGAAGGGGGGACGTTCGATTTGACCGAGCTTGTAGATTACGTCGTTGAAGTAGACGGAGATCGTAGTCGAGTCGTCCAAGTCATTGCAGAGAGTTCCTGCGAATGTTAAAAGTTGGGCTTTTGTTAGGGACATTCAATTCATCTCCACTCGGTGCAGTAAAAGCGCCTTAATTAAAGTTTTCATTCTCTCCTGTATGGTGGTGAATTGTTTCGAACGGGCTAAGAGTATAATTTCAGCAAGAGCGATTGCGTATTCCGCATCGTCTCGCGGGAGTTCGAAGGCGACGGATGCGACTGAGGCGTATGTGGTGTAGCCTGCTACGAGTTTTGAGTATTCAACGGTGACAGCGGAATTTGCGACCTTGGCTGGGTAGAGGATAAAGGCGTCTCGACCGATTTGAGTCCAAAATTCGAATCGGGTTCCTGTGCGCCGGAACCAGATTTGATCGTAGGCTGAGAGGGCATCCATCGTCGCGAAAGGAATCTCCCGGTTTGATTCGGTGACGGACATGATATCGATGGCGGCTGTGAGAGTAGCGCGGTAGTTGTAGATGGTGGTGTAGGCCGTCGTGGTAAAGGACGTTGAAGCTGTTACGCGGCGAAGATATGCGTTGATAAGGCGTTCGCAGCGAGAGAGGACTTCAGTTGCGAAATTTTGCGTTACTGCAATGTTGCCTTCTTGTCGGATGCGTTGCTGGAGGAGATCAACGCCGTTTTTGAAGTCGCCCATGAGGGGTTACTTTTTCTTGTGCTCCCGTATATATCGCGCTCTTTCCACAGGATCGCTTCTCATACCTTTCATAAAAGTTTTAGCTTTGAATCTACCATATTCTTTAGCGGTTTTTATAAGTGCTTCACTACCATATTTTTTAGCCAACCTTGCAAAATCGGCACGTTCTTGCTTTTCCGTGCGTGGCTTGCTCGGAGCTTTTGATTTTTTACCTTTCGGCCCTACTCTTACTTTCGGCATAATAATCTCCTTTATTTAATTTAACCTAATCCCGTCCATCCGGCTACGATGTCCCCACGTGCTGTTCGAACGCCGTACCCGTCTCCGTGACGCGAACTACCTTTACGAAGTTGCAAGAGCAACGTGGTGTCGTCTACGCCTCTGTCGGTACGCTGTGCATCTTTGATTGAGAGTTTCCAGACAGTACGCTGTCTCTCCTCCCAATTGCCATAGAATCCAGCAGCTTCAACATTGCCTTTCTCGATCGATACTATCTTTGCCCATTTGTAAACATCAACCATCGCGCCTTCCTTGAGCATGTGGTCGTCAATTTGAGGGGGGATCGTTGTACCCATTGAAAGAGCACTCGGAAGCGTCCAATAGATGTAATGAATGATCTCGCTGTCCTTTGGAGGCGGGTACACCTCGATCATAAGATACGAATTCGTAGCATCCTTCCCCATCAAAGCGACATACCGAGGATATCCGCCGACATGGATACGTCCCGGTGCGATGATGTCAAGTGTTTCAGGTGTTTCGATATCAAGACCGAGACGGGTGCGAGAGTGTACGAACGAGCCGAGCCAGCGGGCGTCGGAGGCAAGAGGGTGGTAACGCTTTACGATTTTGTATGAACCGCCGGAAACGGCACCTTCCGACCATGCGGTGGTGAGAACGAGATTGGTGCCGTCGGTAACGGATGCGATGTTGTACCAGGCGGTTTTGCCACGAAGAAACCAAAATTCGTAAGGAGTGATCGAGGGTGATGTTAACCACGAAGTTGACGAGCCGGATACCGCTGTCGAATCGCGAGTTGTCGTGATGGTGCCGTCTTCAACGTAGGCGGGAAGTTGCAATTCCCCAAGCTTGCGAAGGTGTTTAAAGCGAACCTTCGAAACCATCTCCTTGTATCGCTCGTCGATCCATTTCGCGACGACGGGACCGCCGAGGTCTTTAAGAGGAAGGGAGCCTTTGATGCTGCGGACAAGTTCTTCGACGGTTGCCATCGAGGGTACTCCTTATCGGCGAAATCGAGACGGACGAGTGAAGCGGGACGGCTTGCGTTCGATAGGAGGCTGCGCAGCCGCTTCAAGTTCTTTCAATGACATGGAACGGAAGAGGTTTTTGGCTGCGCCTGAAGGAAGGTCTTCCCCTTTGATTTCGCCTTTTTTCGCTTTGAGTGCAAGTTGGATTGGGGTTTCGGTTGTCATTTCGGTTTCTTTCCTTTCCGTTTTCTCCTTGTCGCCTTCTTCTCCTCCTCAAGCGATCCGCCGCAATTGGGGCATTTTGCAGTCGCCATGTCTGCCGCGCAGCCGCATAGAGCACAAGTCACCCTTCCACGATCATCACCATCCTGAAATGCTTCATCTTTCATTGTTTTTCCTTTCATTACAAGGTTGTAAACTTTTTGTGTCTTCGATTTTCATCGCGGCTTTTGCCTCTTTGTACCAAGTATTAAGTAAGCCGTTTGCAGACCACATCCCAAAAACGAAAACGATTACGAGGAAGACGATAAACGTGATGTCCGCAACGTTCTTTCGAGTAATGCGAGCCATAAAATAATCACCAAAGCGAGTGTTGGGATGTGAAATGGAAAATATACCATTGCACTGATAATAATAGCCAATAACGCAAGAACAGGTCGAGGGTCGGATAAATGACGCACACGACACAGGACGTTTACGAGAAAGCCAAGAACAATAAGCGTACCGATTATACCTGTTTCAAAATTGAGTTGAATGAATTCGTTGTGAGCCTGCTTGTAGTATACACCGACGTCGGGGAGACTACAATCTGCTTTGCGGCAAACGGCACGCCTTACATCTTCTCGTTTAAATAACGCTTTCCAGTGTCCCAATCCGATTCCAAGTAGTTGATTATGATTCTTATCGCTGTTTACTTCGCCGTATACGTTCCATACTGCCCAACGAGCTTTGTAATTTGGGACATCGACGTGTTTCGTAAAGAGGATTGCACCGCTTAAAACAATACATATACAAACAATAATTTGCGTTATCACTGAAGACATCATAATTGAAATATTCCAATGCTTGTTTACAAATTGTTGTGTATAGTAAAACAACGTTGGCAAAGATGCAAGTACACCACCTATAGACTTTGCGAGTACCAAACCGAGAAGTACGAATGGTATCAACCATTTCCAACGAGGGCGAAAGAAGGCGGGTAAACAAAATGCGAAAGCCGCTGAGAGTGAATTGCGGTTATCAAGAAGACCTTGACGGATTACCCCGTCCAATATCAACAGTTTATTACGCGTGAGTTGGAATTCAAGGTTCAACAATTGCACACTTACTACGAAGACATTCGCGAGGGCGAAGAGGCACAAGAGAGTGTAAATTGCTTCCTTGTTGGAAACGTTGTAAAGTATTAAATACAATATCGAGCCTAAAATCACCATAAGCAATGTCTCACCTGAGTATGGCGTGGGCTTGGGGTAATGAGCAAACAGCAAAGAAAGCGTGAGAAAGCTCCCAATCCACACATTCACCGTGGCGGCTATGTAGAAAGCGAGTGAAAGCACCGTAAACCACATGAACACGAGTCGCATGTTGAAACGAATGTACGCAGAAAGCGGCAACCGCCACGTTAGCACGATCAAAAGCATTATAAAAATTCCGCTCTTAATATAACTTTTCATATCTGAAAACGAAGTTGTAAATGTCTACGTCGTTTTGATACGTACCGTACTTCGCATCGCGCCTTACTTTAATCGTCACCCAATTTCCGGCGGCAAGGGAGGCGAACTTCGACTCTGGATCGAGTTCAAGTTCTTCTACAGTTGTTTCACCGGGGGATGCCGCCAACGCAACTGCCGTTTCAATGGAGTCGGTAGTATCGAGCGCCGTGTCGGTATGTACGCGTACAGTAAAATCAAGTGCTGCAACGTGAGTGTTCTCGTTTGATGTTAGCTTTATACGAAAATCACCGTTTTGGTAGTAATTATCGGGTACGCGGAAAGACGATTCGATCCACTCTGTGGTTTCTTGTAAACGTAAAACAGGATTACCGTCAGCAGCCGTGATTACTGTTTCATTCGGTGACTCAGGACCGGTGCCTTCGGGTGATTGGGTTATCTCTCCGCCCTCTCGTGTAAACGAAGTCAACGGAAGTGATACCATCCCCATCGTGGTTTCATTCGCAGCTTCGATAAGGCGACCGCAAGAGTCGATACGAAAGTTATCTGCACCTACCGTTTGGTTGCATGTATTACCCGGCTCACCCTGGAATGAAAGCTTGTCTGTTGGAGCGCCATAAGTCGCTACCGGAAACATCAACAACAGGGCGAGTAGTATGTAAAATTTCTTCATTATTTTCTCCTTTCTGTTGTCGATTGATTAACCTGTACTTCCATCTATTCCACGCCACGCGCCGTACCCAGTGATGTGACGTTGATACGCAGTGGCGATGGCATTCTTAGTCAGCGGATCATCGAACATATCAAAGATCGGCTGGTCGCGCCAGAAGAAGTTGATGTCATGCTCGCCCTTGTTTGCGACTAACCACCAATAAGTTGAGGTGGTAATGTAATGGATAACGCAGTAAGCAAGATCTTCGTCAACGAGGGCATTGATTTCGTTTTGGGCTGTGTAAGGCTTCGAACCTGAGCCGAAAATTTCCCGTGCGACGAACTTGTTCGCCGGGGCGATTACGACTTTTGAAGGAGCGATGAGTTGCGGGAGGTTCCGTTCGTTTGTCGTGGTTTCAAAACGGGTGATTGCGTTTTGTAGACCGGTAATTGAAAGGCCGATGTCCGTGCCGGGACGGTTGGCTCGTGTAACGCCGTCGAGTCCGTCGTGGGCGACGTTGCAGAGAGAATCGGAAGCGTCAAAGCCTGCATAATTGTCATCGAATGCGTTATTGAAAACCGACCAGGCATCTACTTCTTCGCGGTAATGTCCGGCGCGTGCGAGGCCACGGACCATTTCTTGAAGTACGCCGTAAAGTTCGTCCCGCCAAGCTTCCCAAGAGATCTCGACCGCAAGGCCGTAGGGGACGGCGGTGTAGGTCTTGGTATTACCTAAAATAAAATCGTCCCTGGTGAATTGTTCGGTTTCGTTCTTTGTCGGCATAGTGCCGAGGCCAGAAACGTTTCGATCGGTGATCGGGTTCCACTCCATCGTTTCGACGTTGAATACCATAGGATATTCCTTAGGGCGTTCCTTGCCCACTTCAACGTAAACTTTGTGGAGATCCGGGGCGACTAACGGGGAAATTCCGCCTCTTGTGATTGGGATCGTCATTTTCTATCTCCTTGTTGTGAATTGGTTTATCGTTTTCCCCGCTCGCGGTTTATCTTTCCTTTTGCGTTAAACTGTTATTCTTGGATTGAACATGGAATTAATAATCTGGAATTCAACCTCACCCCATGCGGTGCCAATGGGATCTACGAAATCGGTGATAACAATCATGTCATCATCCGATGCTCCAACATTGATGTACCAAATGTCACTATCAACCGCAAGATCGTAAGCAGAAGAACCTGCGGTGTATCGTTGGGTAGTTGCAGTAACGACAGTAGCACCAGAGGCTCCAGTAGCGATTTGCCCCTGAAAAACAATACCGGGGAGCGCGGGGGTGATTAGTGCCTGGAGGTTCGTGTTGCTGGTTTTTTCCTCGCCAAGGGCCACACCCATAATAACATCGGGTTCTACACCATCTGCCGCCTCGACCGCAAGGTTGGTGGTAGCAATGATAATCGCCCCATCCGGCCATGTTACGCCGGAAGCCTTCGTGACCATCATCGTGGGCAGTCTTCCACCCTCCAAAGTTCTAACTGCTCGAAAACGTTTACTTGCCAATAGTGCCATTTTAAAGTCTCCTTTTTATTAACGATTATTCGGTCCCGGTATCCCCGGAACGGTTCCATCTCGAAGCATACCGTCTACGTGTTTCATTGCGGTACGTTGAGCGCCTTGAGAGGCCGTGATGTTTTTCATGCGAGCTTGAGCGGCGGATGGCAAAGGTGTGCCTTGAGCGGTAGAATAGAATTTAATGCCGGGATTGCGATCTGCCATATCTTCAAGGGTAGCCTCGACGCCGTATTGCCGTAAATTGCGTTGTTTTTCTTCTTCTTGACGCATAAGAAAATGGAGATCCTTTCTCATCTTGAACAACATCACGTCACCGACGCGACGGGAGCCGTCTTCTTTTCGATGTTCGTGGCATTCCGTGTCGTCTCCGCCAACTTGAATCCAACCGACGGCCTTTGCTTGCCAACACATTGTGCCGGAGGCGTGGGCGAAGTCGGCCCATTTGTACATATACGCAGGGTCGGGATTTGTGACGAAAAGGTGGCCTTCCTGGAGGTGATTCGCGACTTCGCGGTCGTCCATGACGGCTTTCATCTTCGCGCCGTCAATTGCGTTGATGTCGAGTTGCGCCATGAGTTTTTCGATTTTTTCCTCTAAGATGTCTATACGTTCGCGCTTTTCCTCGTCGCGGGCATGACCGGGCGGGTTGGCGAAGGCTGGCTCAGGTGAGGCATTCGCAAGTTCTTCTCTGGTGAGTATTGGGGTTCCGTCGGGGGTTTGTTGCATTATTCATTCCCTCCTTCTCCGTAATATTCTTTTCCGGTTTTCTCCCACCAATCAGCGTAGGAGACGTAACCGAGTTTCTGATAGAATGCGTCCGCATCACCGTTTGCTGTATGCCGCAATGCAGCCATACCCTCTTTATCGAAAACTTCTTCCGGTTTCGGAATGGCCTTGCCTGCGGAATCTGTGAAACGATTCGCGGGTACGTTATTAGGAGGTGCCGGATTCGCTTCGACGTGTACTCGAATGGCTTCTTCGGCAGCAAGTTTGTTCAATGTCTCGTTGTTCTCTCCAACGGCTTTGTCGTATGCCATTTTCATAACTTCCGGGTTCATTTTGTGTTCAGGGACCATTGTGGACATTACGGCGTCATAGGATTGTTTTACGAAAGCGTGCTTGAGGTTGGGCATTTGCGCTTCCATGACGGTAGAGGAGAGAGATCCCATGACGGAGAGGCCGGTTTCGCGGATGGGAGCGATGTCTTCTGATTGGATTTGGATGCGACTGCGTTTGGATACAAGATCTTGACGATCGGAGAGGAGAGCACCGGAAGGCTTTTCGTCAGTGTCCGCCTGGGCGATTTTCGCGTCAAGTCCGGCGATGTCGGTGTTGATTGTGGCGATTTGATCTGCGGTCGTTGGGCCGGGAGGGACGGGTGCAGGCGCGACAGGGGCCGGTTGCGGATTGTACCCTCCACCGAGTTCAAGTGTGTCGAGGCGAGTTTTGAGTGTGTCGAAGTCGGCTTTGGGGACGAATTCAGGGGCAGGCGGATCACCTTCGATCGGTTTGCCGGTTGTGGGGTCGATTACGGGATCTGGCATTATTTCACCTCCTCATAATCAAAAGCAAGATCGCGCATACCAGTGATGATGTCTGTACCTTGCGCATACCATTTTGCGTCAATACTGTTCATTGCTTCTCTAATTTTGGCGTCAACTTCCTCGTTGATACCTTCACCTTTGGTATCGTATTCCACTTTGATAAGCATCAATTACCATCCTTTCCTTGTTGCTGCGTCCGTTCAATCTGCGAACGCAATTCATTAGCTTCACGGAGGTACGACTTCCGCATAATTTCGAACGATTCGACGACGCCGGAGGCCGTCTGCGCTTCAGCGTTATGGTCCTCTTTGAGATACTTTCGCATTGCCTTTAAAAATTCCTGTTCTTTCTCTTCGCACCAAGCGATAAAGTCGGCTTCGGCATATGGTGACGCGAAGAGAACTTGTTGCCATATTTGCATTTCATTTCATCCTTTCCTTCCTACGGCTGAAAAAACGACTTCGGAGCGCCACCGCCACCGTTCCCACCCTGTCCGCCTTCCAACTGTGGAATCTGCTGCACCACTGACAGCAACGCCTGCGCTGCTTGATTCTCAGGTGACGCAATCTCTTCAAATATTTCATCCATTTCGATAACGAATAATCCCGGATCGCGAACTTGATCGAAAGTTCGTACCGTTCGATCGATTACCTTTCCTGCCGAATCCGCGACCTTTTTCGCAACTTCGACAACTGGCGGCGGCGTTTGAGGATTCGAAGCAATTGCCGTAAGTTGAATGACCTTTTCATAATATGAATTCAGAATATTTGCAAGAAGAATCGAGTTTTGACGATCGGCCTCCTGATTCACCGACGCGGATGAGGCCGTGAGTTCAACATCGAGCCACTCGTCAAATGATTCGTTACGGAGAGTTGAGGCGACACGTCGGCCTGATTCGTAACCGAGGACGTTAAAAATGTGCGCTTCGGCGTAGTCGTTTCCAGCGAGAAGTTGTTCTTGGTAACGGTAAAGGGCCTGCTTGATAGAGCCTGCAACAGCGACACGCATTCCGTCGAAGGCCGGGGCAAAGCGTCGATTGGCCTGTTGTAAAGCTGACATCATGGAGATTCCAGGGACGCGGGAGGGCATCTTGGCAGGGGAAGCGAGTTCTGAGACCCCGACGCGCTTATATGCCATTTGGAGTAACATTCCGTGAAATTGCCATGCTGAAGGGTGAACGTCGGACATTGCGATGCCTTTGAGAGTGCCGTCTTGAACGGTCTTCCCCGGCCAGATTTTGAGAGTATCGGGAAGATTGTCGCCTGCCCAGATTCGCGCATTTGCGAGGAAGCCGTTCAAGAGGATAAAATTGTCCCATTCTGTCAACGCCTCTTCATAAGGCATCATCATCTCGATCACACCAAGGCCATAAAACATATGAGAACGCCGTTGGTAGACCATGTGCTCAAGCGGCACGTTATCCATTGGATTGTATTGCATTTTGACGATACTACGACTTTCATGGTTCCAGAAAACGAGTAAATCTTCTGCAAAGCCGTCACCGTCTACATCGAAAAGACAATGAATGTGCCAAATTGCGTAAAGGTTACCTTTAATCAATTGGCCTTGGAAGTCACGAGCTAGCGTCTCGCGGCGATTCCGCACCCATCCGGCATCCGATACCGGTGAAACATACGTGAGATCCCAACCGTAACGGGACGCGATTTCGACTAATTCTTGATAAGTGTAATAGAAACGCACTGCTTTAAAGGGGAGTTCCTGTAAGGATTGACGAGAGCCGCCGGGGACGATGCAATCGGCGGGGTCGATGGAATAAGTCTGCGGACCTTGGAAAATCAGCCGGGATGAGCGAGTTTTCTTCCGCGTCTCTACCCAAGGAGTGTAATAAAGGCCCGTACCTATCTGAACGTCATCGAGAATTCCGTCTTCAATTGCAGGACGAAAATTCTTCATGTCAGACTTGACTATGTTATTTGCGAAAGCTTGGATGTCTTGTGCGAGAAGTTGCGCCTCCTCGTCTCCCTTATATTTAGGTTTCGGTTTTGCTGTGAGGATGGGTGAGATAGAGAAGATGAGATCGACTGCTTGGGAATAAATTTGGTCTGAGGCGTCTGCTGCGACGGCCATTTCGATGTTGGGAGCACCCTCGACCGGCACGTCGCGGGAGACACGCTTCGGGACGGCAGCGTACATGGAAAGGCAACGTCGCCATTGGGCTTCGAGATTCTTCCGTGAACTCATACCATCTTCAAGTTCAAGAAAGGTGTAATCTTTGAGGTTGTTAACGCGAGAAGGGTTGAAGATTTCCGCTTTTGTTTGAGTTATAAAATATCGGGGCATAAATTACTCCGGTCGGGGTGGTATGTGTCCTTGCCAACCACTCTTGATATAAGTCACTAACTCGTCGTAGTCGGTAATTGTTGGGTGAACTTCGACCCTGATTGTTTGATAGGCCGCTTTTAAGTCGGTGATATATACCTGCCATAAAGCAAGATTCGCACTGCCAGAATCGAATTCCGTGTAATAATCAATCCATTCTCGGGCAATTTTCAACCACGGCTTTGCCGTTGATTTCAATCGGTCATTGAAAAGGGTTTTTAATTGGCCTACGGTATATTTCGGCGTTAAATTTGTCCATCCCTTAACAAATTCAGTCCCGGTGTCCGTCTCTGTCGGGTCAGCAGTGTAATACACAAAATCGTAAGTTTCTCGTCGAATCGGCCTGAATCCTAATTCCAGTGCCTTACCGG
>SDBT01009134.1_pt1 | contig 16114 bp, 31 predicted proteins | sample 2277101 | NCBI WGS metagenome assembly SDBT01 (sample SAMN10404973, study PRJNA504765) | marine sediment metagenome | isolation source: marine sediment core GS10_PC15, 103 cmbsf | place: Arctic Ocean: Southern Knipovich Ridge | collected 2010 | reverse complement strand
GCGGGCGCGTCGAAAGAAAGAGGCAAGATCGCGGCGGCTCGAGTCGTCGCCATCCGTCGAAAACTGGAGGTTGACCATGAAATTCGCACTATGGATCGGGCCGGTCGCCGCGCTGAGTTTGATCGCTGGCTGCGCAACGGCTCCGGTGCCGGGTGATTTCTGCGATCTGGCAAGCCCCCTGACATGGACCGATCCGGCTACATTCGACTATCTCGACGAGCGGGAGCCGGACTTGCTCGATCAAATGCTCTCTCAGAACAGGCTTGGGGCGACGCCAGGGCGCGAGGGCGGCTGTGGCTGGAAGCCGTAACCAAGCAAGGCGAGGGGCGGATATATGAGTGATTGGGACGGGACGGTCCAGATTTCTTGGCGACTCGGGGTTCTGGTCGCGATAGTCGGGACTATCGTCGGGGGTGCCTTTTGGGCCGGGCGCTTTACGAACCGGGTTGATGATATGAGCGGGACACTTATAACTTTGTCCGCTTATTCTCGGACTATGGGACTAAAGGTCGATCAGCTAAGAGAGCGTCAAGCGGCCGATATTGTAGGGGATCTGGCTGTTGAACGGCGGTTAATGAAGATTGAAGATGTGCTGGTTCGAATCGAGGATTTGATCCGAGAAAGATATACCCGAGATCGAGAAAGATATGAGTGAAAAGGATCAGGCGGCGGTCGCGGGGCTGAGGCTCATTTGAATCTCGATTGGAAAATAACACTTTTCGCGGCGCTCATGCTTGAGGGCGGCAACAAATCCCCCGGCGTTTTTCAGGGCCAGCATCATCGCAATAGAGATCGCAATCGGATCCCCCAGCGCGAGGATATAGTCTGACGGTTGATACCCGTCGGGCCCGATCAGATTTTGAGACATTCTCTCGGCGATCTGATCCGAGTCGCGCCAATCTGGCCCGGGCGGCAAGAGCTCGACGATCTCGCCGAATGCCCTCGCGGACGAGAGGTCGTATTTTGGGATCCATTCGCCTGTATCTTGATCGCGGCGGCAAGGATTCTGGACGAGAAAAACGCGCGGCATCGGCTCTCCTTTCGAGCAAGAATGCCAGAGGGCCGACTAAATGGAAAGCCCGGGCTGTCAGCGCTCGGCTACAGGGGGAACAAAAGCCGCCAATAGATCCTCGTTGTGAATCCCGAATGGCATCGGGAATCCGTCAGGGAAAACCCACATATGAAACATCGGCGCTTCGTCGACAACGCGATCCTCGCGCGGCATGATTTCGAGGCCGACGGCTTGGGCGCCGAATATATGCGTTTTCAGGGATTGGCGCTCGCGCCAAGAGAGCTCGGTCTCGCTCACGGTTCGGTATGCGGCATGCACCCCGTGGGTCGGCTTTGCCGCCGGATCCCATCGGCAATATATGTCGCGGAGGAGCACAGAGAGCCACCTGTTCTTGAGCCCGCGCTGCATATAATATGCCCAGCCAGCGGGGCCAACCGTGCCCATCGGGAACGTGACGATTTCCAGCTTTCCCCAAGATCCCGATTTGCGCTCTGTGCGCTCGATCTTGATAAGCCGGGCCACAATTTGCGGATCCGCCCGCCAACTATTCATGTCCATTTTTCGGATCCTTCAAGATGTGTTTGCGGAGATGAATTCGGGGCCGCCCCTAGATTCCCCGAAATGATAAAGGGCGTGGGCGTAGCTCGCTTCTTTGTCGGCCCGCAGGACGACGGATCCAGCGAGGTCGTCATCAACAAGCCGCTGCCAAATGACCAGATGACAATCGCCCTGCCTGTCCGAGCTAAGCATATTCCAGCCCGCAATCGGGGTTGATATCGGCTCCGTGGAGCCTACGGCCAGCAACAGAAGATCATCGGCAGCAAGGCCGGTGGGCAAGGCAACCACGTGGTAAGCGCTGCGCGGGCTGGCCGAGGCCATAGATGGCAGGTGGGCCACCGACATAGCGGCGATCAGCCCCAGCATTTCGCGGCGGTCTAAGTCCATTTCAAGCATCCTTTCTGGCGCCCGAGGCGCTCGCTGTTTACGGCCCTCTCAATTTGATCTGGCTCGCTCGATGTGGTTGGTTCGCTCTTGCGGTCTGGCTCGCTCACATCTTGTGGCACTATCAGTAGTTCTGGCTCGCTGGTTGATTTTGGTTCTCTCGCCTTGGGTTGGCTCGCTTTGCCCGCATGGTCCTCTCCGTGGTCTCGGCTCGCTCGTCAATGGTGGTGCTCTCACTCGATAGGGCTCGCTCGTTCATTGTGGTGCCCTCAAGCCTCGCTGGCTCGCTCTCCGACTGTGGTTCTCTCTGTCGACTTGGCTCGCTCGGATTTGGTGGCGCTCTCACTTTCTCCGGCTCGCTCTCCGCATATGGTCCGCTTCGATGACGCTGGCTCGCTCGATAGACGTGGTGCTCTCATATCCTGTGGCTCGCTCGGCACAATTGGTCCTCTCACATTCTGTGGCTCGCTCGGACTGGGTGGCGCTCTCACTTGCCCCGGCTCGCTCGTTGTGCTGGGTTCTCTCATTCGTTGGGGCTCGCTCTAAGACAATGGATCTCTCTGACATTCTGGCTCGCTCGCCGTGATTGGTTCTCTCGGCAGTTGAGGCTCGCTCGCGGGTGGTGGTTCTCTCGACGAAGTGGGCTCGCTCGTATCGTGTGGTCCTCTCATTTGATCCGGCTCGCTCAACGGATTGGGTTCTCTCGTGTTCGCTGGCTCGCTCTGGAATCGTGGTCCTCTCCCAATCTATGGCTCAGACCGGCGGCGGATCGATCTTGTGCGCATGATCCAACATAGCGATTGGGTAGGGCAAGACCGGAGCCTCGCCGGTCCTCCTGAACCACCAGACCTCGTGCATGTGAGCGAGGAACAGCTTGACCGCGTATCGCTTCGCCCGGGAATGGATATGCCCGGGAGAAAGCATCTGGTGGATTTCCCCGGGCTCCAATTCGGGGAACGGCACGACGGAGACGACCCAATTGTCGTTGAGCTCCGTGCCAAGGAATTTCATGTGCAGCCTCAGCACCTCGATGCGATCAAGCGCGTCGGTCTTGTCGGTGTCGATCCTGAATTGAGGGATTGGGCCGCCGCCGATTCCGCCCGGCCGCCTCGCCGTCATCCGCACACATCTTTCGCCGAGCGCCGGGAGATCCGCCTCAAGCCATTTTTTCGTCGCCGTGTCTTTCCGGTCGAAGTTTTTTTGCTTCAGGGCCCGGGCCGCCTGATCGGCGAATAGCCCCCTATTGTTCCGGCTGATCTCGAGCGCTTTCCGTTTGAGATAAATCCCGGTGTAGAAACATTTCTCGTCACCCCGCGCGTATCGGCCGCTGAGCTTGACCAGACTTTCTCCGAGCAGCCAACAGATCCGCTTGAGGTCGGCGTTCCATGGCCGCTTTTGGCCCTTGTCCCAGGATTTCGACGGGTCAAAGCCCGCGAAAGCCCAAATATGCCCGGCGGTCGGTGCCTGATCCATGTCGATCCTCGAGAGGATCCCGCACGCGATCACGGGGCCGACCCCTAATTGCCCGGTCATCCATGGCCCCATGATATGAGCCTCGACCCATTTCGCGAGCGCGGCCTTGACCTGATTTTCTACAAACAGGCTTGAGTCGAAAATCCAATCGAGGACGCGGTGCGGCTCGCCAGACTTTTCTTGCGCCGTCCTCTGGTTCGCGGTGCGGATCCTGATGCCCTGTTGCTGATAATAGAGGTCGACGGTGAACCGCGCCTCGTCCACAGACATATCGCGGGCGGCCTCTCTGAGATCTTTCGACAGTCTGGTGAGGCTCATTTCCTCGGTATCGTCGTGGCCGTTTTCGTGGTTGTCCAACATTTTCAGATCCTCTCTGTGCGGGGCTGGTTTCAGATTCGAGAGGCCGCCCCGGCTGGCCCCTCTGATCGATTAGAGTTCTTCCAAGAAATTAACGAATTGAGCCCGGAAGATTTTCCGCAGGCGGCCTTGGAACCCACCGTTGCCGCTCATGCCCCGGATGGCTCGGCCGATATCGCCGTCTGACATTCCGATGAGAACCGAGCCGTCATCCACCAAGATTTTCGCCTGCATCTTTCGCAGGAAATCTTGCCATCCGCCTTCGCCCGCGACCGGTCTCATAAGGTGAAAGAGCTCGGCCTTTTCGAGCGAGAAAATCAGGATCGCCCTCGGCTTTTTGTCAGGCATCTTTTTTCTCCCACTTTGAGCATGCGGCCGAGCGCAGCAAGATATCGGTGCGCGGGCCATGAGTCCAACCAGCGTCGCGGTCGAACAAACGGCATCCCCAATAGTTGCCGGATCCGCCTCGGGGTTGCTTGACCGCCGAATGCCGGCAGGACTTGCAGGTTTCGCCCCGGGGGCCCGATCCCGGGGGCATGACATATCCCCGAGGGGTCTCGCTCGCTTGCCGCAACATGCGCTTGCGCTCGGCGTCCGTCATGGCCCCGGCGCCAAGCGGCCGCCCAAACAGATCTAATTCCTCTGGCATGGCCTATTTTTCCATCATCTTGGCGAGCTTCTCCGTGACCGCTTTCGCCTTGGCCTCGATTGCTGAGCACGCATCCGGGGCCCCCGGCTCGCCGTCGGCAAATTGACCGGCGAGCCCTTGGATCTCGGTTGCCCACGCCAGAATCAAGGCAAACTCGGATTCGAGCTTGTTGATTAGAGCATTGACCTCAGAGAGGGCGTTTGCCGCCTTGGCCGAGTTTTCTGACATGGTTTTCGTGAGCTCGTCGAGTTCGCGGTTTTTGTTTGCCAAGTCGACAATTGCGGCCGACGCGCATTGATCCAAAAAATAGAGATCAGCCCGGCGCGCGAGGTCGAAATAAATGATCGTTTTTTGATTCTCGTCCTCGACCGGCCTCTCGGCGAGGAACCCCCGGGCGGCGAGCCCGCGCAACATGAAAAGCGTTTTCGAGCCATTCTTGGTCGGGGTTCCGCTATCGGCCAAGATCGCTCCGACTTGCCCGGTCCCCCGGGCTTGCAAGAGCGCGTTGATCTCGGCGAAATCGATTTTGAACTCGGTTTCTTTGGCGGCTGTTGGATCGGTCATTGCGAGCCCCCTCTCTGCTCGGCGGATCGAGCGTTCGCCGCCTCGTCAACCTCAAGATACAGATCGGGGAATTTCTCTTGCATGTCGCGCAGGACTTCATCCCAGACGCCCAAGACGGCCGCGATGGCGAGCGAATCCTCAGCCCCTTGCAATTCGCCCGAAATTTTCACCACGTCGCCGGAGAATTTCTCGCGCTCTTTGGCCGCCTTTTCGTTGGTGTCGAAAAGCTCGCCGTTTCCGCCCTCTGGGGGCTCAGATTTGCCCGCTGAGCGCGGGGGCGCCTTTTCAGGGGCGCTCGCTGCCGGCTTGCTCGCCTTGCCGCTGGCGGGCTTCTCTGGCGCCTTGTTGGCTGCTTTCGGTTTGGCGTCCTTTTTCGGGGCACCCTTTTTCGGCAGATCCTCGGGCTTGCCCTTGCCGCCCTCGGGCTTGTCGTCAACGAGATCCTCGTCGTCGTCGTCGAGCGGCGCGGGCAAGGCGCCCGGCGTGAGCCCCGAGTCCAGAGCGAAGCGCGCGAAATTGAGCTTCGTATTCTCATCGACGGTCATGGCCGACTCGCCCTCGACAGTCAGATCAAGCCGCGAGGCGAGTTGCCTGATCATGGTTTTCGCGACCATCGCTCGCTCGTGCATGACCCAAGGGGTTTGTTCCAAGACCCATCCGAGTTTTGGACTCTTGGCCGCACTCTTGGCTTGCTGGTAGGCTTTCGAGAATCGGTCGCGGTGGGCGAGCACCTTTGCATAGGGCCAAACGATGAACGCCTCGCCGTCCTTCAGTTGCGCGTGGGCATAGGCGAAAAGCGGCTCACCGTCGGGATCAATCGCCCGGTGGTGCAGGAATTGGCCCGATCCATAGCGGAAATCGAACTCGCCATCCTTCCATTCGGAATCGGTCGCGATATCGGCGTGGATCGAGATCAAGCCGCCAGAGCGCCGCGCGAGCTTCACATAACCCTTGTATCCGATAATCAGCGTGATCTCGAATACGTCCTTGCCCGCTTTCTTGCTCAGTTTCGAGTTTTTGAACGGCACCAAATAAGCCTCGCCGAGCGGGGTATTAGGATAGAGCCCGAGCGAGGCCGAGGTCATCATTGCCCCGAGAAACGAGAATGGCTCACAATCGGCGAGCAAGGGGGTTTTCCGGAATGAGATTGTCACGGCCCGAACCATTCGGCCCGGATCAATCATGCTCGCGGCGACGCTCGAGATCTGAAAATTCGCCGCCTTGGTCACGAGCATTTCTCGCACTGTGCCGCAATCGATCAGGCGCTTTTGAACAAGGTTGTTTTCCATCTTGGGATCCTCTTTCTATGCTACGGATTTGCGCTCGCCGACGCGGAAGCCGGGGACGCTCGAGGGCCCATCTTTCGCCCTCAGATCGGCGTTTGCAAGCCTTGTCAAAAACTCGGCGAGATCGGGCCGCTTGCGGTAGTGGAGAAACGCCTGATTTATATCGACGAGCGTCGCGATCTTGACGGTGCGGAAAGAGGCCGCCTTGGTTCCGCCCGAGGCGCTCGCGATCTTGACCCGGGTTTTTTCCGTCCGCTGCGCCGCCTTCTCGGCCGCCTCGGATTCTTTCGCCGCTTCCTCGGCCGCTTCCTCGGCCCTGATCGATCCAGTTTTTTCCGCCAGCGCGGCCAGCCGGTCGGCCTCGCGCTGTTTGGCCTCGGCCGCCTCGCGCTCGGCCCTCGCCTTAGCGAGCCGCTCGGCCTCGAGCTTCTCGAGCCATGCGTCGAGCTTGCGCTTGACGGGCGGCGAGAGCCGATCAAGGCGGTTCCCGATGCTATGATATGCGGCGTCGACCGCCTTGCCCCTGTCGAAGTGGGGCTTTTTGTCGGCTGAGCGCTGCTTTTCCGCGTCTCGCTTGAGGGCCACGACTTGGCCGAGCACGTCGCGGAGATCCTCGGCGTCCTCGTTGTCCTCGATCTCGCGCTTGATCCATTTCTCGATTTCGTCGGTCAGGATCTCGGCCCTGACATGCAAACTCGCATGCGCCTTGAGATCATAGAGCGGCGGCTCGTTATGGCCGATCCCCGGTGTCGTTTCTTGGTCTGTCATTTTCAGATCCTTTGATGGTGGTTGCCAAATTGAGCGGCCCTCTCGTGAGCAGCCGCCAGTGGTTGCGATCCCCAGATGCAATTGCGGCAAGCCGCTGGCCGTGCATTCTCAGGAACCTCTTCTCGGAAATCGAAGTGGCGAAAAAGAAAGGGTCGCCCTCGATCGTTACGAGCTCGTCATCGATCCAAGCCATCAGAATGGACGCGGACCGGAAAATGGCTGTGGGGACGAATTGCCCCTCGCGGACAAGCCGCCGCCGGAACAGCCCGCATTCGGGTTCGTCCGGCTCAAATGAGATTGCGGGCCCGCCGCCAGCGGCAAAAGAGAGCCACGCGGCCATCGGGCCGAAATCGGATGGAAATTCTGGACGATGATGAACGGCGTCGCGCCTTTCGCGCAGGCGCATGAGCAATAGATCGAGGCCGTCGGGTGCCGCGAGATTCATTCTGTTTTTCCTTCGCCGCTCAGGATCCGGCGGGCTGAGAGTCGCGCTCGAGGATCCTGATGCTCGAGCCCCCATCTTGCAATATGTGCCCGGCATTCGCGAAGCAAAAAAGGGCAGTCGCCGCCGATTTTTTCCGCGCCGGGCAATCCGAGGAAAAAGGTGTCGACGGAGCAACCGAATCTGACCGCCAGTTTCAGCAATTTTGCCGGGTGAATTCGCGAGATTCCTTTCTCGTATTTCTGAGCCTGTTGGGGGCTGATCAGAAGCCATTTTGCAACCTCCTCAAGCGACGCCCCGTTCTGGACACGCTCGGCCCGGATCCGGTGCCCGAGGTGCCGGTTGAATTCGGTTTCTGATGAGCGCGCCGCTCTCATTGCATGGTTCTCTCACTTAGCACGGCTCGCTCACGGTCAATGGTTCGCTCTGGGTGCGTGGCTCGCTCCTTATCGTTGGCCCCCTCGGGTTGCACGGCTCGCTCGCATGCAATGGTCCGCTCGCATGCAATGGCTCGCTTGTCGCTTCTGGCCCTCTTTCGCGTGTCGGCTCGCTCGGCTTCTGTGGTTCTCTCATCGAAGGCGGCTCGCTCGGTGATTCTGGCGCTATCGTCGGTTGTGGCTCGCTCTACTCGCTTGGTTCTCTGACATGCAACGGCTCGCTCGGATTTCGCGGTGCTCTCTTGCTCTTGGGATCGCTCGGACGTGATGGTTCTCTCGAGTGTGTCGGCTCGTTCGGTGTTTATGGTCCCCTCAGCGGCCTTGGCTCGCTCGCAGAGGTTGGTTCTCTCGTCCGTCGCGGCTCGCTCTCCACGTTTGGTTCTCTCGTGGTTCTCGTGGTCTATGGCTCGCTTCCTTCGTGTGGCGCTCTCACTCATCATGGCTCAGCCCCTCGGCTTCTGTAGCCTCGGGGGTCTCGTGGACTTTGTTGTCGGTGTTGTCGGGCATTTCTGATCCAAAAAATTGAGTTCTATTTCGTAATAAGCGAGAACGCGCATAAATTCAAATCGTTTCTTGCATTTCCGCGAGGTCTTTGAGTATCTGGGAATTCCTCTCGATCCTCCCGCCAGGACCTCGCGATTGCTGGCGGATAAATGGTCTCCCGGTTCGGCCGCGACCATTGCAAACAATCTTTCCCAGCTTGTGCCGGTAGGGCGCGGAGAGGATGGGGCGGGTTTTGGCCCTTCATAGAACGTGCCCGTATGGTTAAGATCTCGCGATACCAGCCGCCGCCCCGCCCGGGGCGGCGGTCTTTAATTTCAATTTGAATGATCGGCTGAAATGATTATCATGCGGCCCATCCGAAAATCAAATGAGGAACTTTCTATGAATGAACAGACAAACCGCTCTCCCGGGGGCGGGCATGTCCTATTATGATCCGAAAGCCGCGCGAGCCAAGCGACCCTGCCCGATTTGGGTTGACGCGCTCTTGCGAGATTGCGGCGATCTCGGCCCGCGTGAGTTTGGCGTCTATATGCTGATCCTATTCAAAATGTGGTCGAACCGCGAATGCGGCTTGCCTGATAATGATCGGGCACTGGCTTTTGTCGCTCGGTCTTCCTACGCCAGTTGGCGGCGGCACGTTCGGCCGAGACTTGATCGCTTTTTCTTCGAAGGCGACGGCTGGATCTATCAAAAGCGCTTGCTGATCGAGGCACGGAAAGTAGAGGAATTTTTGGCCGCCCAGCATGCTCGAAAAACAGCCAAAAAATCCCGCCTTAATTCAGACCCAATGAAATCAATGGGTTATCCCGAAATAGCCCTGCAAAAATTTCCCACGCTATCTGGAGCTAAGTCATTGAAAACATTGAAGCCGCACCCAACCAACCCAACATCCCAATATGCTTATGCTTATGCTGCAAATCTCGATTTGATTCCTGGGTTTGAAGAAGCCCTTGATATGGCCGCTCTGGTCGAAAGATGCGAACTCATACTCGGCAGTAAAATATCGCGCATGACCAGCTTCGCGACCATGCCGGAATGGCTGATCTCTTGGCGGCGCTCGGGCGCGCAGGATTTCGATATTATCGTGGCAATGATAGGATGGGCCCGCCGGGATCGCCGGTCGGCCCCAAGCTCGCCGTCCTATTTCACGCCGATCATAGAGGACACCATGCGGCGGCGAACCAAAGAGAGAGAGGATCAAGATGGCAAAGGAAATCGCAAAACTAAGCACGGATGCGGTGATGGGGATTACGTCGCTGCCTTCCTTTCCGCCGCCGAATGTTTCGACGGTTAGCGACGTGGTGGCATGGCTTGAGCTCGCCGAGGCGTCGCTCGGGGGATCGCCGAGAGTTTATGTCGCCGGGCGGATCCTGACGCTGTTGAAACACTTTTATGTGGATTTCAAGGAACCCGCGTCCTTGACGAGAGCCATCGCCACGGACTGGATCAAGGCGCTCGAGCAATATTCGCCGTTGGCGATTGATCATGCGTGCGGCCAGTGGCTCGCCAACAATGCCAAGAAACCGAAGATCTCAAACATCGCCGGCCTCGCGGCCTCTTGGGAACAAGGGGTCAAGCACAATATTCGCCGGGCCCGGCTGATCATATCGCCGCCGCCAGAGTCGCGGTGCCTATCAACGCGCGAGGAAAAGGCGCGGCTCGACGCTTGCGCGGATCTTTCGCGGAAATATCTCGAGGAACAGGCCGAGAGAGGGGCCGTAAGCGGCGCCGAGGCCGAGCCAGTCGAGCCCCCGCCCCGTAGAGCCTCGCCAGAGGACCGGGCGGGGCTCAGAAAGGCCCAACTAGAGAACCGGCTGATGTTCCCGCCCGAGAGCATGAGCGAGCTCCACAAGCGCGAGCTCGCGGCTCTGAGGCGATGGGCAAATGGCGACGCCGCGATCCCCCCGCAATTCGAGGCGGAAACATAGGAGGATTTTCAATGCTGCACCTCTCCAGAGCCGAGCGCTCGCCGCGCCTCAGCTTGAGGCCGGTCCCCGGCGTCGATCTAGTCCTCGATCATGGGCCGATTTTCCCGGCCGAAGAATGGACCTTTTCGCCGCTCGCCCATCGCGCTTACGACGTTATCGTGGCGGACCCGCCTTGGCGGTTCATGGCGTGGTCGAAAAAAGGGGTCAACCAAAAATCCCCCGGGGCCCACTATGAAACTATGAGGATCGAGGATATCGCGGCCCTACCCGTCGCCGAGCTCGCCGCGCCAGCCGGGGCCCTCTTGCTCATGTGGGCCACGAGCCCAATGCTACCCGCTCAGCTCGAGGTGATGAAATCTTGGGGCTTTGTCTACAATTCTCAGATCATTTGGCGAAAGATCTACCAGAGCGGCCAGATCAGGATGGGAACGGGTTATAGGATCCGCGGTTGCCACGAGATCGTGATCATCGGCAAGCGCGGAAAGGTTCCCCGGGCGAAAACCGTGAGATCTATTTTCGATGGGGTCGGCCGCAACCGCCGGCCGGGCGAGGAATCACAGCACAGCCGAAAGCCGACGGAATTCTGGCCGCACGTCGAGCCGATCTTTCCCGGCGCCAAGCGATGGTGCGAGCTATTCTCGCGACAATCGACGACGCTCGAGAGCGGGATCCGCGTCGAGCCTTGGGGCAACGAAGTGGGGAAATTTGATCATGGGTAGGCAAAACATGGTTCGAAATCTCGGGGACGCGCGCTGGATCGCGGCCGTTCTCAGGGTTCGCGGATATGGGCCGACATATTCTGAAATGGGTGCCGCTTGGCGCCTCTCGAGATCCTCTGTGCATCGCCGCCTTAACGCGTTGCGCCGCATGGGGCTGGTCGCCTACGCTCCGTTCAAGAAACAGAGCGTGCGGGCGTTCGTGCCGGACAAGAGCGGCCGCCGCCGAGCCTATTTCGAGGTCAAGCCAGCGCTGACGATTTGTCAGGTTGAGACAACAGAGCTAGTGTATATTTGCGAAGGATAGTGCCTCGGGCGCAGCCCGGGGCCGCAACGGAAAGGACCGACAGAGATGCAGCTTTACGATCCAGAGAACGACGACATCGATGGGGTGCTGTTCCGGTTCTGGATTCGTGGCGCTTCCTACCCCGGCGGATTCCCCGGCGACCTGATGGCGGCGCTGACGAACTGTAAGACGCCCGCAGAATATCGCGCCGCACTAATGAGCCTCGCCCACGAAAAGGGCATCAACCTACCACTAACAGAATAGGGACAAGCAAATGGAACCGATCCCCTGGTATTATCTTGGCTTCGTGATTGGCGCACTTGGGGCCGTCTGGTTCCTTTTCATCCGCGTGAAAATGGATCCGCGCGTCGAGGAATTGGCCCGGCTCGCTTTCGAGTGCTCGGCCGACATCCTGGGGATCAAACCCAAAGGCAAGCCGCCGCCTGTCAGGCTGAAAAAAGAGCGGTGGAAAATCAGCGGCGTTATGGTGATCGGCAACTACAAGCGCTATCGGATCCCGGGAATCGGCATCATGGTTTGGGAGCGGGTGCTCGTGCTGAATTCAAAGGGAATCTTTCCGAATCTTGGGCACGAAATGGCCCATGTTCACCGAGCCCGGCGAGGCGAGAAAGTGAGAGAGGCCGAGGCCGAGATGGTCGAGGCCGCCATCGAGGCTCGCTGCGGCGGCGCCCTGATCTCTCATTTGCTGGCAAAGCTGGAGTAGGGGATCGCGGGGCCCGCAAGCTCACGGGCCCCGTTGATCGCTCAGGGCGAGCGGTGGGCCCGCATGACCTCGGCAAAATGCGGCGGCTCGCCCCCGGCATCCAGCCAATACAACAACACGGCGACCGGCCTTGTCGGGCTCACGGCGCCGCGCTCAAGCCGGTTGACGAACTTGTCGGGGCGCCCGGCCTCGGCCCCGAGCAGCAAGCGCCCGAATTCCGAGGGCGAGGCCCCGATCTTCTCTCTGATTGCCCGGATTGAATCGGGCGTGAATTCTCTCTCGGTCATTGGCTCTTTCGATACCTCGTCTGCTTGAGCGCCCGGCGCACCTCAGCGAGAGCGGGGGCATAGAGCGCGTCCTCAACGTGAAGCGTGGCGGCGGCCTTGGCCGCGAGCTTGAGCGCGCTCTCGGCGCTCTTGAGAGCCGCGATCATCAACGGGGTGCAGGATGCCGCCCGGGCATTCTTCGCCGCGTCTGGCTCATCGAATGTGGCGATACGCCCCATCTGGCTGTCGACGACTATATACTGGTCGCGCCGATAGGCGGGTTTGCCGATCCCGTCGGATTCCCAGCGCCAACCTTCCTTGATCGGCGAGCCCTCCAGGTCTGGATCGGGCATGCCCGCCAGCGCGGCGAAAACTTCGCCCACGGCTCGGGCGCCGGGTTCTGTCGTGCCATGTTGAAAGGCGCGCCGGGCGATCCTGATTGCGTCGTCGAGTAGATCGGTCATTTCTCGTTCCCTTCGATTTCGGGCTCGTTGCCCGGTGGTGGATCATAGAGCAATTCGGCCGAGCCATCCTCGACTTTGACTCGGATCAGGTCGGCCGACTTGGAAATGTGCCGGATCATGCGAGCCCAATTGCAGAGCGCCCGGAAATCGGGCTCATAAGAATCCGCGACCTCGGAGACAAGATCGGCCCAATCCGGGTCGCGCGCTGGATCGCCGCCGACAGCGAAGGCGACGGCATCGGCAACGCCGCCCTCTGGCTGGCGCAGCGGCGGGGTGCCGTTGCTCATCAGATAGACGCCGCCGAGGTTGGCGCAAAGGATCAGGCCCGCGCCCGAGCCGTCGTCGTGAAAGCCCTCGCGGTCGTCAGTGGCCGCGAGAGCATGCTCAACGATCCGCCCGAGATCGGCGGTGCGGAATTCAAGAACTGGCATCGGGCCCCCTCAGACGCTCGAAAGCCGCGCCATAGATTTCGTGGGAAAAGTCGCAGCCCTCTTGCCATGCCCAATTGACCCACAGCCACCAAGCGGCCTCGGTCAGAGTGTGGGCAATAAAGCTCGAGCGGTTAGCTTGGGTCGAGTAGTGCGGGAAATCCATTCCCGGCGAGCCCTCGGGCCATTCCTCGACCCATGATCCGCCGACGAACCGGATATAGGCGGGCGGGGCGTCCGCGATGCCGTAGCCGGTCGTGTCGAAAACCTCGACATAGGCGGCGGTGCCGGATTCGATCCGCTCGGCGGTCTGGAACCAATCGACAAAGGCGAGCGCGACTTGAGGAAGGGCGCCTTTGATCGCCTTGAGATCGGGGAGCGGTTGCTTGGCTGTTCCGTTCATTTTCTGATCCTCTCGAGAGCTTCGCGCACGGATGAAAACCTCAATTTTTGAGATTTTGCTTTTTTCTCGTTTCGCTCAGCCTCTCGTTTCATGTGATTGCGGAGCTTGGGGGACTTGGGCGAGCGTCCGCTTTTTCTGTGCTTTGAGACGCCCATGCCCCCCCCGCCGGATTTCATTTCAGCCAAGCCGGCTTGCGGGGCGGAATGGGCGAGCATTCCGGTGCCGCCGAGACGCTCTCGCAAGTGGTCAGGAATGTATGGCCCCCGACGACTGCGGTGGGCGTGAGCTTTGCCGCCCATTTGGGCGTCGTGATCCCGTGGGCATAGTAGTGAGTCGCCCGGCGGCTCAGATCCACGGCCCGGCCCGTGAGCGCTTGGATGGCGGCGTGGAGGGCGTCTCGGTAGGCGTCGAGGTCGAGCGGCTGATCCGGCTTTCCGTCCGAAAACCAAGAGAATTGACTCGGCGCCTCGACGACCTCGCACAGCGTATCCCAGCGGCCGGTTTCTAGGCGCCTGATTGTGACGTAAGCGACGGCGGTCATTCCCTCTATGCCCTGGTCGCGCGCCTCGTGAAAGGCATTGCGCGCGAGGCAGGCGAGCTCAAGCGGTTCCACTGTCACGGATGGCTCATAGGTCAGCGTGCCGACAAGCAAGGCAAGCTCTCTCATTCCGATGATCATGTCTGGCCCTCTCTGGTTACGAGCGTTGATGCCCGGATATGCCGCCCCGGGCGGGGGCGGCATGGCAAGGCGTCAATAGTGAAAGATCGGTCGGCCCTCGTCGTCCCAATCGCCGCCCGCCGCGATATGGGCGTGCATACGATCCTCTCGCCCGCGCGTATCCTCGGGCGACTCCAATTGATCGCATCGGCTCTCGGGGTAATCCTCGCGCAAGATATCGAGCGCTTGAGCGCGCGAGGTTGCCTCGATATCGACGCCGAATTCGCACCCGGTCTCGTCGATCATTACGGCGTGGAATTTGATCATGTTCTGGTCCTCTCTGGGGGGTGATTGGCTGGGGATGGATCAGGCCCGGTTGCGGTATGCCTGGGTGATCCCGGCCTCGAAAGCGTCCTCAAGGGCGGCTTTGAAGCTGGCGGCGGATATGTCGTGGAAATCGAGGTCGTCCATGTTCCTCGTCTCGAGCGTCTCGAAAGAGGTGTGGCGGCGGGCGATCTGAGTGAGGCGTTCGGTGCGGGTCATTTTCTGGTCCTCTGATTGGTCCTCTGGTCTCTCGAATATGGCCCTAAATGGCCCGGATTGGAAGCCCGCCACCAAATAATCTCGGCGCTGGGCATCTTGAGCCTTGAAATCCGCCGCGATCCCCGAAATGATTTCGCCGTCGGGGTGGCGCAGTTGGTAGCGCGCTGGGTTCATGCCTCAGAGGTCGCGGGTTCAAATCCCGCCCCCGCACCCAGATACCGCAAGGGCTTGAAAGGGCCCGTACCTGAGGGGCCGCCCGGTTCCGCTGAAACATTGCGGGCGAGGGCGGCCCCGACCGGAGAGGATAATCTATGCGCCAGGATCTCACTAAGAAAATGAAAGCGAACCTCGAGCGGTTCCGCGACAATCCTCAACCCGGCGGGACGTTGCAAGTTATTCTCCATGTCGGCGCCGCCGAGCACCTTGTTTCGCGCGGGCTGATCGTCAAGACCTCGGGCGGCGGCTACGGCCGGGCGAAAGCCGCCTACGAGACCACCATCGCGGGCCGCGCCGCTCTGGCCAAGCTCTGATGGAATCCTCGGCGATCATTTCAGAGGACGGCCAGTTTCGGGTTCGCTTGCTTCGCCGCTGGCGGCCCGAGCGCCCGCTCTGGTTGTGGGTCATGCTCAACCCGAGCAGTGCCGACCAACACCGCAATGACGCGACAATCCGGCGGTTGATTGGATTCACTGAGCGCGGCCAGGGCGGCGGCTTCATCGTCGAAAATCTGTTCTCGTTCCGATGCACAGACCCGGGCGTGCTCGCCTCGCAGGGATATCCTCTCGGGCCCGATTGCGACGCCGCGATTTCCACCTCTCTATTCGAGTGTGACGGCCCGATCGTTTGCGCCTGGGGGAACAATGCCCCGCCGGCGCGATCTCAGAAGATTTTGTCCATGATCCGCCGCGCCGAGCGCGAGCCGATGTGCCTCGGACTGACCGGCCACCGCAACCCAATGCACCCCGTTCGTTTGCCCTACGGCCTTGAGCTCATGCGGATCTCGGACGCTATGGAGGACTACGATGCCAAAAGCCAAAGAGCGCTGGCCCGCGAGCGAGGTTGAGTGGCTCGCCCGCTCGCAAGTCGCGCCGAATGAGAACAACGCTCGCCGCCACAGCGACGACCAGATCGAGGGCATCGCGCGATCGATCCTCAAATTCGGCTGGACGATTCCGGTTCTCGTCGACGAGGTGGGGATCCTGATTGCTGGCGAGGGTCGGTGGCTGGCCGCCGGGCGACTGATCGAGCGCGGGGATCTCAAGTC
>SDBT01009133.1_pt1 | contig 16117 bp, 15 predicted proteins | sample 2277101 | NCBI WGS metagenome assembly SDBT01 (sample SAMN10404973, study PRJNA504765) | marine sediment metagenome | isolation source: marine sediment core GS10_PC15, 103 cmbsf | place: Arctic Ocean: Southern Knipovich Ridge | collected 2010 | reverse complement strand
GATTTTAAAAATGTTATTCTTATTATGACCAGTAACATCGGCGCCGATTTAATCAAGAATCAGTCCGGCTTCGGTTTCGGCAAGAAAAGCGAAGATGCAAATTACGAGAAGATGAAAGATATTATCCAGAAAGAAGTAGAGCGTAACTTTAGACCCGAATTTCTGAACCGGCTTGATGACACCACTGTCTTTAAGGCATTAACAAGAGAGAATCTACAAATTATAGTTGATTACGAGCTTGACAAGGTATTCAAGCGTCTGACCGAGCACGGATTGAACATTGAACTGACCGATCAGGCCAAGGAATTCCTCATCGACAAGAGTTACAATCCCGAATCCGGGGCCAGGCCTTTGCGAAGGGCGATCGAGCATTATATCGAGGATCCGCTTTCGGAAGCTGTGTTGGGAGGCAAATTCAAAGGCAAGAACCTTATCAAGATCGACGTGCAGGACGAAGAGCACTTGAAACTGGAAGGCTGTAAAGTACCTGAGCCGGAGAAAAGCGAGCCTGCCGTCGCAAAGTCGAAATAGTCATATTTGATCATACGTCACGACTTGTGATTTGTGGTCAGATCCGGATTTGGCGCGTCACGATTTAATTTTTGTAATGCCGTTTTCGACGGACAACCTGCCGGCGGCAAATAAGCTTATTGCCTCCGGATATGCGATACATTCCTGCTCGAAAACCCTGGCGGCCAACGTATCGGGAGTGTCATCGTTTTCGACCTCGCAGGTTCGCTGGACGATGATGGGTCCTTTGTCATATTCATTTGTGCAGAAATGGACGGTGCAGCCGCTTACTTTGCAGCCCGCTTTTAGTACCGCCTCGTGGACGTGATGTCCCCACATCCCTTTTCCGCCGAAACTTGGCAGCAGGGCGGGGTGGATGTTCATCACGCGATGTTCGTATCGAGACGGTATTTTCCAAAGGCAGAGCCAGCCTCCCTGAATTACGAGGTCGACGTTTGCCGCGATGAGCTCTGCTTCGATACGCTTGCTGAATCCATTAATATCCTGGAAGTCTTTTGTGCGGACAATCTTTACGTCCAGCCCGGCGTTTTTCGCTTTCTCGATCCCCGTCACTGTTGAACGCGAGCTGATTACGACGGCCACCTCGGCATTGAGCAGACCATGTTTAATGTGTTTGAGGATATTCATCAATGTTGTCCCGCTGCCGCTGATGAGTACGCCGAGCCGGATTGGCTTTTCCTTCGGCGTTGTGGGTTTCAGCTTGCCCTCAATGTCGTGTCCTGCGTCCAGGGCCTGGTTTACGAGACTGTCGGCTTGTTTGTTCTTGTCCCGAGTAATATGACGGACTTCCCAGCTCTTGAATCCGTCGAGCAGGATGGCGGCCTGCTCATAAAAGGGTTTTATAAGCTCGCTTTTCACCCTGTATTGACCGTTGATTTGTTTGACAAGCAACTCGCTGTCGCTGAAAACGACGAGCTGTTCGGCGCCGAATTTTCTCGCAGCTTCGAGTGCTTTTACGAAACTTGTATATTCGGCCACATTGTTAGTTGTTCGGCCTATGACGCAGGCTCTTGCCAGCAATTGAGTCCCGCTGGAATCGTTCAAGACAAAACCGGCAGCAGCCGGGCCAGGATTGCCTCTGCTGCCGCCGTCTATATGAGCGATGATTTTATCAGGCACTACATTGGCTCCTCAAAACAAAATTAAAACGAGATCAGGCTAACGCATAATGGCTGCGGGATACGCTATGGTTCTGCGGTCTTGTTCCTGGTTTCTAACTTTCATGTAAATTGCCGAGCACAAGTATCCGTGTGCAGTTGGGACAGCGGATTAAGGTATCCTTAGTCATAAGCATATTAACACTCTCGGCGGTGATTCCCATAAAGCAGCCCCCACAGCTATAAGCTCCCTTTTTATTCCCCTGCTGCTCAATTAAAGCGACAGCTTGGCCGTCGTATGTTTCGGCCACGCGTTTGAATATCTCCAACGAGTCGTTTGGGATGATCTGCGCAGCCTGGTTCCAATCCTTCTGAATCTTGTCGATTTCAGACTGGTATTTATTCGCCAGTACCTCGCTTTCTTTCCGGGTTTGCTCAAGTGTTTCTTTTTGCTCGTCTATCTGCTTCTGGATATCTTTGCACTCAGCTTCGTCAGTCTCGATATCTTTTAACAGTTCAAGACTTTGGGTTTCGATCTTGGAATTGTCAGCCTTGGATGTATTGAGTTGAGTGAGGACAGCGGCATACTCTTTATTCGTTTTTGCGATGTTGAGTGATGCTCTTAATCTGGCTATGATATCATCTTTGGTCTTGAGTTCCAATTCCAGGCGGTCGAATTGAACCTTGGTTAGCTGGACCTCCTCTTTCTTGGCTTCGAGAGCATTTTGAAGGCTTCTGATTAGATTTTCCTGAATTACTACATTTCTTCTACATCTTGTAAGTTTTGCCTTTTCAGCCCGCAGACGATTTTCAACACTTTGAAGTTTTAACAACCCATTTAATACAGGTCCCATTTAAGCTCCTTTACGACAGCCTTAAAACTTTTTAGCCATGTATTCTGCTCTTTTATGATTTAATTTGCAATAAAAATATTTATATTTTTTATTTTGGCCGGCTGCCTTATAATCTCTCCACTATGAAAGAGCTGTTGAAAAAACTCATTCAGGCCGAAACGACTGCTGAGAAGGGCGAATTAACCGCAGCAGAAGTGATCTCTGCCGAATTTCGCAGATCGGGCATAGACTCGCGCGTAGATAGCTGGGATCAAACCAAAGCAAATATTGTCGCACACGTAAAATCCGCCGGACGCAGGGCCGGGCTGCTTTTTGCCTGTCATCTTGATGTTGTCGGCCCGGGCGAAGCAAGCTGGAAGCATCCGGCTTTCACGGCGGTTGAAAGCGATGGCAAAATATATGGCAGAGGCTCCGTGGATATGAAGGGCGGAACCGCTGCGGCTGTTACTGCTATCAGACATATCGTCGATTCCGGCATAAAATTACAAGGCGATATTATCTTCGCAGCCGTCGCAGGCGAAGAGACCGATAGTGCCGGGGCGAGCCGGTTTGTCGATGACAAAGGCTGGCTGCCGGAGCTTGCCGGCGTGGTTATCCCTGAACCGACGGATTTCGAGATTGTAACCGCCCATCGCGGGATGTTGTGGCTTGAAGTTGCAACTACAGGCAAAGCCGCCCACAGTTCGGCCCCGCAATTGGGCGTGAACGCAATAGGCTCGATGCGGCTGATTTTGAATGAGCTGGAAAATTACGAAATCAAAACCGAGCCGCATAAGCTGCTGGGTACGTGCTCGATGAGCATCAATACAATCGCCGGCGGCAAAACGATGAACGTTGTGCCGGATAAGTGCAGTATCGGAATCGATATCCGCACTCTACCCGGGCAGGATCATCAGGCTATTATTGCCGATTTAGAAGAGATCTGCGGTAAGTTGAGAGCTGAGAACATGCAATTTGAAGCGGCGGTTTCTGTAATACGCCAGATGCAGTCGATGGAAACCGATTCCGATTGCGACTTTGTTAAGGATTTTTGCTCCGTTGTCCGAACCGATAAAACCAAGGCCGTAGGCTTTACCACGGACGGCCCTTATTTCACCTCACTCGGTAGCCCGGTCGTTATTTTCGGACCGGGCAAGCCCCATCTATGCCACAAGCCGGATGAATATATCGACGTCGCCGACCTTGAAAAAGGTGTAGAGTATTACAAAAATATCATCTTAAAATTCCTTACCTGATTAGAATGCCGGAAGCCGACGACGCCTCTAAATCCGAGGATTGACAAGCTGTTCGGATTCGATAGATTATTTCCATATGCGTACCGGATGCGTGCCGGATTGCTATAAAGTCTTTTTGTTAAAGCCGTGAGCAATACAAATCTCGGAAATGGGTAATTTGTGAATAAGTTCGTTGACTTTTACGCCTTAATCTGATATTATGCATTTTCAGCAGAATTTCTATATTTCAGGTGGGAATTATACCCTTTATTCATTTTGGAGAAACCGGTGTGAAAGAAATGAGGATGATTTCGTAATTGTCCCGTCTGATCGTAGCGAGATATAACTATATTCTGAAGTGGAGATGCGGAGATACTGTGAAAATCCGAAATTTTACTGATATGATTAAGCCAAAGCTTCGATAATAATATTGAACTCAAATTTCGAAATTGTGATATTTAATGTTTTCGTAATCAATCTGAAATAATTTAGCGGTTTCGAAGTAATTAAGGAACAATATTATGTTAAGGCGAGTATTTTGCAAATTACTATTAGTAGCTATTGCAATTTTCAGTCTGTTGGCTCTTTCCGGTACTATAATGGCCCGGGGACGCGGTGCTGATGCTTTTGAACGCGTAAGGGAAGTCCAGGAAAGGCACACCGGCCGCCTTCTGGCAATTGAGGGTATCGAAGGTACAGCCATAGGGCTTGATAAGAACAACCGGCCGGCAGTCAAGCTCTTTACAGCCCACTCGAGAGTTCGCGGTATTCCTAAAGAACTCGACGGCATCCCGGTCGAGGTGATAGTCACGGGCAAAATTTATGCTCTCATCGACACTACGGCCAGGGTCCCTCGACCGGTGCCGACCGGTGTTTCGACCGGTCACCCGGATATTACGGCCGGCACCATCGCATGCAGGGTGAAGGATGCTGGTGGAAACGTCTACGCTTTAAGCAACAACCACATTTACGCCAACGAAAATAGGGCTTCCATAGGTGACAACGTGCTCCAGCCGGGGCCATCCGATGGTGGAGTAGATCCTGACGACGTGATCGGCACTCTCGCAGCTTTCCAGCGGATCAGGTTCAGTCGTAGGGCCAGAAACGAGATCGATGCGGCCATCGCCCTAAGTTCAACGTCGCTCCTTGGCAACGCCACACCATCACCATTCGATGGTGGTTACGGAACGCCCAGCTCGATCACAGTCGGAGCCGTCCTTAGCCAGCAGGTACAGAAATTCGGGCGAACAACTGACCTGACCAAAGGGGTAATTACTGGTGTGAATGTAACCGTCAATGTCGGTTACGAAAGGGGCACCGCGAGATTTGTGAAACAAATCATTGTTGAAAGCGGGACCCCATTCATCGGGGGAGGCGATTCGGGATCACTCCTGGTAACTGATAATGCCGACCTTAATCCGGTAGGATTGCTGTTTGCCGGCACTAGCGACGGACTGTTGGCTGTTGCCAATCCGATTGACCTGGTACTCAATCGGTTCGGCGTGACCGTTGACAGTGAAGAGGCACCACCGGAAGAATCACTTATGGCGGAATTTGTAGGGATCCCGACAAGCGGATATGCGCCTCTGAAAGTCCTATTCACCGATATATCTACAGGAAATCCCTCTGGTTGGTCTTGGTCGTTCGGTGATGGAGGAACATCAACTAAGCAGGATCCATCCCACATATACACGGCTGCCGCTACTTACACAGTAAGCTTAACAGTTACAGGGCCAAGCGATTCAGATACCCTAACCAAGACCGACTACATCGAAGTAACCACACTCCCGCTTCCACCAACATTAGTGTCAATGGCCGTGATCCCGGAGATTGCTTCAATAGAAATTGGATCGACGCAGCAGTATAAGGCGATAGGGACATACTCAGACTCCAGCACGGCGGATATTACTAATGACGTAGTCTGGACAAGTTCCGATATTGGGATTGCCACCATTGACATGTCAGGTTTAGCTGAAGGAACGGGTGTGGGAGATACCGAAATCACGGCGAGTTTGGATTTGGTCACAAGTAATACAGCCACGCTTACCGTCACAGAAGTACCCAGCGAAAAAGAGGTATTCTCTGACAGCTTTGAGTCGTCGGCTGATTGGACTGCGAACTGGAGTCAAGACTCGCAGAACGACTGGCGTCGAAGAACTTCCCGAAAGAAAGAAGGTAATTATGCCGCTGAAGTTGATGGTAGAGCCACCGATGCACAGTTAATCTCCATTCCAATAGATTTGCAGGGAAAGGCAAATGCTACCATTACTTTCTGGTGGTATATTGAACGAGGTCTTGATACGGGAGAATATCTTGCCTTTGACGTTTCTAATGATGGCGGAGCTTGGATTGAAAAGGCAAAATTAAGAGGAAATGTTGACCCGGAAAATCAATGGCACAATGTAAGCATTAACGTGACCGGTATAAATAACAATAACCTGAGGGTTCGGTTCAGGGGAACGATGTCAAGCTCCCGAGAAGATGCCTACGTTGATGTTGTTAAGGTCGTTGCGTGGTAATGCCTCGTTTTCGAGTGGTGACTGAAGCTTTGCGAAAAAATTAATTTTAGCGTAAAGGGCTGCTAATGTAAGATTACCACAACCAGCGGGCGCAAGTATGCCGGTGACGGAACGACAGACGCTGAGGGTAAGGTCGTGTTTGAGTTTAAGACCAAGAGGCCTGACTGCAAGGGAACCTTACCTCACGGCAGATGCTTCGAAGTCAGGATACGTTCCGGGCAGTGGTTCGACTACCTTTGAGGTCGAGTAGATAAGCAGTGGTCGAAACCTGGAAAATGAATTGTGAAAGCAGGACTTAGCAATTGCTTTCCTTAAGAGTTGAAAGAACAGAGACATGTCAATGGTCAGGTGGATTTCAATTGTTCTGCTGAATATTGGTGCTATAACGACAGCCGGTATTCTTGCCGGCTGTTCTTATAACGGTCCCAGAGGCCATGAGAAAGGACAGTCTATGCCGGAGAGAACTATAGAGCAAGTCCAAGAAGCGCACACGGATGAATGGATGGCTATTCCCGGGGTCGAAGGTACTGCAATTGGGCTTTTCGAAGGTAGGCCCTGTATCAAGATTCTTGTATCCGTAAAGCCGCAGGAACTACAAGGCAAGATCCCGTCAGTCGTCGAAGGTCACCCTGTAATTATCAAAGAAACGGGAACCTTTCACGCACTCGACGAGCAGTAGTCCAACCTAACAAAACTCACACGCCATTATAAGCCTCACCTCTTTCTGCCTTCTGAAATGTATGGCTTGATTTTTGTTGGGATCATGAGATGGATTGTTAGGGCAATAATGCCTCAATAAAGCAACATTTCCGAAAGAGCATTTGATTTGGGGCCTGTTAAAAATCCGATGTACAATTCTATGAGCGTTTGTTATACAGATGTTTGCTCCGAAAGAAGCCGTGCAATATTTCAACAACTTGTATTACGAAGATAAGATTGAGGATGAATAATGGACACTGTTTACAACAAATAACTGCTAATGGAGAAAATCTAAATGGCAAAATATCAGTTCTATATTTTAGATGTATTTGCTGAAGAAATATATGCCGGCAATCAACTCGCTGTTGTTCGAAATGCAGGGGCACTCTCTGACGGTCAAATGCAAAAGATTGCCAAAGAAATGAACTACTCGGAAACAACTTTCATCCTCTCGGAAGAACAACGAAATGGTGGATATGATGTTCGTATTTTCACGCCGGAAGCCGAAGTACCTTTTGCCGGGCACCCGACTTTGGGGACTGCTTTTCTAATACAGCACGAAATTATGAAAGAACCTGCCGATACCGTAATCCTTAATTTGAAGGTCGGCCGAATTCCCGTTAGGTTTCACAAAACAGATGAAGGAGAAGATATCCTGTGGATGAAACCAATTGAGCCGATATTCGGACAAATCTTTGAGCCGGATGAGATAGTTCATTTTCTGAGTGTGCATAGAGGAGACATTGATGACAGGTTCCCGATCCAACATGTTTCTATTGGCATAGATTTTGTATTTGTGCCACTCATGTCATTAGACGCCGTGAGAAGATCCAGCATTATCAAAGATAAACTCTTCGGCTGGATTAAAGACAAACAGGCGAAGACTATTTTCGTTTTTTGCCCGGAGACATACAGGCCCGAGAATCAAATGAATGTTCGGCTATTTGCTGATTATTACGGTATAGCTGAGGACCCCGCCACTGGAAGCGCAAATGCGTGTTTGGCTGGGTATTTAGTGAAACATCGTTATTTTGGAAAAGACAAGATCGACATCCGGGTTGAACAGGGTCATGAGATTAAAAGGCCGTCTCTGCTCTATCTAAGAGCAGAAAACAAGCAGGGAAAAATCGATGTGTCGGTCGGCGGAAAAGTTGTAATGGTTGCAAAAGGGCAATTGTTATAAAGCACGTTTCGGCAGCAGAAAAATATGTGATGGAAAAATACGGAATAGTCCTCAAAACGATGCCGCCAGATAGTACGAACGATGAACCTGAATGAACAAATAAGGACCATGTTAAAAGAGCAGGGTGCCGATCTTGTCGGTTTTGCCGATGTAGCCGATTTGCCTGCGGACATGACAGGGGGGCTTCCCGCCGCTGTCTCTATCGCCGTCAGGCTTGATCCATCGGTCGTAAGCGAGATATCGAACGGTCCTACGCAACGCTATTATAAGGAATACGGCAGGGTCAACGAGCTTTTGGGGGAGTTGTGCAGGCAGACAGCCGATTTATTGATAACTTGCGGCAGGCAGGCTGAGGCTATTGAAGCGACAACGGGAAATTTCGATACTCGCACACTGAGTATGCCCATACAGCACAAGACCATTGCCACGCGGGCCGGGCTCGAATGGATCGGCAAGTCGGCGTTACTTATTACGGAAGAATACGGGCCGGCGGTTCGGCTTGGCTCTGTATTAACGGATACCGAGGTCAAAACGGGCAAACCGATAGATACGTCACGCTGTGGTGACTGTCACAGATGTGTGGACCAATGTCCCGCCGGTGCAATCGCTGGGCCCAATTGGAGTGTGGGGGATCCGCGGGAATCGATATATGATGCCTTCGCGTGCCGGAAAACTGCCATGAATCTATCGAAGCATCAGGGTATAGATTCGACAATTTGCGGAATTTGTATCAATGCCTGCCCCTGGACGCAAAAATATATTTCATGCGAATTGGATGCTTTGAGGTAAAGAATTATGGAAGTTCATTTTAGAAAATATCATGGATTGGGAAACGACTATCTTGTTATTGACCCAAATATTCACGATGTGGATTTGACGCCGGATAGCATTAGATTGATTTGCGATAGAAATTTTGGAATTGGAGCGGATGGGATTCTATACGGGCCAATCAAGAGCGGGGACAATTTGAGTATAAGGATTTTCAATCCCGACGGCAGCGAGGCCGAGAAAAGCGGCAACGGATTGAGAATATTCGCAAAATACTTATTTGAGAATAGATACGTCAATGAAAAGCATTTCAGAATTGAGACATTAGGTGGAAATGTCGAAGCATATATTGAAGATGACGAGGCGAATTTGATTAAGATCAACATGGGAAAAATGACCTTCCTTAGCACCAAGATACCGGTCAGAGGTAAAGAAAGAGAAGTGGTGGATGAAGAACTGCAAATAAACCGAGTCGAATATAGAGTGACCTGCCTGTCTGTCGGCAATCCTCATTGCGTGATTCCAACGGATGAGGTGACTGAGGAAAAGGCAAGAGAATTAGGCCCCGAAGTTGAAAATCATAATATGTTTCCGAATCGAATCAACATGCAGCTCCTGAAAGTCATAGACAGGGCAAATATCGAGATAAGGATTTGGGAAAGGGGTGCCGGGTATACCTTAGCTTCCGGCAGTAGTTCCTGCGCGGCGGCTGGGGCAGCTTACAGATTAGGAATGGTGGACAACAAAATAAACGTGAAGATGCCGGGCGGAAAGTTGTTAGTAGAAATCAGCGAAAACGAAGATGTTTATTTGACCGGAGTGGTCGAAAGAGTATTTGATGGCCGATTTCATCTTGACCTGGAGCAAAAGATTTTAAGAATGAAATAACAATCTACGATGGGTGTGCTTCGGTGTGAGAAAGACATAGGACATGAAAAAGAAGACATGGCCGAGATTGAGGCCTGCAAATAATCGAGACTGTGACAATATAGCCAGTTTAGTCGATAGTATTCTCAGAGAATATGATTTGAAGCTGGATCCGGCGTGTACGGACGCCGACATTAAAGACATCGAGTCTTCTTATTTCGGCCGAGGCGGGATGTTCATTGTGCTCGAAACCGAAGATGGCTCGGTCATCGGAGCCTATGGGCTTTATCCGGTTGATGAGCAAACGTGCGAGCTTCGTAAAATGTATTTGCAAAAAGCACACAGGGGCAAAGGGCTGGGCAAGTTATTGCTGGAAGATGCGTTGTCTAAAGCGAAGCAGCTCGGATTCGAAAGAATGGTTTTGGAAACTGCTGCGGTCTTAACAGAAGCGATCGCTCTGTACAAGAGCTACGGTTTTGTCCAATACAATCCACAGCGCATGTCAAGTCGGTGCGACCAGGCGTATCTGCTTGAATTAAGATAGGCCCTCACTGTCCCGGCGTGAAACCGCCATAGCATAAAAAGCCAATTCGGTCGAATTCCGGAAGAAATGGTGAGCTTCCGATTAAGACTGTTGGAACTCGAATTGGTTTTTAAAAACCGTTTTGAAATTGAAAACATCGTTGAAGTCGTCTATCGAATCGGTCGGTTGTGCGCTCATCCACTCGTTTCGTATCATCAGCCAGACGATTTCACCGAAATCACGTGTCGTTTTGATACCCCATGTATTTAATACGAGCATCGCTAATCTACCCCATTTTTCGAGAGCCAGTTTTTTCAGCCCCTCGCAAAGGATTTCGCCGCTGACGTGTTTTGGCTCAGTGGCAACGTTTTTCGCCGTATAGCTAAGTGCTTCATATACAAACCTGATCGCCGGGGGACTGTATCGGCCATCTTCGGCGGCAATTTGTTCGAGATTTTTCTTCATTTCGGAAATCCACTCCTGTATTTCACAAGCGATTAGGCTTATGATTCATACGAATATTTTATAATCTATATTCTAAAACATATCCAGTCGGCAGTCAACAATATAAAGAGACTCTTGACGTGCGGGGGCTTGTAGTGGAGAATTCAATCACGGTTAATAAATGCTATCGGTCAGGTTTTAATCAAAAAAATGCTTGAAAGGTAATATATCATGTTGAAAAAAATCCTTTTCTTATCGTTGTTGCTGATTAGCCGGATCGGGTCGGCTCAAACCGGTGATTATTTTAACGCTCCCTTCGGTGAATTGCTTGCCGGTTCATCCGACAAGGTTGGTTTGTGGTGGGCCTCGTCCGGGTGGAAAATAAGCCGTGACAAGACCCTGCCCGTTGAAAAGAGCGAGGCTATTATGATACAGGCCGCCCGTAACGAAGCAGAAGCTGCGCAATTGGTGGTCCGGCCTACTGTGGCCCTGAGCGGCTTTACAGCCCGAGCCGGAGACTTGTCCGGACCCGGCGGGGCGGTTATCTCCTCTGAGAGCGTTGAGATACTTAAAGTCAGGTATGTCAACGTTGAGCGGCCGACCGATAAAAGTTCCGTACCCGGTTTTTGGCCTGATCCGCTGCCGCCGTTGAAGGGTCCTATAGACCTGGAACCAAATAAGAATCAGCCGTTTTGGATTCGCGTCAAGGTGCCGCCGAGTACTCCGGCTGGAATCTACACGGGCAGTATCGAACTGGATGCACAAGATTACAACGCCAAAGTTGAGCTGCGCGTAGAGGTATATGATTTTATTCTTCCCGACCGGATGACATGCACTACGGCATTTGGTTTCTCATCGGGCAATGTGTTTCGCTATCAAAAGCTGTCCGATGCCGGACAGAGACGGCTGGTGCTCGATAAGTACTGGGCCAGCTTCAGTGCTCACCACATCTCACCTTACAATCCGGCGTTGCTGGATAGCATAAAGGTTACCTGGCCCGACATAAAGCCACCGGCTCGCAAATGGGAAGGCGGCGTCGAGGTCACTAACGAAAAACACGCCGGCGCACAATCTCTGTTGCTTTTCGATGACAAAAACGACCTTAATGTTACCGCCGCTTATAAGTTTCCGATCGAGATTCAACAAGATGGATTGCGCCTGCGTTTCTGGTATAGAACTGCTCTGCCCGAGCACGCATTTTTAGTGACACTCAACCACTACGATGCATCTGACAAATGGATTTACGGCGGCAATAACGATATCGGAATTGAAGGTGCCGGCCATTGGCAGCAGTTCGACCGGCTCATCAAGACCTTCCCGAAAGGCGCCAAATCGGTTCGTCTGAATCTCCGGGCTGCGACATGGACCGAAGCCGGCGAGAATACCGGGCTGGTCTGGTTCGACGATGTTTCACTGACAAATCCATCTACCGGCGACGAACTCCTGGAGGCAGGAGACTTCGAACCGCCGACCCTTCCGCCTGTCGAGCGTCAGAAGCTCAAAGCCGTGCTGGATTTCTCAGACTGGGACAAGGCAATGGCACGTGGAATCGACCATTACGGCTTCAACTCCTTTCGTTTAGGCATCCCCGGTCTGGGCGGCGGTACTTTTCACGCGCGCCGCGAACCGGAATTGCTTGGCTTTGGAGATGATACGCCGCACTATAAGGTTCTTTTTAATTCTTACTGCACACAGATACAGGCGCATCTGCGCCAAAAAGGCTGGCTCGACGAGGCCTATGTCTATTGGTTCGACGAGCCTGCGCCCAGGGACTATGAGTTCGTAATGAACGGTTTCCGTAAACTCAAAGAGGCAGCCCCCGGCATTACTCGTATGTTGACCGAACAGGTCGAGCCGGACCTTATTGGTGGACCTGATGTCTGGTGCGCGGTCTCCAATCAGTACAAACATGAACCAGCAGAAGAGCGTCGCAAGCACGGCGAAAAGTTTTGGTGGTATGTCTGCACGGGGCCAAAGGCGCCATATTGCACGTTGTTCATCGACCATCCGGGTACCGAGCTGCGAGTCTGGCTCTGGCAGACATGGCAGCGTAAAATCGACGGAATCCTGGTCTGGCAGACGAACTACTGGACCAGCTCCGCCGCGTATCCCGACTCCGAGCGTCCGCAGAATCCCTATGATGACCCTATGGGCTGGACCTCTGGTTACAGCACGCCCAGGGGCGATAAAAGACCATGGGGTAACGGTGACGGCCGTTTCATTTATCCACCCGAGGCCGCCGCCGATGCGCATCCATCCGGGCCGGTTCTCGAAGGACCGGTTGACAGTATTCGCTGGGAGATGCTGCGCGACGGCATCGAGGATTACGAATATCTGGTTATTTTGAAAAAACTTATCGAGACCAACAAAGATAAACTCAATGCCGACCGGCTAAGAAAATACAATTCCCTTCTCGAAGTGCCTGAGGATATTACAAGCGATATGACCACTTTCACCAATGATCCGGCCCCAATCGAGACCCGCCGGGACCTGATTGCTCGAACAATATCTGAGTTGAACAGGATATGAACGGTTGACTTGATTTTGATTACCTATTGAAAGGAAAAAAATGCAGATTGATCCCAATATAGCCCCCATTTTCAGCATAATTTTTTTAGTATTCATGATACCTTTAGTGCTGATAATTGTCGCCGTAAAGATTTTGATTTTCTGCAAGATATTTTCCAAGGCCGGCTACAGTTGGGCCCTTGGTCTATTAATGCTTGTGCCCATAGCGAATATCATTATGCTCTTCGTTCTTGCCTTTGCCGAATGGCCGATTCAAAGGGAACTGCGCTCATTTAGACAGCAAAGTCAGGTGGCGTGAAAGCATAGACGCACAAATAGTCTCATCTTCCCCTGCGTTAGGAAAATAACAAAAAAGTGTGAGTAATATGCTCTCTTTGCGCATAATACTTAATAGAAACGGATGTAATAAATGGAAATTTGAAGAAGTGCCTGAGAAATTGGAACAACAAAGCTGGGCTGGATTCGCTAAAGGCGAAGCCGATATATGGCGTGAATTTATCGACCGGGAGGTTCCGCGGCTTTATGGTTTTTTCATGGGGCGCTGGCCGAATCGTTCACTTGCCGAGGAACTGCTGCAAAAAACGGTTTTTGACGCTGTGCGGGGACGCGGCAGCTATGATCCGTCGAAAGGCTGCCCCGAAGACTGGATTTTCGGTATCGCAAGGAACAATATCCGTCTGGAGATTAGAAGGCGAGCAAGCCGTCCGAGCATTAATGGCGACATCAGCCGCTATTTTGACGCTATGGATACGAAATTGTTGCCCGATGAAGTGCTGGAAAGGCAGGAAATGACTGCGATTGTCCGTTCGGCGCTGGGCAGGTTGGAAAGTAAAGAAAAAGCGGTCTTAGAGGCCAAGTATATTGAAGAACTTTCTGCGAACGATATCGCTCGGCAAATGGATACAACAGAAAAAGCAGTATACAGTCTGTTATATCGAGCAAAAATATCTCTGCGTCGAGAGCTTGAACGATACGCGGCTCTGAATAAGAAAGAGGAAAAATGATGAAACAAAACAATGACAATCTATCGAGCGAAGATTCTGCCACACAACTGGATAAGAACTTCTCACGTCTGTTGAAACTGACCGGCGAGTCGAATAAGCCCAGCGGAACATTTACAGACTCACTAATAAACGGCGCTCTTGATGAGTTGAAAGAACCGGAAGTTGAAAAGGCAGATTCTAAGAATATCATGATCCGGTCCGGCTGGTTGGAGAAAACCATGGGGTGGGCTGCTATGATTGCAGTGGCCTGCGGCGCCGGACTGGCTTTTGTCGTATCCGTTGTCTTGAAAATGAACTTATTATTAGAAGTCATTGTTGTTTTAACCATGGTCTTTAACTGGCTCAATTATCTTGGAGAATACATATCATGAATTCCGAGCAATACAACCGAGTAAGTGTCATTGATCCGGTCACTCCCGCAATCGACAGGGTAAAGTTAATACTTTTCAGACCATTCGACTTGCGTAAGTGGTTTGTCATCGGCTTTTGCGCCTGGTTGGCCTATTTAGGAGGTGGAGGTGGCGGTGGTCCCGGCGGTGGCGGCGGTGGTCCTCCCTACAATGTGCCGCATGAACGACATGAAGCGGGAGAACAAATAAAAGAAGGCATCGAGACAGCAAGATACTATATTTCGAACAACCTGTACTGGATTATACCGGTAACTGTGACCGTCGTTGTTTTAGTCATTCTCATTGGCCTATTAGTAGCCTGGCTCAACAGCAGGGGCAGGTTCATGTTTCTTCACTGCGTGGCGACAAATAAGGCCCAAGTTGCAGTCCCGTGGCATAAATTCAGACAGCAAGGCAACAGTCTGTTCCTTTTCCGAATCGTGCTGGGGATAATCAGCTTAGTTGTTGTGGTCGTGCCTATAATTGGCATTGTCGTGCTGGTTATTATGATGATATCCGGATCGGCACCCGCTATAGTTTCTATTCCCGGGATTATAATTTTGAGCTTGACTATCTTTGCTCTCTCAATATTGCTGTTTTTGGTGAAGAAGTTTACTTTTGATTTTGTCGTGCCGATTATGTTTTTGCGAATGGCGAGCTGCACTGCCTGCTGGCGAGAATTCAGGATTATTCTGTCGGCGAACAAGCTTCGCTTTACCCTCTACCTGCTTTTCCAGATTGTGATAAAAATAGTAATAGGGGCAATAATCGGCATTGGCTTTTTCATAGGCCTTTGCCTCTGTTGTGCAAGCTGCTTGCTGATGTTACCGTATATCGGCACTGTGATATTATTGCCTGTGCTGGTTTTCACGCGGGCTTATTCTCTCTGCTACCTGCAGCAGTTCGGCCCTCAATTCGATATATTCCGAACTGAAATAGAAGCCGCCGAATCTGTTTGACAATCCTTGAATGACGAGTATGAATGTCCCCCCGGGCTTTGACCTTGCCGGGGGGACTTATATTGGCGGATGCTCCGAAGATATTTACTGGGCGGCTCTTGTCCAATCCTCTTGTCTGACGCCGTGATATGTTCTCAGAACATATTCGAATTCCTTTGTCGATCTCGGCTGCAAGTCAAGCGTGAACTTAACTGTGTCAAGGTCAACCTTTTCAAATGCACCGAAGTCGCCGCTGTTATTGATGTCCCAGTATCGCGTATTGAAGTTGCGTTTTATCTCGACCTTGACGTTTATGTCGCGGGTATTCCTGACCTCTATCTTGAATGTGTGAATTTCATCCCAGCCGGAAACGTTGCCGCGACGGTCGAATCTGTAGTTTTCCGTTTTTAAATCCATTAACTTCGGCTCGACGACAAGGTTAGCAACCGGCCCAAGATTCAGCTCCACGTCTTCATCAACGGGGATATACTTAAACGAAGATTGGCCCGTGTATGATAAATGTCCATTATCACCTACGCCTCGGTAGACCTTCAACAT
>SDBT01009132.1_pt1 | contig 16118 bp, 14 predicted proteins | sample 2277101 | NCBI WGS metagenome assembly SDBT01 (sample SAMN10404973, study PRJNA504765) | marine sediment metagenome | isolation source: marine sediment core GS10_PC15, 103 cmbsf | place: Arctic Ocean: Southern Knipovich Ridge | collected 2010 | reverse complement strand
AAGCACCGCGAATTTGAATAGTACCATTTGGAACAACTTCGTTATATCCTAATTCTCCAGGAAGCGGCCCAAACTCACCCCCCACCTGCAGGATTATTTCAGCCTTTCCAACCAGATTGATGGTCATATCCTGAAAGAAAAATTTTGTGAAATCATTCACTTCCTGCCAGGTATGGTTAGAATTGTCAGAGGGATTTCCTTTCCGGACAGTCGCGTACATATAGACAATCGAACCTGGATCATCATATTGGTACAGATCCATGTTATCTTCAAACGGCATTTCATCGATGCCAATGATCTCAGTAATGATAGGGCTGTCAACTGTAGCCACGAGCGTTTGGATATTTAATTGCTCTGGTATCTCCGGTGTACTTACCAAACTTTGCAGTGATACAGCAACCAGGAAAATAACTACAATAACAACGATAAATACTTCAATAAATTTTCGCATACGGATATTTTACTCTTTGATTCAGGATTTGGCATCCAACCTGCGCGCTAATCGTGCCAGGAAGCCGTTGGGGTCTGCGTAAAAAATCGGCTGGCGGCAAAAAATGAAGTAATCCAGGCGGTTGGTATAGGATGATAAGCGCAGCCAACCAACAACGTACATGGCAAATCCGCCTGCAACTAAACCGAAGCCGTAGAAGTTGGCGGGGAGCTGGATAGTGATCCAGGTCCCGATTGTATTTACCACAAGAAGGGTAAAGGCGGTCATCAAGGCATCCTTGTTATTAGAAAAATAAAGCAAGTAAAGCATGATGCTGTTCCCGATGGCAAAAAAAGCATATCCTACACACAGCACACGGAACAATCCGATCATCTCATTGCTAAACCCTAAACCTAAATTACTAATGATTTCTCCTACCACAACGATAGCGATGGTCGTCGCGAAGAACTGGCGCAATGCCAGGTAAAACAATTCCTGTTTAAGCACCGTCATCATCTCCGTATAAGCTTTGCCTATATCGCTTAAGGAACCAGAATTATTGAGCAAACTGTAATAGAGGCGGTAACGCGGGTAAAAATTGACCTCCACAGAGGTTACAAAGTTCACCGTCGTAACCAGAATTGTGGAAAAGGCCACCAAAGCCGGGATGTCATGGGGCGGGGCGTGGTAGATCAACCCGTGCACTTGCGCACCCCAGGGACTGGACCACATTAACATCAGATGAATGAATATACCCAAGGTCACAAAGAAACCTATAAAGAGCAGGGGTGGGGAACGCTCGATCCATTCAATGAAGCGCAGAGCGCTGCCCTTGCCCAGTGGAAAGTATTCGTGCAGTACAGTGGTGTAGAATAAAATCATGATGCCGTAGCTCACACATGCGGCAGCATAGAGAGAAGCTACAATATCATAATTATTTATCATCAGCACAAAACCGATGACTAATCCCATAATAACTCCCAGGGTAAATCCCAGCATGATGCTGCGGTAATCCTTGACAGCATTGATGTAATTAATTTGCACCCAAACAACAACTGCCAGGCAGAAAAGCGTAAACAGCAAAATGCTGTACTCAATAGGCAGAGCGGTGATAACTAAAAATATTATCCAGCTGATTGCACCAACCAACAACAATACTGACATAGCACCATACATGGAAGGCAGGATGCGGTCATATTTGTTTTGATAGATCATATCGGCAATATAGCGCGTAAGCACAAAAGACAGAGTGCTCACCAGCAATAAGGAAAAAAGTAAGGCATAAGTGATGCCCACCACAACCAGATCCTGTTGATGGGCTGTCGCGTCAGCTAATACAGCCAAATATTTCATACCGAACAACAGCACCGCCCCCATGATCATCGGACCGGAAGTGACAATGCTGGCATACAGATTTGCGCCAATATTCTGGAACATGCCTTGCTTGGAGAATAATTTCTTTAATTCAAATCCTATGCCTGCCATGACTTTACCGCCTTATCATACACTTTAATGTATCTCTTCACCATTCCTTTATGGTCATAATATTTTTTTACTCTATCTCGGCCAGCTCTGCCCATTTTCTTGCGCATTTTCTCGTTGCGGCACATCTCAATCAGCGCATTCAGTAAATCCGTTTGGCTCATGGGAGGTACGTAGATACCCGCGGGGCCAAAATTATCGCCATCCTCGCCTTCAATCAACTCGCGGCAGGACCCCACATCTGTGGCGACTAATGGCCGGCTGGCTGCCAGCGACTCCAGTACTGCAAATGGCTGGCCTTCCGATATGCTGGTCAATAAGGTGAAATCGATTTTCTGCAGATAGGCTGGGATATCCACCACCCCGGCGAAATCAATATCCTGTACCTTAAGATACTCTACTAATGAAAGACATTCCTGATAATATTCTTCATCATCCACATGACCCAAAACATGCAAACGCGCATTCCGCACTTCTTGTTTAAGTCGCGAAAAAGTGTAGATCATGGTTTTGATGTCTTTAATGGGAGCAATGCGAACAATTGCGGCAATATCAATCCATTTGTTCTTCTTCTTCAATGGAATGGAGGTGAATTTTTTTATATTGATGCCATTGCCGACCACATCACATTTCTTTGCCGGGCAGCCCAGATCCTGCTGAATAAAACTGGCGCGTTTAAATAAGCTGGTTACACGCTGGGCTTGCTCGTAAGCGAAGCGGGAATACATATAAAACATGGAAATCCACAATTCTTTAAAATAGGAAACCACCCAATCTGCACGCAGTATCTCTTCTTCACGCTCTCTGGTGTAGATGCCGTGTTCGGTCAGCACATAGGGTTTGTTGTATTTCATAGCCCCAAATGCACCCAGCACGCCTGCGTATCCCGTAGAAACACTGTGATACAAATCTGCCTCGGGCATAGGTTGTCCGATCAAAAAAAGCATGGGCAGGAACATGGAGCGGATCGTCCAATAAAGATCAGCAAAACCCGCAAAGGAAAACTCCTCTTTACAAAATTCTTTGAGGATTTGAAGAAAATCCTCACTCATGAATAATTCAACTGGATTCTTTAATTTTTCATTGAAACTGGCAAAGAGCAAATTCCAATCAGGGGACTTGCATCGGATGAGCTGGTCAATTTGAGTTTTCTCATCTTGTGAGTAGCGCACATTGCGATTACGGTCAACCTTAAGGTTTAAAGCGGTATCTAAGAAATTTTCCCGTACTTCAACCACATTAGCGGGTAGATCATAAACAAATTGGCCGCGCTTGCTTTCCTGGTCCGACACAGACCATAGAATGAATTCATGCTCTGGCAAGGCACGGATAAATCCATCTACCCAATTGGATACACCGCCGGTTACATAAGGATAACTTCCTTCAAGAACCAAACAAATTTTCAATGGATCACTCCTTAAAAGATATAGCAATCTTCGGCTGTCGCGCCTGGATAAGATACAAATTCTCAGAGACTTCAGAAAAACTGCCGCCCTTAATTTTATTAGGTGTTTTTAATGACCGCATCAACAACCAGGCTTCATCATAAAAATTATCCAGATTTATTTTATAAATATCGCTTTCGATATACGCATCCACTCCAAGGCGATAAAATCGCTGCACAGCCATCGCCGCCTCTCTGGAAGTCATGTTTCTTATCTCCGGGGCAGACACATACAACCACAATAGATATTCGTCCAGCCTGTCTCGTAAGGTGGTCCATGTCTGGCCTCCGCTGCGTTCTTTATCTAAAATGTCGTCCGGATGCACAAAATGCGCATGTACGTAATGAATAAGGACCTCATTAATCGCTGACCAATGCATGAATTCATCGACATCAAATCCAGCTACAATTCTTGGCAGCTCAACGATCCCATCTGGAGCTTCCTCAAATTCTTGATGATATTCAGGGACATCTGGATCCTGTAAATATACACTTGCAATGACCCTTAAGCTTGGCAGGACTTCGTTGAGCCATTCTCTGGTCTGCGGACACAATATGTTTGAAGGAGGCACATAGGTATTCATGGGTTGGTCTGGGAAGAGAGATTCTGCAAATACATATAACTCTGCTAAAGCATATTGCATGTCTTCTTCTGAGGGCCAAACAGGATATCCTAACTGTTGGTTGTATCCAGCTTCTTCAAGGCATAAGGGGATATGGTTATACCCATGTAATCCAATTTCTCCCTCTCCGCCAAGCAAAGAGCTGCCCAAATAATTGAATGTTTCAACATCCGGCAAGATATCGAAGGGCGATTCCACTCTATCCTCATACGTTTCAATAATGGCGCCTGTATATTTGATTCCATATTTGCGGGCAAAGCTCCGCATATCTGGCCACCAGATATTGATATAAAAACTTTGCAAATCTCGTCCGAATTGCCGGGTGATTGATTCATATTCTCCCTGTGGGATAGGGCTGGGGAAATCATCGATGAAGAAGACAGCGCTGTTAATCACCGGATAAATAGAAATGTCTTTTAATAAACTATAAGCAGCGCAGATAACACCCCGGCTGCTTTTGTTGTTGAACTGATCAGAGTTTAAAACAACAAACCTGCCTTTTCCATAATTAAATTCCCACATTATCGGCAGTTCATATTCATCAGTGCTTACCATATGCACAATGCTGTTTTCTTCTAACTGGACGGGAAGACTTGTATGGTTGATAAATTCGCTGCCTAAACTGATCCCGTTTGCACCCGGGAATAATTTACTGGTGAAATTCACCCCGCTCACATCTACCAAGTCGTCATACTTTGAAATGATGCCCAGTTTGCGATAAATCGCCGAAAAAGTCTGGGAGGGATCCGGCCGTATGGCAAAAAGCACTCTGCCGCCATCCTCCACCCAATCTGTCAGTTTCAGGGCTTGATTCTCGATTTTATCTAGATCAACAAATGTGATGACAACAGTTTGATATGCTTCAAGATTTAATTCTGGATTGTTGCTAACATCCAGGGAAGAATAGCGAACACGCATACTATCTAAAGAATCCTTGACAGTCTGTATTACTTGCGGTCCTTCAAGTCCAGTGGAATCAAACAATAACAAACTTTCAATTTCTCCATCTTGCGTTCGAACGAGTGTTTCGATATCCTCAACGGGTTCCAAAAACTCTAGAGAAGGCCGTTTTGGATCATATGAAAGACCTGTTCTTTCAATGAATAATACAAAAGACAAGATTGATAGTAGAACCAACGGGATGAAAAGCAAACGAAAACTGGAGTTATCCTTCATTTCATACCCCGCTCAACCAGGGAGCCACCTGCTCCTTGCCATGTTTGGTCCAGCCTATTTTAGTTTGGCGTACCTCATCAATTGTCTCTTTCAAACGTGCCTTATCCTTGCTTTCAACGCAAACTCGCACGGCTTCAATCCAGGTTTCTTCCTCTAACGGCCAATTAATCTTAAGGAGGTTGCTGGCCTCATAAGCAGTGCTGAAATCCCCCAACTGCAAGCTGTTATGAATCTTTTTAATAATGGTTTCCTTATCTTTTTCGTTCTGGTCCAATTTAAGGTCCAAGGTGCGCGCGAAAACAATCCTTTGGCGCCGAAGCAGGTAATCCTCTAGAACCCCGCTTTCTATATGTTTTTCAAGCGCATCTATATAGCTATCTAAAAGAATAATATCATTTGGACTATTTTCTACAGCGACAGCCGATTTTTGGATCTCGCGCTGGAATCCGCTCTGGATCTTTGATATGGTTGTAGAGGCATAATGCGCTGTGTCAATGTCTTCATTTTTCCGAGCGATCATCAACACATCAAGATATTTGCGCGGATCGTCAAAAAGCGTTTCCAGCATCAATTTGCGGCGAACCTTTTCATCATTAATGGTCATTGCCTCTTCCAAAGGCACAATGTTTTCATTCTCCTGGCGGTTATTAATCGCCTTCCAATAAGCATCATCATCCAGGAAAAATTTATGCAGGTCAAGCGTTTGCTTTCCCTGCTTTTTCTTGGAATTAATTAATTCAATGATGATGGCAGCTGCCACGCCAAACACCGGAACCAGAAACAACGGAATGATGAACTCTTTTCGGATGTGTGATTTTTTATTCAAAATGAAGAATGAATAAATCAATGCGCAGATACCATGAATTCCTAATATCACCGGCAGAACCTGCCTATACATAAAGGATCTCGCTTTCTTCTACCAACTCGCTTTTAATACCTATATCAGAAAGCCTTTTTATGACCAAACCGACATTACTCGGATCAGCTTGTGAAAGCAAAATATAACAATCCCTGTTATCCATTGTGCCTATGTAATCAGTCGTCCGAATTCCTTTTTGGATTTTCTGATAAAAGGCTGGCCAACCTTCTTTTTTTGGTTCAACCTTAAGCAGTAGAAAATCAGCGATGCGGTTATTCCTCATCTGCATCTTCACCCGGAGCGTCTCTTTGAAAGGTTCGGGTTGCAGGATCTTTGTGGAAGCGATATACATCTCATCCCGATTGGCATCCAGAAAGATGGCCGCATGGACCAATGAAGTCTGGATCAATCCACTGATTACCTTAATAAGATTATAGTAATACATTGAGAATTGATCAAAACCAACTTCCCAGACCACCACTAGGGCAACGGCTGAACCGTTATTATAGATTGGTGCGACATAAGCAGGGTATTTTGCATGCAAAGCGGTATTCTGGTAAATGGATTGCTCCTTGATCGCACTCAATACTTTTGGAATATTTGCCAGGTTCAATGATTTGTCTATTTTATTTTGCAATGACTGTGAATTGACCGTTAATCTGGCAAATTTGCTTTTTTCATTCAAAGTGTATAATGCAATGTTTTTATTCTCTAAAAACTCCTCTAGAATTTCCAAAGCTTTGAGGAAGACATCACCCTCATGATAGGTCTCCAATTCTTGGGCGACGTTGAAAATTCTTCCAAAACTGTCGCGATACCCCAACAACTGCTCTCGGAATTGGTCCTTGATCTTGGTGATCTCCTGGTATATCCCGTATAAAAAGGTATACTTTTCATGCACGAGATCATTCTGCTGGTTTTGGAAAGCGATCTCGTTTTCTTTTTTGTCATAGACATAGCCAGTGATCGCACCAATGGTGATATACATGGAGATCGGAAGCCAGTTTTCCACATTAAAGATAAGCAGTGCCCAATCCAAACCGGTAAGAAACCAACTGTAAAGCATGGAAGCGCTTGCCAGAACAGCAGCCAGCAACCCAAAGCGTAAACCATGCACGGACCCCAATAAAACTACAAACAACAAGCGGAAATCAACAAATTTGAATTGGACCAATGTGCCGGTCAAGTTGTTCAAGAGATGCATAAGCCCAGTGCCAACGAACAATTCGATCCATTTTAAAATACCCTGTTTTTGAGCCAATTTACTCTGTATCTTAGCAAGCAGCTTCGGTTTCTCCACGGGCGCATTAAAAATGCCGTCAATGATAAGCGGCAGTTCAGATTTCAAATCATGTTCAGCAATCCAATCAAAATATTGCTTGGCTTTTTGAACTTTAACTGAACGTGTATGTAGCGATTTCGTTTCTGTAAAGAAAAAACTCGTTTTCGGGTAATATGGTTCAAGCATCTTTTGGAGGGCTGAGAAGGCAAGCTGATCGGAAGAAGCCAGATTGATAAATAAGGCCTCGTCAGGGTTGTACTCTTCATCCAATGCGCGTTGGATGAAATCAGCCACATCATCAGCATGCAATAAACTGCAAACGGCGTTCTTGCCTGCGGGAAATGTAATCTGTTTCTTTTCAAATCCGGATTTCAACAATGCAAACAACAATGAATTTTTCTCTTGGCTACCATAAGATGAAGGGTATCCGAATAATGGATGCATTCAAGCCATATTTTTGGTGATACATTTTGCAAAATTGTTCACCCGCATATAAAGCAAAGCCGTTCAATGAATTCGGATGCGGTTCAGCATCTTCTGCCGTATCCTTTGTGTCACCGTAAACTTCCGTGGATGAGATGTAAAAGAACCGTTTAACTTTATCTTGCCGGCATAATTCCAAGATATTCCTGAGCCCATCCAGTGATTTTCCGGTGCTATTATTCTCGCCCAAAAGCAATTGCTCATCGCGTGGGGCCACGTAAATTACCGCATCAAAGCGATAGGAGGTGAGCACTTGCGGAAAAAGAGTATCTGTTGGATCGATTAAATGCATGATCGCATCCTCACCATTTAAACGGATTTTTTCCGTATCAGTACTTGCCAGGATCACTTTATTCTTCTCGCGGGAAAGTTTTTTAGCGAAGGTACCCGCCAAGGTGGAAAGATTTCCGGATATCAAAATGTTCATGTTTTTTACCTTTTCTGATATTGATAAGTGCGAATTATATTAAATGTTATTATATATTACATAAATATACTTGATTTGTAGTGCCAGTATGAGTTCACCTGATATAAATACAGTATCATTATGCTGTTTTTTATAGAATGGAGTGATATGAGTCTTTTTATTAAACTGAGATTTCGCAATTTATCGAATATTGCAATGGTTGCTATTTTCTTGGTCACATCGTGTTCTGGACCAACAATAGAAGAACCATCCGGAACGGTCGAAGAATTAGATCAATTTAAAATTGGTATTGGTACAGGAACGCTTGCTTTTGCAGCTCAGCCCGAAGGTGGAGATGCGTATGATATTTTCATACTTGATCTACCTAGTGGTGATGTTGCCCGTATTACTCAAGATCCTTTCGCGGATATATCCCCCGCCTTGCACCCGAATGGGAATTGGCTCGTTTTTTCTTCAGACAGGGATGGAACATACGATCTTTTTAAAATGCCCTTACCAGCAGGTGACCCTCAGCCCCTCACAACAATCGCGGCCGATGAAACAGAACCGCGTTTTAGCCCCGACGGGAAGTCGATCGTCTACCAGTCCGATGCCTATGGCGATTTTGATATTATGACACTTAGTTTAGAGACATCAGCCGAGGTGCGCCTGACCGAGATGGATTCCCAGGAAACACAGGCAAACTGGTCGCCAGATAGCGAAAAGATCGCTTTTCTTTCCAATCAGGATGGTGATTTTGAAATATTCTTGATGAATTCAGACGGATCGGAACAAACCCAGTTAACGCATAATGATACTTATGAGGCATCTCCTATCTGGTCTCCTAACGGAGAGCAGATCGCATTTCTTTCCAAGCGCGGCAGCCATTTTCAGTTGTATTTGCTGGATGTGAAGACGAGTGACGAAAAGCAGTTAACGGAACTACCCGCGACTGTCCACTCACCGGCCTGGTCGCCTGATGGAAAGTATTTGGCTTATATCCAGGACGGAAGTATGGGAAGTCAGATCAATGTTCTGGATATGGACAGCGGACATTCCTATCTAATTGCGGACGTGTTCAGTAAATATGCCGGGCTGGTGTGGATCAGCCCATAATAAAAAAGAAGCCGTATGAGCAGCACGGCTTCTTCGCAAGAAGGGAGGAGTAATTTAATGCGCGCCCTTGCTGTGAATTGATCCTAACCCACTGATATCCTGGTATACATCCGGATTTCCAAAATAGGATACAGAGCCAACTCCGGTAATTTCTATATCTAAATCATCTTCAGCCCATACAACTGCGCTGCCCGCGCCGGTCAGATAGATTTTCGTATCCTCGCTTTGCAGGTCGCCTCCCTCATAGCTGCCAACACCAGTGAGGTTGACATCCTGCTTTTCTACCGTTCCCGCTATTATAATTGCGCCTGCGCTGGATAAATTTACTTCTAACCTTTCCGCGGTCAATTTATCGATCTCAATAATGCCCGCACCGGTCAGGCTGATATCCAGTGTATCTGTTTCCAGGGCAAAAATCTTAACGGCGCCTGCACCGGATAGGGATATATCTTCCAAATCTTTTACCGTGATTGTGAAGGTTGCCTTGCGGACCGGACCGCCGATGAAACCGCGGCGTGTGCTGATGATCAATGTTTCATTCTTCACTTCATTTGTGATGTACCGCAGATAATCGCGTGGCGCTTCGATCGTAAGAGATTCCTCATTTCCCTGTTCGATGATGAACTCACCGAATGTTTCGATTGAAATGCGATTGAAACCGCTCACATCATCACTCCTGGTCTGGGAAGGGCTGCTGCAGGCAGTCAGTGCCAGGCCGGACAAGATCAACAGCGTGAGGGTCAGGATCATTTGATTGTACTTCTTCATAACTCACCTCATAATATAATTGTTACTTTCACTTTAAATATACGCATACACCTTGAAAAAGGATGCGCGCTTTTCCCTTTTTTTTGAAAGGATATTACCATTCCGGTTATATTAATCATGGGAGATCAAGGCCAGCCCGAGGAAAACCTGATAAAAATACAGGACGAGCGAAATCTTCTACCCATAAAGTCATCACGGCAAATCTCTTGATCATAGCGCTCCTCCGCAGTATGCGCAGGAGCTGCTGCTGGCTGAATTTTCTCCCCCACAGGCGGGGCAGGCTTTCATCAGCCTCTCGATTTTCTCGGATTGAGGCACGCTTCTCATGTCCCCACGCGCCCAGCGGGTGTCTGTCGAGGAACCATTTTTTGAAAGAGCAGTATTTTCTTGTACCTGACGGGTGATTGTCTGAGTTCTCCGCCTAAGGGCAAAAATGACCACAACTGCTGTCAGGATTATTACTCCTAAACAGATCAAAGGCAGGATCGCAATACCAAATAAAACTTCCATATTTTCTTCTCCTTATAATTACGGGGCTTTACCGATTTTCTTAATTGTATGGCAATCCAGTTAATAATATGGAAAGGGTTTACGAATGCGGTTATAATTGGACAGGTGTTCTATATTGCGAATCAGCTGGAGGAAAGGCAAGGGAAGTATGGATTTATTTGACCACGCCATGAATGAGCGGATGAAGACGGAAGCACCGCTGGCGGCCCGCATGCGGCCGCGGACGTTGGAAGAATTCATCGGGCAGGAGGAGATCATTGGCGAAGGGCGCTTGCTGCGGCGGGCAGTGAAAGCTGATCGGTTATTCTCTTCAATCATTTTGTGTGGTCCTCCCGGTTCTGGGAAGACTACTCTGGCACGCTTGATCGCGAAAAACAGTAAATCATATTTCGCGACTATGTCTGCGGTCATGGCAGGCAAAAGTGACCTCCGTAAGGTGATCGCAGAAGCCCGCGACCGTCGGCGTCTGTATAATAAACGCACGATCCTCTTTGTGGATGAAGTCCACCGCTGGAACCGTGCCCAGCAGGATGCACTGCTGCCAAGTATTGAATCTGGACTCATCATTCTTATCGGTGCAACCACTCAGAACCCGTATTTTGACGTCATTCCGGCGTTAGTCTCCCGTTCCCGCATCTTTAACCTTAAACCACTTAGTAGTGAACAGTTATTAATCATCTTTGACCATACGCTGGCTGATTCAGAACGTGGTTATGGGAAAAGAAAAATCAAGGTAAGTGATGAAGCAAAGGCACATCTTGTCAATATGGCAAATGGTGACGCGAGAAGCTTGTTAAATGCGTTGGAACTGGCGGTTGAGTCAACAAAACTGGATCCATCGAGTGTGGTTATCATAGATCTCCAAATTGCCCAGGATTCTATTCAGCGGCGAGCCATCCGCTATGACAAGAAAATGGATGAGCATTACGATACAATTTCTGCTTTCATAAAATCGGTGCGCGGCTCAGACCCAGATGCGGCGCTCTATTGGCTGGCTAAAATGATTAAGGCAGGGGAAGATCCGCGTTTCATCCTCCGTCGTTTGCTGATCCTTGCTGGCGAGGACATCGGACTGGCGGACCCACAGGCGCTGCAGGTAGCATCAGCTGCTGCTTCCGCCTATGAATATGTGGGTTTGCCGGAGGGCATTTACCCTATTGTGGAAGCGACTCTTTATCTTGCTACAGCGCCAAAATCGAACTCAGCTCTGGGTTATTTTGAGGCAGATAAACTGATTGAAGAAGAAGGTGCCCAACCTGTTCCGATCCATCTGATGGACGCCAATCGGGATGCCAAAGGATTTGGGCATGGAAAAGGATACAAATATCCGCATGATTACCCGGGGCACTTTACCAAGCAGCAATATTTGCCGGATGATGTGCAGGGTAAGAAGTTCTACCATCCATCTGATGAAGGATATGAAACCAGGATAAAAAAATTCCTTGAACAATTGAGAAATTGAAAGTAGGGAATAATGTTTATCAATAATCTACGCAATTAAAGATTGGTGTGGTGTGAAAAACCCATCAAATAGCGAAGCTAAGCGAGCGCTGAGCGGATAAAGGGCAAAATCCCCTCCGCGGCTTTTGCGCGGTGGCTGATGCGGTTCTTTTCAGGCATGCCAAGTTCAGCCATCGTACGATTAATACCCTTACATAGAAAGACAGAGTCATACCCAAATCCCCCGCTCCCCCGCTCTTTCGGGATGATTTCTCCTTCACAGATACCATGTGAATAATAAAAATTGCCATCTGGTAATGCAAATGCCATTGTGCACACGAAGCGTGCTTTCCATGGCCTGGAGATACTCTTCAATTTGCTGATCAGCAGCGTGCGCCGGTCTGAATCTGTTGCGCTGGGTTTTGGGGAGAAGCGTGCGGAAAATAAACCCGGCGCTCCGTCTAAGGCATTCACTTCCAACCCGCTGTCATCCGCCAGTGCTGGCAGCCCGCTTGCTTTGCAGAAAGCGGTGGCTTTCAAGCGTGCATTTTCTTGATAAGTACTTCCTGTTTCATTTACTTCCAGTGAGATTGACAAGTCTAGAGGCGTACAAAGGACATAATTTTCATTCCCAAGCAGCGCGAACATCTCAGCTTGTTTCCCTGTATTAGTTGTGGCGATCACGATAGTTTTAGTCATAGTACGTTAATATTTATGAATATTATGATAAAAACTTGACTGGTTAATATCTGCGTGCTATAATCGTTCAAATTATACTAATTTTGTTGGAATTATCTTGAATCCATCGCAAAAAAATTTCCGCATTAATATCGGTTTCCTTATTAATCAACCCATTGGATATTCACGCGTTTTGCCTTTTGATTTGGATGAGATTGACATGGGCAATGAGTTATTTATGCACGCTGTCAACGGATCAGTCGATCTTATCCGCACGCATGATGGGCTCATAGCACAGATGGTTTTTAATGCAGAAGTGGAAAGTGAATGCAGCCGCTGCTTGGAACATTTTCAGAATAAAATTTATTCTGAATTTGAAGAATATTTTACCTTCCCTTATGTAGAGCCATCGGAAGATGAGATCAAAGTACCTGAGAATGGCAATATTGATATTAAACCGATTCTCCGTGATTATTTGCTGATGGAAATGCCTATCAATCCAGTCTGTCAACCTGATTGCAGGGGATTATGTAATATCTGTGGGCAAAACCTCAACCAGGCAGTTTGCGAGCACTATCAGAACAGCGAGATAGGGAATATCAAAAATAGCACTGCTAAAAAAGGAATACGGGAAGAAAATCCGGCAACCGAAACACTCATCACCTGAAAGAAAGGATCACATTGAAAGCAGCGTTTTCTAAAGATGATAAGAGCGAATTAATTATAGACATGCTGCTTGAAAAAGCCAGCCTTCAAGGTCATATCACGTTGGAAGACCTCGAAGAGATCATTCCGCGGAGCGGCGCAAGTGTGGAGAAAATTGAAGAAATGGTAAGTATCCTTAACCGCCAGGGAGTTCAAGTCGTTTTTCCAGAAGAAGTAGAAGTGTTTTCTGCCAATGGCCTTAGCAAGGAAGATGAAGAGGAGAGCGGTCTGGAAATGGATGAGGTTGTAGTCGCAGGAGTTGAAAAAGTAGCCAGCGACGACACGGTCACTTTATATTTACGGGAAATGAGTAAAGTCCCACTCCTTAAAAAAGAACAGGAAGTCAGCCTTGCCAAACGATATGAAGCTGGGCGGGCAGCGAAAGAAGAACTCATCAAGCAAGGGTCAAATAATTCTCCGGGGAAACGGAAAATTCTTGAGGGGATTACCGAAGATGGATTGTTAGCACGGGAACATCTTATTAAGGCAAATACCCGTTTAGTAGTGAGTGTGGCCAAACGGTATAATGGGCGAGGTGTGCCTTTCCTCGATCTAATCCAGGAGGGCAATCTGGGCTTAATGAAAGCAGTTGAGAAATTTGATCATTCCCGTGGATTCCGGTTCTCAACATACGCAACCTGGTGGATACGCCAAATGATCTCTCGGGCAATTGCTAATCAGGGCCGCACGATTCGTGTGCCTGTGCATATGGTTGACCGCATCCGCGTGATGTATAGGCATATCCATGAAATGGAACAAAAGCTGGGCAGGGAACCAACCATTGAGGAATTGGCAGAAGCGTTGGGTCTGCCCAAAAATAAAGTCGTATGGATGATTCGAGTTTCCTGGCTGCCCTTATCGCTGGAAAGTCCTATCAATGATAATGAAGAAGAATCGGAATTAGGTAATTTTGTGGAAGATCGGGATACGCCTACTCCCAGTCAGAAAGTGTACGCTAAATTACTCAGTGAAAAGATCGACGATATCCTCGATTCGCTACCATATCGTGAAGCGCGTATATTACGCCTGCGGTTTGGATTAGAGAATGGCCGTTTCTATACGCTAAAAGAGGTTGGGCGTAAATTCGGTCTTACGCGTGAGCGAATTCGCCAGATAGAAACCAAAGCTCTGCGCCACCTGCGCCACCCGCATTGTTCCAGGCAGCTTAAAGAATACTTATAATCATCATCGGCAAACAGGAGAAGCAACTCATTTAAGAAAAGCCCGCGGCGTTTTTCTTAGTCGCCTAACTTTTAGATGTAGTTTTAAATTATTTCTTTGGTCATGTAAAGACCGGAGCGGATAAACCCGCGTTTTTCATAATACAAGCGTGTGCCGATAGCAGCAATCACTACCAGTTTTGAGAAACCGGCCTTCCTGGCTGTTTGCTCGGCTATTTTTAACAGGGTGGTCCCCAATCCGCTGTGTTGGGCGGTGCCGATCTGCTTGCTGCCAACAGCTAAGGATTGCCCGTAGATGTGAACTTCTCGGATCAATGCGGCATCTTCTAAATCAGGGATCAATGCGAATAGCGCCTTTCTTTGGGAAGTGAATAAGGGATCGGAAGAGTCGGATGGAATAGCCAGGCGCAGGTAGCCGGCTAAGCGGTCATCACTTGTGCTGTAATTAAGGAAGTGTTCTTCAGCGAATGCGGCATTATATATATAGTCTTCAAAGATCAGGTCCTGCGTATTAACAGATATCTCCCTCACTTCTCGGCAGCGGATGCATCGGCAGCGCTGGCTGCGATTCTTTAGCTCGATGTGCACATCCTGCCGTAAGCTCGATCGGCGACTGCCTGCTTTTATGTAGTTGGCGGGGATGTCTCGTACAATGCGGTTGACTCGGGTAAAGATCGGTATGCTGGGTTTTATATCTGCGATCAGGTTGATCAGTTCATCAGTTGTATAAGGTTTAAATTTCCCCTGTTTCCATAAATCATATAAAGGCGCTTCTTCAAGTAATTGGGTGGGGTAGATCTTTAATTCATCCGGGCAGAACCCGCCATCTAACATGCGTTTGAAATCCTCGCGGTCTGATTCGAGCGTTGCTCCCAGCAGGTTGGGCATCCAGTGCAGCACGATCTTGAAACCAGCTGCGCGCAGTAGTGCTGTCGCACCCAGTGTATCCTCCACACTATGCTCGCGTTGGTTCTTCAATAAGATCTCGTTATCAAAGCTCTGAGCCCCCATCTGTACCTTCGTCGCGCCTAATTTCCGCATCTGGGCAATCTCCTGCGGATTGATCATATCTGGTCGTGTTTCCACCGCCAAACCGACATTACGGCTCTCTGCTTTTTCGTTCAATGCATGGGCAGCTTTGAGATTGGGCGCATCTTCCCCATTCATCGCGTCAAAACAGCGTTTTACAAAATGCTCACGGTAATCAGCAGGATAGGCAGACCATGATCCGCCTAAGATCAGCAGTTCGATCTTGCTTGTTGGGTGGCCGATCGCATGATAGGAATCTAGGCGGGACCGCACCTGGCGGTAAGGATCAAACTCATTCTGGAATGCACGTGCTGCCCCGGGCTCTTCCCGCAGATAGCTTTTGGGAAGTTGACTATCGTCAGGACAGAATAGGCAGTTTCCCGGGCATGGGTGCGGTTCTGTGAGCACGGTCACTGTGGATACTCCGGAAAGCGAACGGATTGGTTTCATGCGGATGCGCGCCAGAAGACCATCATCCGCTTCTAAATCACCAGTTTTCACTTTCT
>SDBT01009131.1_pt1 | contig 16119 bp, 9 predicted proteins | sample 2277101 | NCBI WGS metagenome assembly SDBT01 (sample SAMN10404973, study PRJNA504765) | marine sediment metagenome | isolation source: marine sediment core GS10_PC15, 103 cmbsf | place: Arctic Ocean: Southern Knipovich Ridge | collected 2010 | reverse complement strand
CGATATCAATCGGGATTACATCAAGCTCGATGAACCCGAAACTCAAGGTTACGTCAGCAATACGCTCCAGAAATGGCACCCGCACATACAGATCGGCGGCCACAATGCCTCGTATCGTCCATACAACATGCTTTATCTGGCTCCTACCAATGCCGCCGCCGATCCAGCTTTAGCTAAAATATGCGATGAGGAAATATTTCCATTGATTGGCAAAAATCTGGAAGCCGCCGGCTACAAGTCTTTCTATTACAGCAAAGGAAATGAAGAAAGATGGGAAGCCGGAAGCCCCTCTCCCAATATTTTCCGAAATTACGGCGGGATCTGCAACTACATCTCCATCGTCTTTGAATCCCCCAGAGGACAAAGCCTGGAAGACGGTATAAAAAGCGGGATCATATCTTATAAAACCATTCTCGAATATTGCTCAGAAAATCCCGATAAGGTTATGAGAGTCGTCGATAAGGCCCGCAAAAGAACCATCGAGCTTGGACAAAAAGCCCTTGGAGATATCCCCGTTCAAATGAAATATATCCCGGAAGATTACAAGGTCTCATATCTGTTAGGCAAAGAAGCTGGAACTCCCGTCGAGAACGGCATCCCAACCGCTATTACCATTTGGGCGCCCCTGCCGGATGATGATGAAGAAATTCGCGTGGATTACTGGCAAGTCGATAATTTTGACGACGACAGCTCGGATCCTGAACTTGCTGACGGCGAGATGCACTTTGTTGCTCTTACAATGACTGCCAGCGGCTCAGAACTATGGTCGATTGAAAATGGAACCGCCAGCTCTTTGGGGAGAGATAGCGATATGGTGCCCGGAGGCGATTGGACCGAGGCTGTGATAAACGTCGGTGACGGCGGTGCGGCTGCCGAATGGATGGATGGCTTCTGGGAAGGCGAAATCGGTTTCGTTGGTGTCTGGAATCGTGTGCTTTCACCGTCTGAACTCGGTGATGTAGCGTTCTTGGATGCAGCCATGAAAAACAAGCCAGCCAATGCGGAGCCGGTAACAAGCGATATTCTTGTGCAGATGACGTTCGAAGAGCTGACTGATCCCCTGGGTAATGAGTTGGAGCTCTTTGGAGACGCTGAAATATCAAACGGAACTCTGATTCTGGACGGCGAGGGCGACTATGGTGAAATTACCGGCGACTTCGGGGAAACGATTGGCATAGGGCAGGAGATGACCATTGTTCTCTCTATTGCTACCGACGTAGAGCAGGACTACCGGAGAGCCGCCCCGTTCGGAATGGGGCATCCTGATGTCGATCCCGATGAAGAGCCAAGTGTCGGCAGAATAATAACAAAAATAACTGATGCTGATCTGCTCAAAAAGCCGATTGCCACCAAGACCAGACCAAGGCCCTATGCGTACCTTTTGCCTCACGATGCCAATAAAGCAATCGATCTGCTTAAGATGCACAACATTACCGTGGAAGTTCTTCAAAAAGATGCTCTCCTGGCCATAGAAGCTTATGTCCTCGAGGATATCGAGCAAAAAGAAGAACATAATCATCCTGAAGCAACATTTGTAAAGGTTGCGGATGAGACGGTTAAAAAGGTAATGATTTTCCCGAAAGGAACGTATGTTGTCCGGACCGGGCAGGTAATGGGCCGAATGATCAGCCATATGCTCGAGCCGGAAACCCCTGAGAATATAATTATTTGGAACACTATGGACAACCTGCTCCCCGAGCCCGGACCCGACTCCTTAGTTCCAATTTATAAACTACCTAAACCCACAAATCTGCCCATAGTTCTTTTGGAAGACTAAGTTTTTATGAAAATAGATACAATAGAAACAAGGCAGGATATTAATTATAGACAGGAGGTAACAATGTCACATAAACAATCGGCTGTTTTTATAGCATTGGCGGCAGTTTTGCTGATGGTGTTTTGTGGTTTGACCCCTGCAGCAGCGCAGACGGTCAATCCCGGGCCGGATGAGACAATAACAATGGCTCTCGTAGGCGATGTCATCATCACCCGCAGAATTAAACAGTTTGACGACCCACGGGATCCTCGCTTCCAAACGATGGTTGCGATTATTAGAGAAGCTGATGCTGCATTTTTGAATCTGGAACTTTCGCTTTTCAGACTGTCGGAGTTTAAGGGCCAACCTCAGGCAGAGACCGGCGGCAACTGGGAACTTGGGCCTCCCGAGGCGGCAGCCGACCTGAAATTTATAGGTTTTGACCTGATGGCCAGGGCCAATAATCACACAACCGACTACGGAGTTGAGGGGATGCGGCTGACCGACAAGCTTCTTGATGATCTTGGCATAATTCACGCCGGCTCCGGAATGAATTTGGGACTAGCCAGCAGACCGGACTATCTGGATACCATTAAAGGAAGAGTTGCGCTTATCAGCTTCGCGAGCTCATTTACGGATATGTCGCGTGCAGGCGCCAGCCGGGACGATATGGTTGGCAGGGGCGGGCTGAACCCTCTGAGAGTTGACGATGGCGAGGTACTGAAAGAAGACAAAGAACGTATCCTGCACGAAATTAGCAATGCGACAATGTTGGCAGATTTCGTAATTGCTACATCTCACACACACGGAGGCAATAGGAATGTTGAGCCTCCTTCCTGGCAGCCTGGGTTCGCGAAAAAATGCATTGACGCCGGAGCCATCGCCTTCGTTTCACACGGGCCTCATCAGCTTCGTGGAATTGAGATTTATAAAGGTAAACCAATATTTTACAGCCTGGCCAACTTCATTTTCCAGAACGAAACAATCGACCCGATACCGGCGGATTATTATGAGCGATACGATTTACCGCCCGACATTTTGGCCGGCGAATTGTACGATAAGCGGTTCAAGGGAGGCGCCGTCGGCTTCCCATCGGAGGCCATCTGGTATGAAAGCGTTATTGCGGTGCCTACTTTTTCGAAAGGTAAACTTGCTGAGTTGAAGCTGTATCCGATTGAGCTGAACCAAAAAGCCCATCGTTCGCAGCGCGGGACACCGAGAATGGCCTACGAAGAGAAAGCTGAGAAGATTATCAAACGATTGGCCGAGTTGTCCGAGCAGTTCGGCACGAGGATTGAATTCAAGGATGGTATAGGCTTGTGGGTGGGCAAAAGAGTGGACAAGTGAACTTCTTAATCCGGTCTGACCCTGGGTAGAAATCAGATTCCTGTTGCTTTTGACAATGAATATTAAGAGATACATTTTTCATAATCAAGTACTATTTAGGGTATCACCAACATTCGTCCGTAAATACACGCTAGGGATTTATTGTTCAAACTTCATTCTCAATTTTTATTTTTTCTTTTGCCACACGCGTTCTTTGTTCTTGATATAAGTCCCAAAAGAGATCATTGACAAGTCGTTTATACAAAGCTGAAAGCTGCAATGCATGTTTCAGATTTGGATCTTTCTCTCCCCTCTCCCAGCGGGATATCTGAGCAACTGAGGAAAAACCCAAAATCTGAGCGACTTCGCTCTGCGAATAGCCACTCGTTTTTCGATTTAATTCTAACCGATTTTTAACTACAGAATTTTTGTCCATGTTTGTCAACTCCGTGCTTAATTGTGATTTACAATCTAAGCTTACTTGATGAGAGGAATATAAAAAGGGGGCTAATTTACCATTAGTGGTCAATTTTGTGGAGAATATACCAATAAAAACCTCTTAATAATACAAAAGTGACCCTGCCGCAAGAGGGCTTTTGGGTTGGTTTTTTATATGACTCGAAAACAAGTAAAAATGTTGGGCCTCCGGATTATCTGCATGGATTTTATGTGCTTGATATATCACAGGATATGGGATAACTATATCCATAACCTGAATAATAATTGCACAAAACCGGTGGCTTGTGCCCAGGGATAAGAAGCTGCTTTTTACCTTTTTTCAATTTTGAAGGATGGTGAACAGACAGAATAATAAAGCGATCACGGCCACGCTACTAAGAAAAACATAAAGTATTAACATAATTTTAATTTTAGTTGATATATAGCTTAGCTGTGAAGAAAAAAACAGAGTAAAAATGGTATAAATCGATTATTATTACAACTAATTGTTAATATTACTATTTAATTGATTATCAAAGGATTCGGTGATTTTCTCTGATCGTCTTGGGAAGCCAGGGCTCTACCAACTGAGCTACGCTCGCAAGTTATAAAATAACAACTACTTATATTTGCTTTCCAAAATTATTTTTAATTTGGTGTCTATTATGGTGTCCATCTTTTTGGCCAATTTTTGGAAATTTTTCCCCCACCTGGCGTTAGTGTTCAGCAATTAAATGGACATGCCGAATGGTCATATTTATTTTATTTTAATCAACTAATACGGGAAAGTCAAGGAAAATTTTGTAAGTGTTATGTGTTATAAAGATTCGTCATTTCATAACAACAAGTTCGAAGCAAGAATTATAGCTCCCTTACTAATGAGCTTTGACAGTAAGAATTAATTCTAATTGATTTCAAAAATTGAGTATACGGATATTATTCCTCTTAGACAGCTCAAATTCAATGATATTCCGAGGATCAATTTCTATTTTTGTAACAGCCGGGATTGATCGCTTTCCTGAAAAATCATAAATAACATCTTTTTTTTCATCACTCCATATTTTCACAAGTTCAGAGCCGTCGGTAAAGGTTATTTTTATTTCTACCGGGAAGAACAACTTTCCTTCCCTTACGATCTGTACTTTATTACCGCTCACATTTCCAATTTTAAAATCAAGTTTATCGTCAGTCTTCAAATATGCCTCTAAAAAATTTTCAAAATCGCTACCAAGCATTTCTTTGAATATGTCAATAAAATCCTGTGTTCGGGGATGTTTGAACTTCCATCTTTGAAAAAATGCCTTCACAACTTTTCCCCATTTTTCTTCCCCATAATAATTATCAAAAGTTATCAGCATCAAATATGATTTTTTATATACATTCCCGTAATAATCCTCCCATTCTTTGAAATGCCAAGAGGGTTTATCGATAATTCCTTCCTTACAATTCAGTAGAAAAGCTTGTCTGTTATTTTCTCTCAAGGTTTGTTTCCTTCCATCCGGAAACGTTAAATAATCGCTGTCATAGCCGTATTCGAGGGCTTTGGTTGAAGCAAATTCGGTAAAACCTTCATCGATCCAGGCATACTCGAACTCATTATTTGCAATCATGCCGTACCACCAATCGTGACCAAATTCATGAATTGTCAGCAAGTCGGAATAAAGATCCGTTTCAGGAAACGGATCCGGGAAATAATCTCCTTTTGAATTGGTTGAAAAATTCCCGGTAAGGAACAATGTGGGATATTCCATCACGGCGTTCCATTTTGGTGCATCTATACATGTAACCTGTGGATATGGGTACTTACCATATGCCTTCCCAAAATAATCTAACGTAACTTTTACAGCTTTAATGAATCTGTCAGCCATTGATATATGATCCGGTTGACATAAAAAACGAATTTTCACATCATCGAATATATCATTAAATTCGATGAAATCAGAATCAGCTGACCAGGCAAAATCATGGACATCCTCAGCGTGAAAGGAATATTTTTTTAATCCATTTTTAAGTTTTTTTTCGTCAACCAAAATTCCGGATGACCCTATTATATACTCTTCCGGCACCGTCATTGTGACGTCATATACACCGAAGTCTGCAAAAAATTCAGACAACATATGATATTGATGACAGTTCCAACCGTCTTTTGTATAAACCCCTATTTTGGGAAACCACTGCGAAAAATGATAAAAATTATCTATATAACCTGCTCTTTCAACTAAATACGGAATCTTTGATTCAAATTCTATTTCAACATCAACTGATTCACCAGGAGGAATTTTTTCTCTAAGCATTATTGATATTACTGTCTTATCTGAAATGTTGGTATCATCCGGCTGAATGAAGCGGATTTTTTTAGATAAATCTTCTCCTTTTGAGACGAGTAATTTTTTTATATTACAATAGCCCCAATTTCCTTCTAAACCTTCGGGAATCGAGCCTATCTCCTTCAGCAATGTCTAGTTTTCATCTCTGAATGCATTCCAATATAGATGAAACTGCAATTCATCTATAGAATTCTTGGAACTGTTTTTCCATTCTATTATTTCTTTTCCCCTTATCATTTTTATTTCCGGATCAAAACTGACATCGATGGAGTAATTTGCAATTCTTTCGCTTAAAGGCGTTTTAAAAATTTTAAGCTGAGCAGTTGCAATTGCCGGATACGACATAACAAAAATTACAAAATATATTATTTTCATAATTATTTCAGAGCTTTTTATTGCCATAACTAACTGCTCAAGTTCTAAACAAAACGCGAATAGATGTAAGTATGTGTAAGATTATCAACCTGGATTCATTAGCATCTGGGAGTTATTTTGGAATTTCAAGTCCATACTTCTTACTAATGTCCAGTGGAGGCAGCGGACCGTTGAATGGTTTTTTATCTTTTACATACCATTCATACCAATCTAAAATCCGATATAACAGATCGATTTGTCCTGTCTGCTTACCATTACCATGTCCTTCTCCCGGATATTGCACCAGTCTGACTGCAGGATGGCCCGTCATTTTTAACCTTCGATAGAGTTCAAGACTTTGTGAAGGATGTACTCTGGTATCGGCAGTTCCTCCAAGAATCAAGGTTGCAGTTTTGCTCTGATGGGCCCAATATATAGGACTTCTTTTTAGACTAACATCCCACAATTCTTCTAACTTTTCGCCTGAGTGAACGTACAGCTCTTCATAGGGAATATCCAGAGTACCCCTCCTGCTAACCAAATCACTGATTCCCACAAACATACAAACTGCTTTAACATATTTAGTATAATAAGTAGCGAACCAGGCTGATGCAAAACCTCCATAGGATATTCCTCCTAATCCGACTCGATTTTTGTCAACTTTACCTGTTTGTATCAGGTGATCGATTCCGTCAGCCAGGTCATCAAATTCTTTTCCTGCAGGATCTTCAAAACCGTGCAATGAAAAATTTACCCCATATCCGGTACTTGATCGGTAGTTGGGATAAAAGACAAAATAACCTTCTCCGGATAAGATCTGACCAGGGTAAGAATAACTGGTAACCCAGCCATTAGAATAATGCATCTCAGGACCTCCGTGGACAAGAACAACGAGAGGATATTTCTCATCTTCTATATAGTTAACCGGGTACAAAAGAATTCCCTCGATTTCCAAACCGTCGCGGCTTTTGTATTGGATAACCTCCTGTTTACCTAATTTCCGGTCTGAAAGCCATGGATTAAGTGTAGTCAATCTTTGCAGCTTATTACCGAAATTCAAGTAAAATATTTCTCTTGAATGATTTGGGGAATTTCCAACAACAACCATATGCTTAAAGTCATCGGAAAAACCAGGTGTACTAAAAACAATGCCTGAATCTTTTGAATTTTGAATCACTTTCCGTTCACCGCTACTTAGCTTCACAGTAGTTATTGTTGTTTCGACACCTTCTCCGGCATGATAGATAATTGTGTTTTTGTCTTTCCATCCAACCCAGCCTATATGGCCAACAAAATTTGGCGGGGTCATATTTATTTCCTTTCCCCCGGCAACCGGAGCCACAAATACCTGGCTGACAGCAGGATCTTTCTTTTCTAAAGCGGCTGTATAAGCAAGATTATCTCCATCCGGACTGAAGGAGTAATTACCTAATTTTCGGGTGTCTTTTTTGATTTGTCTAAGTTGTTTGCCCTGAAGATCTAAAATACTTATGGATTGGAACATAAAGCTGTAATCGATCAGATTTTTTTCGGTCGTTGCTGCTGCAATAGTATTCCCGTCCGGAGAGAATTCAAAGGACCAAACTGTAATATTTTCGGTTAATTGCTCAGTTTTACTTTCAACATCGTTAGCATCCAGATGAGCAATGTGCAGATTCCTGTGCTTCAAATTTTCTTCATAAAAAATAAATCCATATCCTTTCCTTTGCAAAGCTGTTTCACGTTGGGATTGGGGTGTGACAGTCAAATAGCCAATTTTTTTGCCGGAGGGATGCCACTTATAAGAAGAAATATTATTTTGTGCACGGGTAAGTTGTTTTGCTTCTCCTCCATCCACAGGAATCATCCAAACTTGTGTTTTAGCGTCAGTTCCTCTTCTGGATAAAAATGAAATTGCCGAGCCATCCGGCTTCCAATCAATAGAACGTATCTGTACCTTGCCGGTGATAAAAGGTCTTATTTCACCGCTTTTTACAGAAACCATATAAAGCTCATAATAGGCATAACCAGGTGCCTCATTCGCTTGACGTGGCACCAAAACAGTATATACAATCTGATCACCGGCAGGACTAATTTTTGCGCTGAGCACCCTTTTCATATTCAACAAATCTTTTGGGCTAAGAGTCTGGGCAGATACACCCGGATACTGAGAGGATAAAAAAACTACAAAAAACGAAATTAATAATAAAAGTACATTAGATCTAAATCTTTTCATACTCGACCTCCGGTTGTTGAAACCTAAATTCAGTTTACAGCGCAGCGTTTACTTATGTTCCGACAACTTAGCTATATGGCCAAATTAATTTTGACTTGTATCAGCCGGTGCAAATTCTATATCGAATACTAACTCCACCGGCATACCCACATCCGGGGCGGTTAAAAGATTTTTGACCAGATACGGAATAGTAACCATTTCTTTTCGTTGTTCTAAATCGCCGGTTTTTGTCCATATAGTGTATAGAACAGTTTTATTACCGCGAAGTGTTATGTTCTTCGGAAAATTGATATCATTTCTATCTTCCGATGTGGTTAACTGGTAGCTCACATCTGATTTATTGCGGATTTGCACCTCAACCATAGCTCTGCCTTTGAGAAACATCTTGGGATTTAATATTTCAATTGATTCTGTAAATATGGGTTTTAAAAACTGTTCTTCACCGATAAGTAAATTTTCCGAAAAAATAGCAGTGCGTCTATCAAAGAGAGCTTCTTTTATTGCTTCCTTTGTTTTAGCTTTTGCAAACACAAGGGTTACCGGCCGATGTTCGCCGCTATTAAAGTCATAATTCATATTTATCGGATCATGGACATCTGAATTGCCGATCATTGTTAACTTTTTATCCAAACACCATTGGTGCGAATGAGGAAAATATGTCCGCCCATTAACAACTTCAATGCCGTGTATCCAGCCTTTTTTATAAAGTTCCTCATGTTCAGGATACCAGGCAGTCGTGCCATCCGGCTTTGGAAAATGGGGATGATTTTTAAAAATGAAAGCGTTCTGATCCATACCCGCTTTAATGGCAATTTTATAATCCTCATTATGCAGCGGATTAGCATCTTCTAAAAATATAGCATTCAAATGACCGGGTGGATTACTCTTGGTAATTTCAATACCTCTGATCAGGATCAAACCCAATTGAGTTGCCCGTAAAAGTGCCCTATCGTACGAACTGTTTTGGTCACCTTTCAGATCTTTACGAAAATACTCTGCGTGATCGGTTATTGCCATCGCATCTAAACCCTGAGCCCAAGCTTCAATTGCGCGCATTCTGGGCCATACACTGCCGTCAGAATAAACAGTATGCATATGAAAATCACACCTAATAGTAAAGTAGCCCGGAATATCAGGAATTCTTATTTCTGTTCTATCATTTTTTTGACTATAACCGATAACGGGTAAAGAAAAAGCTAAAAATAAGCTAATAACAATCGATATAATAAAACCAAACCGGTGTCTTAAATCTTTCATTTTTCCTCCATTATTTGAAACATTGACTCTACTCATTTGGGTATACCGATAATATAAAAAAATATATGGAAAAAATAAGAAATTATTCTATTATCCTGTCAGATAATTAAAGATCATCGTGATTTTGTATAAAAAACTGTATGTTTTATTCTGCTAAAAAGACAATCAATATCAATTTAACAAGTTTATTTGAGTCTATGGTATGAATAAAAATCAATCAATCTATATTTCAACTTCTGTAATTATTAATTTTGTTATATCGATTTCACCGAGTTTGTGCTCATATGCCCGGTTTATCATGATAATATCATCACCTTTCAAGCCCCAGAGAGTGGCGCAATACGCATCAATAGCCACCCTATCTACACCGGCTATGACCCTGTTTGGTTTGATAATTTCACCAGGACCAAACGGGCCATTCGTTTTAATAAATTCTGTCGCGTCAACGATACAAAGAGTGGGTTTTATTATCGTATTAAGGTCAGCGATACACTGATCGAGATGCTCAATATTGTCATTGGTGAAATTTCCAGTGTGAAATTTTCTATTTACTGCAGCAAAGTTCAAGCCCATCAGATTCTTCATAGTCCCGGTAAATTTATTTCCCGCATGATCTTTTGTGATAGGCATATTTATAAATATATCATTTGCATACAGTTCTTTCATTATTTTTGTTTCTTTGAGAATTTTTCCTTTCGGAATCGCAACTGTTTTGAAAAACGATTCATCTTTTGAATCAACTATTTTTAATTCCGCGCCTTCCTCTTCAATCGCTTTTAGCAATTTTGTTTTTTCAAATGATTTCTTTGACAACCAGCTCAGAACATTTATTTCGCTCACATCCTGTTTTTTACACATCTGAATCACGGCTCGAAGTATTTCCGGTTTGGTATAGGTTCCAGGATTACTGCTCTGTGAGTTTACCAGAATAGCTACCTTCGAACCTTTTGGAACGAAGTTTCCTATACCGCCAAGCGGATCTAAAACTTTTAATGTATTATTAAAATAATTTTTTCCTTTAACCACAGAAATATCAACTTTTTGCTCAGCAAAATACGATTGAATTGAATTTTTCGTTCCGTTTTTTAAAAAACCTGCTGCTAGCATAGAGGACGCGCAAACATTTATGCTTTTTTTTATGAAGTCTCTACGACTTTTATCCTTAGACATATTTCTCTCCATTAATTAGATTAAAAAATGGTAACTGCTCAGTTCAACTTTCTAAAACAACCTCCCGCAGGCTTACTTTGAAAGTTAGCTAGAATTTTGAACTCTTACAGAAATAAACAAGTTAACCTGCGGGAGGATTATTTTTTCAATTGAATCCTTCAATTCTACTTAAATAGTTATAAATCGTTTGTTTAGTTGTACCGAGTCTTTTACTGACTTTAATAATCATTCCTTTTATCATAAAAATCCCATGGTCATTCAAATATTTTATAAAATCTAATTTTTCATTTTTTGTTAAATTATCGCAATCTTTTTCCATTTTACCGAAGTACTCTACAACAACTTCGTGTAAAAGCTGCTCTGTGTCTTTAGGGTAATGTTCAAAATGGTTTCTATCTTCCTTGACATTTTTGTATTCCCTACTACTTACCTCCAATTCGGTGAAAAATGTATCTGAAAGATTAAGAATGATACATAAAAAACCAACAATTTTTCTTTTTTCATCTCTTATAACAATTCCGCTGCATCTTATAATTTTTCCCTCGTCTGTAGTTTCAGTAAAAAGCACGGTATCGGGGCCATTGTCCATTATCTGCTTCAAACCAAGATCTGTTAACGGACCACCTATTGATCTTCCGGTCACATGTCCATTCCTGATTTTTACAATTGAGTGTTCCACATCCTTATGCACGTCATGAAGAACCACTTCGCACTGACTTCCAAACATATCTGCTATTAAATCAACTAATAATTCGTATCGTTTTACTATTAGATGGATCATATTAGCAGCCCCTTCAGGAGTTAATAAAAAAGTTTAACCTCTTATTTAATCATATCTCAATCTAATTATTTATTCTCTCTAAACTTAATATTTCTTTGACAAACTTTTCTCTATCGCGCTGGTCATCAATCCCTTCCAATCCACAGCTTAAAAAAAGCAGTTTAGTTTTATTATTTACGAATATTCCACAAAACAGAGAGTCCGGAGGAGATGCAGCCATTAGATCATGATTGGGTTCAAGCGGTTTAAACAGGTCACAACTCATATACATAGGATTAAAAGATAACTGAATATTCTTAAAATATTTGTTATCTACCCCGGTTTTAATTTTATTTAGGTTATATCGATCCTGGATATACTCCAGTTTGATATACTTTTTAAAAAAATCAGTATCATGGAGTTCGTAACCAATATTTTGGCCGAGTAATATTAAATAACCTTTTTTATTTAAAAAATCAACAATTATTTTTTGTTCATTTTTATCCAGAGTATTCAAATTTTCATCACCTGTTAGCCAGATTACTTTTTGATATTTATCTAACGATTTTGGCAAGTCATCGCTATAAATAGAATGGACATTGTATTTTATATTCATATCATCCAGGCAATCTTTATATAACTGATCAATAACACCACCGCCATCATCATCAACCAGTAACAGATTCGAACCGGAAGTTCTGATTTCAAGAGGAAAAAACTGTTTGTCACCGTTTTTACAACCTACTTCAAGGACTAAACCTAAATCGCTGCCGTTTTGCAGTGCCGGATCGGTTTTTATCTTAAATTTGACAGATAGGGAACTGTTTTCCACAAAATTTATCAACTGGTCCTGGTTATTTTTTAATCCTACTTTGTGGTTTTTGGTCAGTAAATTTAACCGGAATTCAGCCACCGGTAATCCGGAATTTTTCAATAGTATCTCTATTTCTTCTTCTTTTCCGGGAATAACCTCTTTGATATTAGAATTTTTTGAGTTTTTAATAAAATAAGATGAAATGGAAATTTTCGGTTTTGACTTATATGTTAATGCTGTGTAGGCATCAATGCGACCGTAGCCAAAGTTGATATCCGGACCTAATTCACCAAGGTCTACCGCTGTTTCGGTAAGAATTTTTTTGATCTCAGAAGGCATTAAATCCGGATTTTGTTCTAGCAACAAAGCTGCGACTCCAGAAACATGGGGACCTGAAGAAGAGGTCCCCGAATTTCCAGACTTGACCGTATAACCGTTTCCCGACCACATTATATATGGAAACCGACCGGTTGGCGCTGCTACATCCGGTTTGAATAAACCGGGTGGATACTTAAAATCATAAAACGGTTTTTCTGCTTCCCAACCCACCGGTCCCTTACTTGAATATTTCTCAAGTTCATCTGCCTGATTTGTTCCGGCAACCGTTATCACTGAGGGGCTATTGGCAGGGGGAGTAATATGTAATGGCTGCTCCAGATATCCCCTGGAATTACCAGCACCTGCCACCATAGTCACCCCGGAGGCAACCACATGTTCCAAAGCAATTCTCCAGGGGGTTTTTAAGGGTTTTTCAGAAGGTTGCCAGTCGAAACTCATGTTAGCTACGTGGGCGCCCATTTCGATCATGTACTGAAATGCCTCCCATGTATCATATTGGTATGCCTGCCACATCTTCCGGCTGCCTAATCCGGTTGTCTGATCGTACATTCTTAAGACCATCAATCTGGCACCGGGGGCAACACCGGTCACGATACCGCCTGAACCATCTCCTACTATAATAGCGCCACATATTGAACCATGAAAAAAATCATCGGAAATCTTGCAGTTTTCATTAGCGAAATTATAACCAAAATAATCATCTATATAACCGTTCTTATCATCATCTATACCGTTGCCTGGCACTTCATTTTCGTTAATCCATAATCTATTATATATATCTGTGTGCCGGTAATTCATACCACTATCTAGTATTGCAACAATGACACCTTTTCCGGAATATCCGAGAAAATTCCACACTTGATCCGCACGGACCTTCTTGATATTCCAGGGGATTTCTGCATTGGCAGGAATTACATAGCGATCAGGCGGATCGACCGGTTTAGCCGGCGGGATATACATCCTGGCTTTTGATCCCTCTTTATAAATAATCTGATCCGGCTTTTCGGTACGTAAATATATCCGTAAAACTTCAGGCGATCGCCCGATATTTAACAAATCCTTTTTTCGACCTTTTGCCAACAGACTATTGATGATCCACAGGTCTTTAATAACCTCGATATTTTTGCCGGTTGTAGCGAGCAGTTTTTGTTGCTGTGAAGACGCAATATCTTTTAACTCTTTTGTGATAATCGTTCTGATTTTTCCCTTCGATTTGCCTTTAGTCAAAGCGTTAATACGTTGTTCATCAAAAATTAACTGCCTTGATAACAGGATAAAAACCGGGATTGTATCATCATCCGTGCTTTTTTCCAACACTTCTAGTAAATCCGGTTCAATTCCTTTTTGTTCTTTTTGAAATTCATTTGCATTAACGTTCAGTATTGTAATATATATACTAAAAAATAGAACAATTCCATGTAGAGCTGCTTTTTTCGAAAACATCAGATCTCCTTCAAACTATCTTTCAATATATGTTACAAAACCAGCTTCTCTGATACCTTCAATAAAATGAAAAACATCAATAAGAGCTATCGGGCCAAATTCGGCTGACACCTTATTTCTAATATCGAGAATGCTGTTTTTATTATTGATATAATTTGCTATCTCGTCTTTAACCAGGAAAAAATCGGGAATCCTTGAGTTTGCCTCATCGTACCATTCAGACCTATCAGTACTTATTTTAGTTTGAATAAAATTAATTTTTAGCGGCCCCCGAAAATGCCTTTGAGGAATAATTTTATCATACTTTTTTTCTTCACTATTTAGTGCAATTTTCCTTCTTTTTTGTCCTGATTGACCACACAACTGAAAATATCTTTGCTCGAGATAATTTCTCTGTACTTTTTTTATCTTTGTCAAAGTACTTATATCATCTTCGACAGAAGCGATAACTCTTTTGGTATCAGATAATTTGTACACAGATTTAATGGCGTCCACTTCCGTCTGATAAATCTGTTCTAATTTATTAACCGCTTCTTTATAACCTGCATTTAACTCATTTACAGTGGCGCTAAGCATATAATCAACACATTCATTTGCTGTCTGAATTATTCGTTTTGAACCTTCAGTCAAGACCAGCCGGCTTAAATCAATTGCCTCATCTTCACCAGCCGATGCTACGTATAATGCGGTTGCCATCATGATAAAACCGATTCTCTTCAGGATGGTAGGATCACATTTATCCGGTGTATCTTCATTTGAATGGTAATAGTTATCCGGCCACAGATAGATGAACGAGGAAGGAACTGAAATTCCACCGGATACGTACCAATAATGATCACTTATACCTCCGTTATATTTTTCTAAAGTATAGGTAAACGGTATTCGGTTTCCGCGAAATTCTACAAAATTTGATCGTGAAACATACTCCATGATATTATTGACAAGGTCATTCAAAAAGGAAGAACAAGAATTAGGAGTGAGTGTCAATCTTACAGAAGATTCACATTGTAAAATGTCTTCCCCCACCATATCAAGATTTAAAGCAATTATACCGTCCCGGCTGATTTCAGGACGGCTGTCTACATATATTTTTGAACCGGTATGTTCTCCCATCCATAAAAATCTCAGTGTCCGTTTAGGTTGAGAAATTTTTCCCGATTCAATCAAATTTTTTGTTGCTCGTTCTATCTCCATAATCAGTGCGGAACCGCTGGCATTATCATTTGCTCCCGGTTTATGATGATTGATGTGAGCCATCAAAAAAATTTCTTTCTCAGGAAGTTCCTTTCCTTGAATCGAAGAGGATAATACGTAATAATTACCTTTTTTGTTCTCTGAATCCACCTTTGCGTTAACAACAACTTTTCCTTTTGCTAAAAGATTTTTTAATTCATCTTTGATATTCCGTGAAACTGAAAAACCAAAAGTGTTGGTATCCAATTCTTGTGGGATAGCCATCCATGCAACTTGATCAGGGTATCGGGACCGTTCCGGTTCATAATTTTCCCAATAGGAGATGATTCCTGCCGCGCCATGTTTTTTGACAGCCATGTTTATAACCTGATACGAAGGGCTGGATGTAAATACTATTTTACCTTTGACATCTTTTCCTGTATAGTCTTTTTCGCTAAGCCCCCCTCCGATATCAACCACCTCAGCAGTTATATCGGCGGAATTACTGTATTTTATCAGTGCTGTCGGAATTTCTGCAAAATCGATAAGTTTTTTCTTATAAGGTTCAATTAGATATAAAACAGCGCTGTTTTTCTCCCACGCATATCCAGCTTTGTTCATATCAAGATAAATATGCTCACCATCAGCAGGAAATGACAGCATTTTTACATCTTTTATACCCCAATCCAGTAACCGATCATGAACCCACATTTGTGAATCATATAAACCTTTAGATGCACCACTCCT
>SDBT01009130.1_pt1 | contig 16119 bp, 26 predicted proteins | sample 2277101 | NCBI WGS metagenome assembly SDBT01 (sample SAMN10404973, study PRJNA504765) | marine sediment metagenome | isolation source: marine sediment core GS10_PC15, 103 cmbsf | place: Arctic Ocean: Southern Knipovich Ridge | collected 2010 | reverse complement strand
TTCCTAATTTCTTTATGTACTTCCTTCAAAAGCAACTTATTAAATTCCCTAAATCTCTTCTCTCGGCTATTGATGAAAACTCTTTCGAGATCTCTACAATTCTGCTTCTCGTCTAGAAACCTCAGCATAGCTTTAGGCTCATCTCTTCGAGCATCAATAACTACCCTGCATCCTACCCACTTTATACCTTCCAGCATCAAATAGGCTCCTAGATCCAGATTATGAGTTTCGAAGATTTTATCGTCAAAATCCACGATTTACTCCTTGGCTGCGGCTTCCTTAGCTTTTTTTGCCTTTTTTTCCGCTTTCGCTTTTTTCTTGGCATCCCGCTCAGCTTTTTTCTTCTTCGCCTCTGCTAGTGCCTCAGCATGAGTCTTCTCTTTGGAAGCTTCCTCTTTAGACTTTTCTTTCTCTTTTGGAGCTTCCGATTTAGCTTCCTCAGCTTGGGGCTTCAGTTTCTTGCCCTTTTCCTCACAATCGTCGCACATCCAACTTTTCATGTCACCCGGCTTGAGATTTTTGAATTTCATTTTTCTCTCACAGCCTTCACATTTCATTTGTAGCATTTCGTTTTCTCCTCTAAATCTAGTTCTTATTGAACTTAGATATATTATAGCATTTGAGGAGCCATCCCTTTTCTGAAGGCCACTAGTGAATATTAGGAAATACTAGCAGATATTACTTGACTTTTCTCTTAGTCCATAAGATAGGCATGACTTCTTCGTCACAATCGGGACATTGGTATTTGCCCTCGGAATCCTTCTCAGATCCTCTATGTTCGCACGACTTAACCACTAATCCGTCCTCTTTGAGGCCTATCCGATAGGGCATCAGGCCTTCGCCTCGCATATAATCGTGTGTGGCCTGTACGAAGCAGTAGGCCCGGGCTAGATCACTGTCGTAGCGGAACTGTGTTCTTCCTAGGCCCGAACTAGGATTGAGATCAACCATTATCTGTATCGCCCTAGAGTGTACGGCGTTCACAGCATATAGATCCCAATATCGGACTTCTTCCATTAATCCAAGCTCGCTTTCAATGAATTGGTTCAATACACGGATCTTAGAACTTCGTTCCATGTCCTCAATATCATTGAGTAATGTGGCTAACTTAGATTTTAGATTGTGTTTTGACATTAATTCTCTTTCCCATCTTCTATTATAAACGATTCTAACAGTTTAGGCAAGGAGGCTCCATCGCCAGATACGGCCACAATGAAATTATTCGCTACGAAGTCCCTGATCCGTCTATAAGAACCTCTAACGAAGTCTAGGGATAGATCTTGACTCGTTGTGTCGGCTCCCACCAAATAATAGTCGTAAAGGTCGTGATCTTTGACTTTATAAAACCCTACCACAGTCATTAGCCGGATACGTCCATATTGGAAGGGTTCTTTGGTGACGAAAAACACATTTACGGGATGCCCTTCTGGGGATTTCGCTCCTACGACTTCTCCGAATACACTGGGAGTTAGAGATCCTTTTGGTCCATAGATTAAATTAGGAGCTGCCAACATGCGTATGACCGCCCTCATGCAATGAGTTTACTTTCTATATCCCATTGGGGCTGATATTCAGAGAAGATAAAAGTGCCCTTTATCCCAAAATCCGCATAATTATGATTGTTGATTGACATGCTTATCACTGCCCTTCCCACCTCTTCTAAAGAGATGCCCAACTGTTTCATTTTATAACACATACCCCGCAAACTCTTGAAATGATAGTATTTTTTCTCATGAGGATCTGTTACTATATAAGTCAGATAGTTCAGCCAGATTATTTTAACCATCTCACGTCTCCCAGTTTATTGGGTTCATCCCGGAAGACTTCAAATGCATATTTATTTTAGAGAAATGTCCGCATTTGAAAAAACCTCTAGATGCGGACAAGGGAGATGGGTGTGCTGCCGTCAAAACAATATGGCGTTTGCCGTCTATTAGTTTCTGCTTTTTTTTGGCCCAATTTCCCCAAAGTACGAATATAATTGAATTTTTTTGGTCACTTACCACTTTTATTACCTTATCCGTGAAATTTTCCCATCCTATATCTCCATGGGAACCGGGTCGGCCCTCTTCCACAGTAAGACAGGTATTCACTAAAAGGATGCCTTGCTCGGCCCAAGGAGTAAGATCTCCAGAGGTGCAAGAGATTCCGGTGTCGTTTTCTAATTCTTTGAAAATATTTTGTAAAGAAGGGGGAAGGGCGTTATCCGAATTAACAGAAAAACACAAGCCATCGGCCTGCCCCTCCCCGTGATAAGGGTCTTGACCTATAATGACTACTTTCACTCGGTCAAGAGGTGTTAGCTCTATCGCCCGAAATATCAAATCGATATCCGGACAAATATTAAAATTTTGGCTGCGCTCTTCTAGATAACCCATAATTTTCTGCATGTACCGCTTCCTGAATTCGCATTTCATGAAATATTCCCAGGATTTAACTCGCATCTTTTGCCTTGGCTCGTTTCCATCGATTCCTTATTTCGTTAATATCTAAGTCTTGTTCAAATAAGGCTGCTTTTCTTTTAATCTCCTTCCATAATTCTTTCCTTTTAATTTCAGAATCTTCCAAAAATAGTTCATCGATCATGTCATCTAACTGATCTTTCATTTTTTGTTGTGCCAATTTTTTGAATTCCACACTTTGTCCGGAACCATCTTTTGGTACATCCTGGAGTACATCGTTGTATTTGGTGTCTATTTCTCTCTTCATTTTTCGAATCATCGCCGGATCATAATTCATAATGGCATCAGATTCTTCAGCAACATTAGAAGAGCCTTTATTCAGAATTGGCACGATAGAGGCACTTCCCGGAAAATTCCCCGTCAAAATGACCGCTTTTGTATCTGCATAGTTTCGCTTCAAAAAATCAACGAATTTTAGACCATTGGGACCGGGTAATTGGTAATCAATTATGGCCAAATCCAAAAAAGTTTCAGTCGAATCTAGTCGTCGCAGGCGTGCAATAGCTTCTCGCACCGATTCGGATTCAAAAACAATATATCCTCGGGTTTCAAAAGAAAATCTAAGAATTTCCCTCAAATCCGAATCATCGTCTACTAGCAAAACTGTTTTTTTGCGTTTTTCGAGTGCTTGTTTGAAATGCACCAAACCCCGGCTGAGATCTTCTTTTATATCGATAGGGTTGTTCAGGTTGAAACCTCGTTTTTCGAGCCATTCAGTCATAGCTTCTGATTTGGGCCAGTTTCTTATTAGTGGCAAGACTTCGGACGCTTCCAATCCGACTTCTTTAAATTTTCCCAATTCTAGGTAAACTTTCAACATGTCAATTCCCTCCAGTCAACTTACGTTCTGCCCTTATATATTACGATAAACGAAGCTTTTTGTCAAGTCATTTGATCTGAGGTACGATTGCATTTAGCACACCATAACCTCGTTAATCCCGTTTTTTCGCCTTTTGGTCCCAACATGGGGCGTTCTTCCCACTTATGGACTTCTTTTGGTACTCTATTGTAACAGGGCGTGTTAGAGCTGGGAGCTGCCTTCGAAAAGGCCGCATTGATCAAAAGAGAGAAAAAAAGCCCGATGGCGATTACGACCAAAAGTTCCATTATTTTTTTCCGAATTCTTCAGGGACTCCGTTTTTTTCGCACCACTCATAGACATAATTCAAAATAAAACCCCAAGGTACTGTATTAAAACGCGATACGAGCCTATCGGCGCAATCTATCTCCATGAGATGTAGATTTTCGGGAGTCTTGGGAGCCACAATATACGCATTTCGGACGGATTTCATAATGAGGTCTGCATCTTCCTCAATAAAAGGCTCTCTCCGCTCAGTCGTCGTATCTACCGGGGAATGCTTCGTCATTCCGCCAAAGGATAGCCGTAGGCATCCTGTACTCTTTTTTCTAGGCGGGGTTCCGGCTGGAGGGTCTTCTAAAACGGGGGTTTTTCCCAAGTATTTTTGTACCGCAAAAGTTCCCTCAGGAGGAAATTTGCCTAAAATTCTAGCTTGATATTCCTCAGGATCGACCCCACCTTGCATCTCTATGAATTCTTCGAACTCAGTCATGAGATTGCTGTCTGCATCCACTTCGATTTTACAAACTTGGCACCAATAATAGTAGTCTGATTCCGCTATCTCTCCGCTAACTTTCGAGTGAGTCCTCACTACGTTTTGATAATCTTTGCACTTTGGACACGTCGGCTTTTTTAGATTTTCCATTGAACGCTCTCCTTATCAGATAGGCACCTATTATTATACCGCCTCCGGGTACAATAATTGCGGCAAGACCCATCATTAGCTTTTTTATATTCACTTTCTTTAAAACCTTCATGATAACCCCCCGCTAAAAAATGACCCCGCCCACTGAAAGGTAAGTGAGCGGGGCCTACCGCATTCAACTAAGCGGCATCTCCCCCGTGATTATCATTTACAGGAGCCGTAACAGCGGTTTCGTACGGAATCGTAGAAACGAGAGTTCCAGTAAGGGCCTCAGCGACCAATGCCTGAACTTTTGCGCTATTTGTCCCCTGATCAGATACCGTCGAGGTAACTCCAAGAACAGAGATTACTTGGTTAAAATCTGGAGCAAAAGACTCGGGATTTAGCGATACTCCGCCCCCGGGACCTTTCTTGACTGTGATTAAACTCGCAGCTCGTAAATCTCTTACGATTTGCTGAAGAAAATCCTCAGTCGTGCTCAGATATGTGGCAAGTACAGCCACAGTCAAAGGCTCAATTCCTAGGAAATGGAACAAGTCCAATCCCAATTTTTGCTTCTTACTTAGTTTCATAGCTTTTCTCCTCCCATTAATGGTTGTTTCATCGACCCGGTATGGGCCGATTAATAGCTATGGTCTAAATATATCAAGAATTAGGCCAGAAGTCAAGTATATAATAGGGCTTTTTGGTTGGGTTATAAGTATATGAAAATACTACAGTTTTCCATTTTGGAAAATGGAAAACTCACAATTCTAGAATATTACAATTTACAATATGTAATAAAAAAGGCCTCCTAAGTTTTCCTAGGAGGCCTTATGAAAGGAGGGTTAAATCAGATCAATCTTATGCAGATTGGATTCCGATATTCTTGATGATTGAATGCTTCCTTGGAGCCTGAATAACAATCATTCCGTATAGCAACTGGAGCCATCGGTATGAAGTATCAGTAACCGCAAGGTCATACTTAATCATGCTTCCGAGCTGGCGGAAGACAAGAGTATCAGGATCATGCATAAGCAAATATGCACTTCCTAGACCGGGCTGCTTCTCGTTGAAGTCGATATCATGAGTTGAGCCAGATCCTAGAGGAGCTACTCGACCAATGAACTCAGCTTCTCCTGTTTGATCATCTTTCGCAGTACGGAAGATGTTCAGGTAGAGAGGGCTGCCTGTGTAGGTGATATCCGAAGTGACTTTGTCGCCTGCGGAAACTGCAATTGCTGCAAGAGCACTTGCCTCGGTTTCCCCGTCTGCGAAGACAGCGGAAACTCTGTAACCGTAGGTACCTGCGTCATCAGCCGTAAACTTCGAAGCTCCGTCTGAGGGAGATGCTTCACTCGCAGTTGTAGGTGCGCCGCTGGCCGAAATAGAAGAGCTTAGAGGCTCTCTACGAGGACGGTTGAAAAGGTTCGGCTTGAATCGGAAGTTCAGAGAACCTACGAATTCAGGAACCAAATAACCAGCCGCAGTTCTGTCACCGGGACGCGTTCTCTCTTTGGCGTAGAACGCTTTAGAGAATCGACTATGGATATCAGTGGACAAATACATGTCCATTGGCATACCGAAGTTGTTAAGGGCCGTGAGAACTGAATCCTCACAAGTATCTTCGTCAAGGACATCGCCATCTCTGTCGATGATTACGCTATCGGAAGAACCTGCTCCATTAAAACCTTGGAATGCGGTTGATTTAAAATCGGCTTTTGATTCATTTGCACGAATCTGCTTCTCAATACCATCATACTCAAGAGCGTTGATATCAGAATCAGCGTCAAACATAGCTCTTTCATTTCGAGCCAAAAGTTCGATTGTTTTATTTTTTACTTCTCGTGCCACAACTGGACCGTGAGCCGCTTGGATCAAGGTAAGGTTGTGCTGAACTTGCCCTTGAGTACCGAGGTACTTAACAATGGCAACTTCACGATTGTACTGAGCGTCAGTAGCCTGAGGCACTCCGCCGATTTGGAAGAACACTGGCACTTCCGAACCGTAAGAATTCTGGACGTTGAACTCATGTACAGTCTGCGTTTGTTTTTCTTTGATAATATCTTTCCAAAGCTTAAGATGCTCCATACCGTGGGTAACGAGCTTCAAAGTTCGGTCGAGGTCCTCAACTGCGAGAGCTGCTCCGCCAGAGAGATCTCCGGGGATACTGGTAGCATATTCTCCACCAATGGACAACGCCTTCTGAAGGTCATTGACCTCTTCTGCGCTATGGACTCCAAAACCTGAAAGGGCTGGATTTCCTGTTCCTAAATCATTCATTTAGTTTACTCCTTAAAGTAGTGTTAAAAACTATTCTTTCTTATTTTGAGCGTTTTGCTCTGAAAGTAGGAGTATTTTTGAAAAGGGTTCCTACTGTAATCAGTGACCCTTTGTATGACTATTATTATAGCCTAAAACTTAATTTCTTTTTCTAAGCTGCTTTTCGAGACATTTTCGAGCTGTAGGATCTAGGATACTTCCTGAATCATCTAACTCAATTGCGTGCTCTAGAGTGAAGCCTGGAGTTTTGGATTTAACCAACTCTTCCGCCGCATCCTGCATATCTTCCATAGAAAACTCTTTGGAATTAGACTCTTGGCCTCCGTCTCCAAAACTCTTTTCCATAGCTTGAATGTTATCCACAGACTTTCTGCGCTGAGGCTTAGAAGCAATAGCTTTTACAAGCTCTTGAGTTTCCTGTAAAGATTTTCTGAGTTCTTCGTTTTCAGACCTAGAAGCCTTGGTAGCTTCCGCTACCGCAGATTTAATGAGATCTGACTGTTTTTCTTCAACTTTTTTGAGTTCTTCCTCTTTAATGGCCGTGGCTGCATCAACTTTGGCTTTCTGAAGGATCTCGAAATCTTCTTTAGAGACTTCTACTTTGTCCTCAGATTTGACCATAGCACCGTTGGCAGAAGTTTCAGGAGTCTTTGACTGTTTCTTTTGAACAGCGTCATAACCTTTGGCGCGACTGCCATCTTTGTCAGAATCAGGAACGTCTTGAACGTCTTTGGGACGACCGCGATCAGGTCCTTGGTCCGCTTGATACTCTTGATCCTTCTTACCTTTTTTAGGCTTTTGGCCTTCGTCTGCGGTTTCCATGCCGGGGCCGGCATCTGAACCGTTTTTCATATAAGAGGATTGTTTACCTTGTTTTTCCGCAGGATAATCATATCCTTTTTCGACCTCTTCAGAACTTTCAGGAGCTTTTACAGGTTCTGCTTCCGTGGCAAAAAGTTCGTCGATCTTTGCGTCGATTGATTTTCTTAATTCTTCGTCCATTGTATTTAGCTCCTTAAATATAAAATTACTTTAGATCAACTTTTTCAAGAGTTTTCGCTCTGGAAACAGTAACTCGAATTTCAGCACCGGAACCTGGATCTGCACTCCATACTCCCGTTAGGGCATCGTCCGCTTGAGTATTAAAACCAATAAGCGGTAAGCTATTAGCTCCCTCTACTTCTTGAGAAACAGCTAGAATTTGATCCGTTGCTAAAAGACCTGTCACAGTCATAGCTTCTGTGGCTCCTCCACCGGAACCTGCACTTGACAAAATCGAAAGAACCTGTCCATCAGCGTTCAAATCATCGATAATCTCGTCTTGTTTTCTCAACATGCCTTGCTCTGCCGATTTGGGAGCAATCGTATTATCGAAACGATTCTGGCTGTTATCTTGTCTTCCTTTACTTGTACTCATTTTCTAATACCCCTTTAATTTTCAAGTTCCTTATATAATAATAACACTATCCACAAACTTATTTTAATCTAGATCCAGACCTTCGAACCTGCGGTTGAGCCTTTCCTTGAAAGCCTCCCATAACGCAGTCTTTGGTACTTCTGGATATAATTCCTGCAATTGTTCCAAAACATTCAAAAGTTCAGACTTGTAAAATTGTGCACCATTTTTCTTCATTGATTCCGCACACTTACATTGCGATTTTTCACACTTTTTACACATTTTTTCAGAATATTCTGCTTTTTTGACCTTAGAATCGAGGTCTTCTTGGGCTAAAGCGGCTCCGCCACTACGTTCAGAGGGGGTTGTGGAGGCATATTCTCCGCCCACACCTAAAGCTTTTTGGATCAGATCCACAACTTGATCGGCAGTAAATAGGCCCTTTTCTTGAGCTGCTTCGGCAACTTCCTCAGTAGGTTCAAAATCAGTGCTTAAATCGTTGCCTTCGAATTCTACTTCGGCTCCGCTCAAGGATTTCACTAAACTGACGAAAGTGTCTGTATTCACAGGACTCATTGTGAGAGCACAACTGTGAATCATGGCCTTATTGATGGTTTTTCCTTCTGTTCCGACCCTTTGCTTAATAACTCCCTCGATGCTCATTCCCATCCGGCCTCGGTCTGATTTACCTAAAGAACTCATGATTTGATACAGGGATTTAGCGCGGTCATGCTCTTTAAAGAGATATCCACCTAGATATAATCCGTCATCATCTTTCTTGTATGTATCAATGACGCCTACTGTATTTTCGGGACCCTTTTTGTGGTCGTAATTGAAAATACCCTTACCCTTTTCGATTGGAGATAGATCCAGACCTTTTAGGTTGATTTTTTCTTCTTGGAGATCTTTGTTCGCGGTGGACGCTAAACCATAGACTCTCCACTCACCGGATTCCGATTTTTCGATCTGGGCGGGAATTACTATCTTGAATTTCTTGTCTTTAGACGCCATCTTCAAATTATACCCCAAAAGCGCGGGAGGTTTTTACTGAGGTTTCTACTCGTCTGAAGAAGGTTCTGGAATGGAGGCTTCTACATTCATCCCAGATCCGTAAGTGGCAGGAGCATCCGTTGTGGCATAATCTTTCAGGACATCAATATAATCGCTGTTTTTAAGGTTTTCGAAAGCTTCTTTCAAAATAAAATGAATTTTGGTAGAAGAGCAATTCATTAACTTAGCGATTTCATTCTGTAAAAGAGGGTCCATCCGGCCATCTGGCAGGCTGATATCTTGAACCCATCTCCAAAAACAAAAATTGTGTTCTTCCGAATTAATCCACCACTCGCAGGAAGGGGGGGTATTAGATTTCAATTGACTAGATTCCCGGCCTAAAGCGCAAGGAGAATCGGGCATGAGGTCTAATTTCAAGGGACATGAATTCCAAAAATTCCGGGACCGGATTAGCCGGATAGGCACTACGCTTTTCTTTTCCTCAACCCTAGGTGTTCTAAGGAGGATTAACTCCGGCCTCTTGCCGGGAGTCCTCTTTTTCGACATACTCGTTCTCCATAATTCTGTACAAATTTAGTAATGTATGGAGTTTAAGAGTAAAATCTTCTCCGTGGGTTTTCCCCTTATTTACCATGGTAGACGCGCGAGATCTTTTTGTCAAGGGTTTTATTTAATTTTATTGCAAAAAAATGCGACCAACCGAGCAGTATGCGCAGCCGTAGCTTGGGAAGTACCGGACATTATAACTCGATCTGCGTGAATGTTGAAGCTATAGACTTTATGACCTATCTCCCAAACCATTGTATTCTTTCCATAATTTGACGTAGGCGCTCTCTCCCGGGTAGGCATTATGGACCCTACTGCCACAATATTAGGCTCTCGGTAGGCCGCTGGATAGTAGGGAGGCTCACTAAATATGCTTGCACTGTCGTTCCCTGCCGCTGTTACAATTGTCGTATTCATCCCATTTAGGATTTTTACGAGCTGATGCTCTTTTGCATAATAGGATCGCCCGCCTGCGGAATAATTCACAATATCAACTTTTTGTCTGATAGCTTGAGCAAGACACTTGAAATCAGTTTGTAAAGCATCTCCCTTCTTACCCAGCTTGAAATCTACACAAGGAATTAATTGAACTCCCCTGCAAGATTTTTCTGCTATGATTCCAAATATATGGGTTCCGTGGCCATGCCAATCGTCTAGGGCCTTTGACTTCAGATCTTCTTTAGAGAGAAATTTTCGATATTTTAGTCGTATTCTTTTGGAAACTCCGGTATCCGCGATCAAGACTTTTAACGTAGGTGTGGTTCCTGGATCAGAAAGTGCTCTAGGAGCGCCCGCTACCACAAGAGCTATTAATACGGCGATAAACCATCTCACTTTTGAACCTCCGAATAAGACCCATTTAGGATATATTCCTTTACAAACCGACGCTTATGGTTGAAAAGAGAATCTACATATTTCAATAATCTAATTCTTTCTGCGCGATTATTTGTGGAAAAATTAATATTCCCTATTTTTATAGGGTAGGAAATTAGTGGGCATTTTGAGAAATGAGCATCAATTGTTCCAAAAAAAGAATCTACGACAACGACTTCTGTACCTTTGAGATCCTTGCCACACCTTACAAGGGCTACTCGGTCGGCTGAGTTCTCCTCTACGGCATCCTGTCCATCTACCCAATATTCGTCGCTTATTAGGTCTTGATACTTTTTTAGAGACATTTTAAGGCGTTTTGCGACTTTAGAGTCCATAATTTTTAGTTGACGGAGAATCCAGTTAGTCCTAGTCAGGTATTCCCCTTTTCCATCACTTCCTATTTCTCCGCCCATTCCGCCTAGACTGGCTCTGTGGGACATTAGAGTGCCAGAAGGAGTGACAATTCTTTCATCTAAATTTTGTACTATGTGGTACGCCATCGAGGCTGAAAATAAAGAAATTGTTTTTACTTTCTGCGGGATAGCTTTGGCCGTATCTATAAAGACGTTCCCGGCAGAGAGACTGCCTCCTGGGGAATCTAAAACCAGATAAATTGTGGCATTTCTAGGTAGCCTATAACTCATATTAAAGAGCTTTCTTTGAAGCTTTGAAATGGATTTAGATGTTACAACTTCCCGAAAAGAAAGAGTATTTTTCTTTCCCAACACGATTAGCGGTAGTTTTTTATTTGGGTTCGGAAAAGGCAATATGGAAATCTTATCTCCCACCTTTGGACTCTGTGCTACAAGATCCGGAAAAAGGACGGTTGAATCCGTTTCAACACTATACTCCCCTTGCGCTTCTGGAATCGATATTTCATTTTGAGGGAAAAGACGTCCCATCCCTGCGAAAATTGCTACGAAGGCTGTCAATGCTAAGGCGCCTTTTGTGATAGTTCCTAATAAATTCATCTGAAAAGTCTCCTTTGACCACTATATGCGTTTAACCTACATTCACTTAAAAGAACCTTGCATACCTCCAGACGAACGCATAGGTATCTGTAGGCCTCCATATCTATCACATCTCTCGCCATCAACTTTCTCATGGCATCGGAATACCTTTGGCGAATGGTCAAGATCTTAATTTCTGAATCTGTACGTCTCATAACTCTTAAATTATACCGCAATTTTTCTCATAATACCATCGTTTTTCTATGATATAATTATAGAGTTGTCCGCCTAGATCCCCTTTTTCTCCTTTTTGCACTTTTCTCTAAAATCGCACCAATTGCAAAAATCTTCTGTTTTGTCGGGTAACGTCCCCTCTTCTACATGCTTGAGGGTTCCTAGAATTTTATCTGCCACTTCAAGGAAAGGCTCTTCGTCTTTTTCTACTACAAATTCTTTCCAGTTATTTTCCGTATCATCAGTTTCCCTATTAATGTACACATAGATGATTCCGTTCACTTGAGTGAATCCTTCAAGTTCTTCTATATGGTCGAATTCTCCATCGGCAAGATTTTGTTCGAAAAGATACACATAGGTCATCGCTTGTTGAATGTGTTCGTTTTTTGGACCGTCTTTAATGTAACGGTCAAATCCTTTTTGATTTATTGACTTGTACTCAGCGAGCCACAATCCGTCCTTGATTCCCTCGATGCCTTCTAGAATTAGGACGTCGTCGATTTTGGCGTTCTTAATTTGAAGATCTTTCGAACTTACTGGAAATTCCGGATCGAGTTCTTTGGTTTTCCAGTGAAGTGGGATTTTCCCACTTCTTCTATCTCGGTAAGGTACGGAAACTCCGAGTCCTCTAATCCAAGACTTGATGAGATTGTGGAACATCTCTCCCTTTTCAAAGTTTTCTATCTTTTGCGCCGTCCAACCATAATCCGGCTTCACTCGGTTGTAGCAATAATAAATCTTTCGGAGACAAGGCGTCCCTAGAAAAGACGGCTTCATGTTCTTATTCCAATATTTAGATTTCGGATTGTATGCCCATTCCGACTCAAGTTTTTCGGCTATGGCATCTTTCAGAGGTCTACTCACTTTTTGACATCCTTTTGAGAATAGCTTGAGGTTCTGTATAAAATTCATCTTCCCAAAGATTTACATTTATATTGGAATAGGTAGCTTTTTCAACTATGTTTAGATTTACCAAGATCTGGCTGAAACGAAGATCCGGATACCGGACTATTTCTAATGCAAGCCGTTGTAGAATTTCGTTGTTTGCTTCTTGCCGGGTCATGTCTTTCCTCCGCTGAAAGGGTCTTTGAATTTTTCGTTTTCAATCACCTTTATTTTCTCCATGAGATTATCTACGATGCGGTCGATGCCTTGAATATGAAGATCGGTATTGTATTTTAGATTGAATCCTCTAATACCTCTATCTACCATTTTCAAATCGGTCACGATGCTAGTCAGATCTCGGATTCTTATATTCTTATAGCCATCCGACTTGACACCTTTTCCTTTTTTCTTTATTTTTCCTTTGCCCATACTTCCTTCAAAGTTCCCAAGATATTTCGAGATCTGCATCCTTTACAGATTCCCACACTTCTCACATACTTCCAATCAACTCTGATATTGATTTTAGGCCCGCATTTATCGCATTCGACATAATGAGTTTCAGAGGTAAATTCTAGCTTCCTCTTTTTCTTCACAGATTGATCTCCTTATACTTGATATTAATATCTCCGTTGGTTTCGTTCACAGTAGCACTCTTCAACTCGTAATCTGGCAAAGCTTCGTCCATACAACTTAGAGCCGCCTCTATGCCTTCTTCTATTTCGGGAGCAGGTTCCCCCCGATCTCCCTTTGGTCCGGGAGGGCCTATTTCGGTATCAGAGCCACATCCTGCGAGCAGTAGGAAAATTAATGAAGCCTTAAAAAATCTCATCTATTCCCCTTTATTTTCCGAGTCTTCTCCAGAAGTTTCTAGTATAGGTGTACTGTCTACCGAAATGTTTGGATCTGCTTCTGCCAGTTCTGGTAAACATATTACAATTTCTTTTTTAGGACTGATATCAACTCTCTTATAAAGTTTAGTCATAAGCGCCCGCATTGTAGCGTGATGTGGATGTTTACTCAAGTGAGAGTTTCGTTTCTTTCTTAGATTTCCTCTTTTAGGTAATGGCACGATTTCATCGGCCAATCCTAAAGCTATCGCCTCTTTGGCAGATAATTTCAAATCTCGTTTTAATAGTTCATCCCAAGAAGATTTAGGAACGAATGAATTTTCTGCGTAGATGGAATTAAGTCTTTTGGTTTCTCCCTTCTCATATTCAACATCAATTAAATTATCATCATAAGACGATGTCAGAGGTGCGTTATAGCCACTTCTGCCGTTATGTAACAAAACCGTTGTATTGGTATATAAATATCGTTCATCGCAGGTCGCTAAAAGCCAAGTAGCTGAAGAATCGACTCTTCCTCCCCCGAAGAATTTAAACTGGCAAGTGCTGGCTGCTATCACATCAATCAAATAAAGCATTGACTTGTAATCTCCCCCGCAGGAATTGACGTAAAGCTCTATAGCGTGCTTGGGATGATCTTTTTCCATCCTCTTAATGGCACGAACTGCCATTTCTACAGAAGCTTCCGTGAAATCATTATAACCTACATCACTTTCATCTCCGATGTGGCCCCAATCAATAGGATGGCCGAAAAAGATGCGTCGGTTTTTTAAGTCCACTCCGTAAACTAAATAATTTTCTAGCTCCGTGCGTTCTTTTGGAATGGCCACGTCTACTCCTTCTCTATTCCTATTACATTTCGGGCTTCCATTACAAGAATTTCTTCCCCCCCTATTTGCACAGGCTCAATTTTGTTACCAAAATAAACTAGATCTCCTACTGATAGCCGTTTGGTTTTGACTCCTGCACCAATAAACCGGACTACTCCATAATTGTTGGAAACTTTCGCATCCTTTACAAACATAGCGTTAGGGTCCGCTTTTTTGGCTTTGTTTTCCTTAAACACTCCAACTAAATCCCAAAGGAATTCTATTTTACTTTTTGACATCAGCGGCCTCCTTCTTTTTAGCCCCCTTTTTGCCTTTGCCTTTTAGAGGGGCTGCAGCTTTGGGAGGATCTATTAGAACTGAGATCCGATCCACAGTAATCTTGAAATCATAAGTGAAATCGACGTCTTCAAGTTCTCCTTCTTTATTCTTGGCCTTAGTCACCGTAGTGATGGGAATGGTTCGAGTTTCCCCTTTCTTAGCGCCATATAGGCCTTCTTCGAGTTCCTTTTGAAGTTGAAAAGGCTCATTACCTAGGTCCCTTACCTTGAGTTCCGATGCTTCGCCAAACTCTTTTTCTTTATCCGGCTTTCCCGCTATAGTGACTCTAAGCATGTCGCCCTTTTTGGCGGGAACATCTGATTCCTTATAACCCCAAGCTTTATCTTCTTCATCAGCGTAGAGATTTTTAAGGTCCACCTTATTCAATCCGAATCTTTTCATGGCAATACCTTCTAATACCGTTAATCGGGTATTAGGGATAGCGAAAAGCCCCATTAGTTGTTGTTGGGTTTGTTGCGAATATTGCTGAAACAACCCATGTATATAGGGCTTCAGATTCTCTGTTTGAGTCTTAGATACCATTTGTTGGTAACTCTGAGGTTGATGCATCCTTTTTCCGCTACCTTTTCTTTTACCTTTTCCCATGTTTTTCTCCTATACGAATTTAATAGTTTCTGGAATTACTGAATGCAGAAACCCTTCTTGTTCAACTTGAATATCTGGAAAGGCCACTGATTTCACAACGCCAGTCACTTGCTCGCCATCAGTAGTTGTGGCCGAGACTTTCTTGAAACTGAATTGTTTATATTTTGTAACGAACTCAATGAGTTGCTTGTTACGATCAACTTTGGATTTTGGAGCTTCTTTGTGAAGCGGTGTGGGAGCTTCTGATCCCGGCTTAACAGAGGGAGGCCTAGTTTTGTTTCCATCTAAAACTCCATTCTCTAGATCCATTATTCGAGCATCAATAAAGGCACTGACTTCTTTCACTATTTCTTCCTTTAGCCCTTTTTGATTCGGGTCTTCTTTCCAAGATTTAGCGACTTTCTTGATCCCTTCGTAGAATCCGATCTTGGCTTCTACGCGCTCTAAGGCTTCTCGCATTTCTTTGATTCTACTCATGGAGTTCTCCTAAACTTCCTCTTATGATAACTCAACTATTCGTCTTCGTCAAGTGTTTTCTGCGGCCCGTAATAAAATACTGGACTATCTCCATCCACATATTCCTCTTGAGCGTCTGGGCGATGTGAGACGAGATGTCCGTGTATAAGACTCAAGATATCTCCCCATTCCATTTCCTGATTATCTACCATTTCGTCCAGAATTTCTTCCAAATCCAATAAAATATCACCCAAAGGTCTAATTTTTGCCATTATTAGCGAACTCCTTATGTAATCTTTTCGAGGCTTCGCAATAAGCCTCGTAAGCCTCTTCTTTAGTAAGAAACGTACCTAATAAGTACCCTTTATAATTTTTTTTAATCTGAGCCCTCCATTTCCCACTCCTTGTTTTAGTAACCCCTTTATACCCGCTAGTATTTGCGCGGGTTTTGCCCCTATTTCTTAAATTTTGAGCATTTGTACTGGCTCTTAAATTTTCACGTCTATTATCTAAGGTGTTTCCGTTTATATGATCAACTTTTATTGCAGAATCTTTTATTCCCAGAATATATCTATGCATTCTAGTTATTTTATAATTGATTCGCGCTTCTGCTCTAGGATTGCCATTTCTCATGAAAGAAATATTCCAAGAATATTTTGATAATAATTCTGTATCTTCGTCATCGAAAATTACTGTAAAACTTCTTCCGTCTCTTTTTTCT
>SDBT01009129.1_pt1 | contig 16121 bp, 11 predicted proteins | sample 2277101 | NCBI WGS metagenome assembly SDBT01 (sample SAMN10404973, study PRJNA504765) | marine sediment metagenome | isolation source: marine sediment core GS10_PC15, 103 cmbsf | place: Arctic Ocean: Southern Knipovich Ridge | collected 2010 | reverse complement strand
GGCGCCCATCTGTCGCAGGTAGTCCACGACGGCCTTGTCGCCCTGGGAATCAGAAAAGTCCAGGCCCAGAATCTCCACATCGCTGTCGCCCAAGGCGGCGGCACATAGGAAGAAGGTGGCTGACGAAAAGTCGGCCGGTATCCGATATTCGAAACCGCGATAGCTCTGCCGCGGCTCGATGACGAAACGCCGGAAATCGTCGTTGGTGTAGCGAATGCCCTGGCGGTCGAGCCAGTCGAGAGTGATCTGGACGTAGGGCTGTTCGTTGAGCTCGGTAACGATGATTTCCGTCGGTTCGACGGCCAGCGGACAGCCAAGCAGCAGGCTGGAGAGGTATTGGCTGGTCACCGCGGCGATGGTGGTCCGGCCGCCACGGAGCTGACCGGCGACCACGGCCGGCGGGCAGCCGTTGTTCTTGGTCGAAACGGCGGATGCTCCCAACTCAGTCAGGCTCGCCAGCAGCGGGCCGACAGGTCGACGGCGGATCTGAGCGTCGCCGGTGAACACCACACATCCCTGCCCGGCCGGCAACAAGGCGGCGGAGGACAAGGCAATCCGCAAGGTGGTGCCGGAGTTGCCCACGTCGATCACGTTGTCCGGCGGTGTGAGCCGGCCGGCGGTGCCGGTAACAACCCATTCGTCGGGCTGGGCGGTGTTTATGCGAGCGCCGAGCGCCCGGTAGCAGTTAACGGCCGATCGGGTATCCAAAGAGTCCAGCGGCGCCACTATCCGCGATTGGCCCCGGGCCAGGGAGGCAATGGCCACGGCGCGGATGGTGTGCGACTTGGAACCTGGGATGGTCACCGATCCGGTGAGCGTAGATGGATAAGCGCGAACGATCATCACTTATAAGCCCGGATACACTGCTAGCTAAGCCGGCGTTTTAGAGGCATTCTAGCCGAGGCCGATACGGCAAATCAACACGAGCAGGTTGACCCGACAAGGCGGGGCGGCCTGGCGGCTAATACGCGTAGCGCTGGAGCAGGGCCTTGCTCTTGACGACCCCTTCGTGCTCGTCAATCTGGCCCTCGTACTCGATGCCGAAGGGATTGGAGTACCCGGCCTCCTTGAAGATCCGCATGGCCCGTCCGGTGTCGATTTCGTCGCACTCGCCCCCTTCGTCGAAGCTGAGGAATTTGGCGTGGGTGGCGTAGGCGTGGGGAGCGATCTTGGCCAGAGCAGCAAGCTTGTCGAGCTCGGGCGGCCAGTTGAGAAAGTCGGCCAGCAGGCGAAAACTCGGTGAGTCGACGGCTTGGACAATCTGGACCATGACGTCGGGATTCTGGCTGATGCCCCAGTGATTCTCCATCAGCACCAGCAAGTCGTACTGCCGGGCGATCTGGGCCAACTCGCCAAACGACTCGGTGCAGGACTTTATTGCGTCGGGATTGTCGGCCTGGTCGCGCCCGCCGGAGTTGGCCCGAAAGCATCGGGCGCCGAGGGCGGCGCAGATGTCAAACCATTTCTTGTGATTCTCGACGGCCTGTTTTCGCTCAGCTTTATCGAGCGCAGCCAGGTCGCCGTGGCGATCGACGGCAATGCTAAGGACGGTGCAGGCAACGTCGTCAGCCGCTTTTTTCAGATCGCGCAGGTAGCCTTCGGCCACCGGGCTGATCTGCGGCGACTCCGGGTCCCGGTAGGTAAAGAAGGGCGAGTTGAGTTCGACCATGTTAATGTCGAACTCCTCGACGGCCACGCGGGGAAAGTCGATCAACTTGAGAGGGTCTTGCTCGCTAAGAAAGCGGCGATGAATACTCCAGCCTGCTAGTGAGATCTGCATATGACACCTTGATGCCGGCCGACTCGCGCCGGAGCGGCCGGTGTAGGTTAGGTTTCTTACTCGGCGGTTCCGCTCACACCTGGTCACTACGCTATGCCAGGACTTGATCCATCTCGCGGCTGCACCGGGCCACCACCTTCGGGTCGTCGTTCAGGTTCAGCCACTCGTAGGTGACCGGGCCCTTATAGCCGACCTTCTTGAGGGCCTTTAGCACAGCCGGGTAGTTCACGTCGCCCTTGCCCAGCGGGACGTCAAAACCCTCGGGGAAACCGGTCCAGGTAACGCTGCCGTCCTTGTTTCGCTGCTTCTTATATTCCTTGAAGTGCACCCGCTTGATGGTCTTGCCGAGAATCCGGACCCAGTGGCTGCTGACGCCGTAGGGAACGTTGTTGCCCACGTCGTAATAAGCGCCGACCCAGGGACTCTTAAAGCTGCGAACAAAGCCGCGGAACTCCAGCGGGCTGAGCAGGAACTTGTTCCAGACGTTTTCAATACATATCGCCGCGCGATAACGCTTGGCGGCGGGCAGGGCGGCGCGAATCTGCTTCTGAGCGGTCTTGTACACCTCGTCGTAGGGCACCTCGGCGCAGCCGGGAATGAAATCGGCATGAACGCAGCCGGGTATGACGAGCAACGCACCCGCGCGAAGCTGGCCCGTGACCCGCAAGGCGTCGTTCAAGAAAGCCAGAGCCTTTCGCCTGACGCTGACCTTGGGATCGGTCAGCGACATGCCCCAGAACGCGCCGCTGGCGACCGAAGTGATCTTGATGCCGGCCTGGGCGGCTGCGCGACGAATCTGCTGGCATCGTTTTTCGCTGGTGCGATGGGTCAGCTCGCCGGCGGTTCCGATGCACAGCTCGATGCCCTCAAAGCCGACCTTGGCTGCCTGGCGGATGGCTTCTTCGATGTTCTTGTTTCCGGCCATACCGCCGGGAAAGGCCCAATAGCTGATGGACTTGATCATGTCTGTCCTCCAATGGGTTGGCCTACAGTGCCGACCGGACCGCACCATGAATGGGCCCGCGACGATGGTTAACATTGTGGCGGCTGATATGGCGGCGTCAACTTGGCCGTGAGCATTTGGCGGGCCAGGGCGGACTGAACGCAGCCAGCACAACAGCGACGCACCGGAAGCATCTTAGCAGCAAGCCGGTGGCGAGACCGCATTGGCATGGCGCTGAGTAGGCTTTACGACCGGCTGGGCAAATTGGCAGGACTTCGGCAAGGAATGCGGACCTGTTCGCAGCGGCGCCGCGATCCTCCTAAGCCCTTATTGCGCAAGATGTTATAGGCGCGGCAGGCCGGAGCCTTTGCCTTAACGGTAGTTATATCCTACTTTGCCTTTGTCGTCTTAGTTGTCGCCAGGAGAGGGAGAAGCAGGATGGGACTGACAGCATATAGTACCGGTTCGTTAAATCTGAACGCCAACACGCTGGCCCTTCTTAACACCATTAACAGGATTACGCAGGCACAGACTTTGTCGCTGATCAGACTGTCCACCGGCTCGCGCATAAATCGCGCGGCGGACGACCCGGCCGGGATGATAGCCATCCAATCGCTGGACGTCGAGTTGACGGCGATCAATGCGGCCATCAACAACTCCCAGCGGGCCGACGCCATGATGAACGTGGCCGAGGGAGCAATGGAAGAGGTTAGCAACCTGTTGCTGGAAGTGCAGTCGCTGGCAGTGGCCTCGGCCAGCAGCGGCGGGCTGAGCCAGTCGGAGATCGCGGCCAACCAGTCGCAGATTGACCAGGCCATCGAATCCATCGACCGGATTGTCCGCACCACCAGTTTCAACGGACAAAGACTGCTGGACGGCTCGCTGTCCATCCGCACGTCGATCAGTTCCGGCTCGGACAACATCAGCGACTTGCACGTTCACAGCCGCCCCAGCAGCCAGAGCAACGCCAGTATGTCGGTGTCGGTTACCACAGCGGCTACGAAGTCGATTGTGGAGGACTACGCAACCACGTCGGCCAGCACAGCTACGACGATAAGCATCACCGGCACGGAGGGCACAGCCGCCATCGAAATAGCTGCGGGGGCAAACCTTTCAGCCGTGGCTGCGTCGATCAATGCGGTGACGGCCGAGACGGGAGTGGTGGCTTCGACGACCGCCAACAACAGCGCTCTACATCTGTCCAGCCAGTCGCACGGCAGCGATGCTTTCGTAACCGTCCAGCATATCAGCGGCGACAGCACCAACTACGCCGATCAGAGCCAGGCCGCCGGTACGGACGCGACGGTGACGGTCAACGGCATGTCAACGACGTCCGACGGGCTGGAGGTGTACTTCTCGGCCAACGGCGTCAGCGCCACGTTCAACCTGACCGAGACCGGCAACGAGGCGGGCAAGACAGCAGTGATAAGCCTTTCGGGCGGCGGGGCGACGTTCCACTTGGGCACGGACCTCAACAGCCGCACCACGATCGGCATTGACGCGCCCCTAAGTCACGCGCTGGGCAGCAGCAGCCTTGGATACCTATCGAGCCTGAAAAGCGGCGGGGCCAACTCGCTGGCCAGCAACCCCACCAGCGCCGCCGCCATCGCCCGCGAGGCGTCCAGCCAGGTGGCGATGACTCGCGGCCGAGTTGGAGCGTTCCAGGCCTATCAGGTGGAAACGTCGGTCAACATGCTGACGACCACCCAGGAAGCGCTAACTTCGGCAAGAGGGCAGATCGCCGACATCGACTACGCCGCCGAGACGGCGGAGCTGAACCGCCAGAACATATTGCTCCAGTCGTCGATTGCCCTGCTGGGCATTATGAACAATCAGGCTTCGCAGGTACTGTCCCTGCTACGCTTTTAAGGACATTGTAGAGAACTGGTTCGTATGAGCCGGTGCGTACGGGACCAAGCCTTTGGCGGCTTCGGTCCCGTTTTCTTTTACGCCGGCGGCAAGTCTTGCTACATGGGCGGCGTTGAGTTAAATGCGAGCACATGTCGCGTCCAAGAAATGGATTTGCAGTCCAGGCAACCCTGGCTCTGGCCGGGGTAACTCTGTGCTGGGCGATGGTGCCGCTTTTCTTGAAGCACTTCACCGGCTACATCGACGGCTGGACGGCCAACGGCCTGCGTTACCCCCTGGCCATGCTGATATGGTTGCCCTGGCTGCTGCGGCTGGTGCGGCGAGGAGGCGGCACGAGGCAGTTCTATCTGCGGGCACTGGTCCCGACGACGGTAAACCTGGTCGGCCAATGCCTTTGGGCGTGGGCGCCGTACTACATCGATCCCGGGCTGATGGCGTTCGTTGTACGGCTCAACGTGGTGTGGGCGACGATCGCGGCAATGATAATCTTTGCCGACGAGCGAAGGCTGGCAGCAAGCGGGCGATTCTGGATGGGTCTGGCCTGCGGAGCGGTCGGTTTTGTCGGGGTCAGCGTCTACAGCGGGGCTTTGCAGGGCGGGGCAACGACGACCGGCGTACTGCTGATGGTAGCATGCAGCCTGATGTGGGGGTTGTACGCCGTTACCGTTCGCTGGGCCATGCGCGGGGTGCCGGCGACGGAGGCGTTTGCCCTGATCGGCGGCTGGACGGCGTTGGGGACGCTGGTGCTGATGTTCATCCTTGGCGATCCGGCGGCCGCCCTGGCCATGCCGCCGCGGACTGTCGCGCTGCTGGTTATATCGGCATTGGTGGGCATAGCCGCCGCCCACGTGCTGTATTACACAGCCATAGCACGACTGGGTGTGGCCATCGTCAGCGGCGCGACCTTGCTCTCGCCGTTCTTGACAGCCGCCGCGTCGGCGATGATCTATGGCGAACGGCTGCTGCCGCAGCAGTGGGCGTGCGGCGTGATATTGGTCTTTGGCGCGGGCATTCTGGTGTGGGCCCAACGAGACTTGGGCACGGTCGGCGATGAGGGCAAGTTATGATCGATCTTGAGGCACTTAGTAAGTATACGGACATCCCGCCGACGGCGCGTCGGCTGCTGGAGAAACCCGAGCGGCAGATGCAGTTGACGCTGAATTTGCGGACGACGGAAGATCGACTGGTCCAGGCCGACGCCTTCCTGGTCTATTGGAACACCGCTCGCGGACCGGCCAAGGGAGGCATACGCTTCTGGCCGGACGTGAGCCTGGCTGAGACGGCCGACCTGGCCGAGCGGATGGTTTACAAAACGGCGCTGGTCGGGGTGCCCTTCGGCGGCGGCAAGAGCGGCGTAGCCGTGGACCCCCAGCAGATGGCCGTGCCGGAAAAGGCGGCCATTATCAAAGAGTTCGTACACCTGATCCGCAACGAGCTGTACGGAGTCGACTACATCCCCGCGCCGGACATGGGCACCACGCCGCTGGACATGGCCGTCATCTTCGGCGAGACCCATCGACCCGAGACGGTCACCGGCAAGCCGGTGCGGGTGGGCGGGCTGCCCGGTCGAGAGCAGGCCACGGGCCGCGGCGTAGCTACCGCCACGGCCGTTGCCCTGCGGCGAATGTTGGACCTGCCGACGCAAGGGGCGACGGTGGCGATTCAGGGCTTTGGCAACGTGGGCTCGTGGGCAGCTTATTTCTTACATAAGATGGGGGTTAAGATATGCGCCGTCAGCGACGTAACCGACGGCGTGTATTCGGCCGACGGGCTGGACGTGCCGGAGCTTGTGCAATGGGTGCGGCGCGGTCAGCCCTTGAAGCGGTTCGGGCAGGGCCAGCCAATCACCAACGCCCAGTTGCTGGCGGCGGACGTGGACGCGCTGATACCGGCTGCCATCGGCGGCGTGCTTGACGAGAATACCGCCCAAACGGTGCAGGCCAAGCTGGTGATCGAGGCCGCCAACGGACCGACCACACCGGCCGGTCAGCAGGCGCTGCTGGCGGCGGGCAAGAAGGTGGTGCCGGACATACTGGCCAACGCCGGTGGTGTGGTAGCCAGCTACGTCGAGTGGCGCCAGGCCAAGAGCGGCAGCCTGACGCAGCAACACGAGACCTACGAGACGGTCGACGAACATATCAGCGACAGCTTCAATCGCGTTTTGGCGCTGGCCGAACAACATTCGGTTTCGCTGCGCACGGCTGCGGAGGTGCTGGCCGTAGCCGAAGTGGTTCAAACCATGCGCGACCGGGGGTGGCTGTAGGGGCGAGCTGCTCAACATCCCGACCAACGAGTCGGCAAACGTAGATCAGGCCTGGCCCGTGCGGCGGAGGAACTCCTGCTCGTCGATGACCTCGACGCCTAGCCCGCGGGCCTTATCCAGTTTGCTGCCGGGCTCAGCCCCGGCGACGACGAAATCGGTTGTTTTGCTGACGCTGCCGGTGGCTTTGCCGCCAAGCTGTTGGATCAGGCCTTCCATGTCCTTGCGGCTGAACCTTTCGAGCGAACCGGTGACCACTACGGTCTTGCCGGCTAGCGGCTGGTCGCGCCGGGGGCGACTGCGGGGCTGGGTCATGTTGACCCCGACGGCGGCCAAATGCTCGATAGTCCGCTTGCCCGCGGGGCCGGCGAACCACTCCTGTATGGTGCGGGCCATCACCGGGCCGATTTCGGGTGTGTTCTCCAGCTCCTCGACGGTGGCAGCGGCTAGATGGTCCATGGTGCCGAACTGCTCGGCCAGAATCTGAGCGGCGCGGGTGCCCACGTGGCGGATATTCAGCCCGGCCACCAGGCGGGCCAGCTCGCGCGACTTGCTGTTTTCGATGCCTGCTAGCAGGTTGTCGACGCTCTTGGGACCCATTCGCTCCAGATCCAACAGTTTGCTCCGCTGGTCCTTCATGCGGAACAGATCGGCAAATTCGCTGACCAATCCGCTATCAACGAGCTGATCGATCAAGGCCGGACCAGCCCCTTCGATGTCCATCTGGTTGCGGGCGCAGAAGTACATCAGCCGCTCCTTGAGCTGGGCCGGGCAGGCCGGGTCGGTGCAGCGAAGGAACACGCCGCCCTCGTCCTGGACCACCTGGCCGCGGCAGACCGGGCAACGCGACGGCGGTCGAATGGCCTGGGCGCCGCGCGGGCGCTTCTCGGTCACCACACCGACCACCTGGGGGATGATCTCGCCGGCCTTTTCCACCAACACCGTATCGCCGACCATCACGCCCAAGCGCTGGATCTGCTCATAGTTGTGCAGGGTGGCGTGCCGCACGGTGGTGCCCGATAGCTGGACCGGCTCCATGACGGCCCGGGGGGTAAGCGTACCCAGCTTGCCCACCTGCCACTGTACCTCGAGCAATTTGCTGCGGGCCCGCTCGGCCTCGAACTTAAAGGCGATACACCATCGTGGATATTTGCTGGTGGCGCCCAGCGCGTCGCGCTGGTCGAGCCTGTCGATCTTGATGACCATTCCGTCGGTGACGAAATCCAGCTCCTGCCGTTTGGCGTCCCACTGATGGCAGCAGTCGATGACCTCGTCGATATCGCGGCAAAGGCGGTGGTGCGGTATTACCGGAATGCCCCACTCCTGGAACAACTCGCACAACCGGCTGTGGGTTTGGGCCGGCGCCGGCTCGATAAGGCCGAACCCGTGGGCCAGGAAGCTCAGCCCCCGTTGGGCGACGATGCGACTGTCGAGCTGTTTGAGCGTGCCGGCAGTGGCGTTTCGCGGATTGGCAAAGACCGGCTCTGCTGCCGCTTTCCGTTCGGCGTTGAATCGTTCGAAATCGGCCTTGGGCCAGCAGGCCTCGCCCCGCACCTCGACCACCGCCGGCCAGTCGCTACCCAGCAGCCTGGTGGCCACGCTGCGGATGGTGCGGACGTTTTGGGTGACGTCGTCGCCGGTGGCGCCGTCGCCGCGAGTGGCCGCCAACACCAGGCGACCGTCTTGGTAACGCAGCGATAAGGCCACGCCGTCGATTTTAAGATCGACCAGGTATTGATAGTCTTCCTGGTCCAGCCGCCGGCGAACGCGCTGGTCGAACTCGCGCAGCTCCTGCTCGGTATAGGTGTTGTCGATGCTGAGCATGGGCACGGCGTGGCGGACCGACTCAAAGCCTTCCAACGGCCGGCCGCCGACGCGTTGAGTGGGTGAGTCCGGAACGATCAGCTCCGGGTGCTCATGTTCAAGCTTGCTGAGCTGTTCCACAAGCCGGTCGTACTGGCGGTCAGGGATCTCCGGTTGACCCAGCACGTAGTAGAGGTAGTCGTGCCGACGGATTTGCTCGCGCAGTTGCTCGATTTGCTCAGTTACGTTTCGAGCCATGGCAGGTTCGCCCGCTTGCAAAGGTTCGGCCGGCCCGCAGACGGCCGTCGAGCCGCTACTGCTGTTTCGGCGCGGGGATCAGGCAGATCATCTCCAGCGGCTCATCAGAGCTGTTAACGAACTGGTGCAGCTCACCGGCCGGCACGAATATGACGTCGCGCGCCTTAAAAGGCCTGTCGCCCTCGGGGCTTCGGACCACGCCGCGTCCGGCCAGGATGATCAGCTCATGCTCGAAATCATGCTCGTGATGGGGCGTGCAGCCGCCGGGAGCGATCTCGAAGTGGCGCATGTGGAAATTGTCGGCGCCGTCGTCCGGACCGACGAGCACTCGAATCTTGGCGTCCTTGGCACCGGGCATGTCCACCGGCTTCTGCTGGTGCGAGCTTATGGGCGCAACCTTCATGGCTAGGCTCCTGTTCGAGATGTATATGATAGCACAACAGCGGGGATCCGGCACCAGCCCGGGCTCTGTTGCCGAACGGATCAGTAAGGATCAAACAGACTGTTGTCCTCCGGGCCGAACCAACCGACCTCGAACGCCTCGTTGTCGCCGCCGTAGACATTACGCGGTTTGGTCCAGCTTAGCGTCTCGGTGCTGACGTGCCCGTCGCACCACACCACGTTGGCCCCACTTAGATGTCGAAAATGAATCGACGGGTCGGCAAAAAAGCCGGACATAACCTCCGGCCCGCCGCCGCTGTCGAAGACCCACAGCGGGGCCTGGGCGAACGAATACTCGATCAGGTGCTGCTGGGGAAAGCCGCGAGGCATGGCTGCGTCGGTGAACATTATGGTATCGCTCGGCCGGCGGATTTGCCCCGTGGTCATGGCCAGCTCAAACGGATCGCCGGCGCAGCGCAGGTAGTTTTGCGATCCGACCCCACGAATGTTGTAGCCATAACCACCCGTGCCGAACTCGAAGGCGGACGGATCCTCCTCTACCGCAGCCGGCCTGAACCCCGGACACTCCTTGACCGCACCGTCAAACAGGTAGCCCGCCAACGGACCTTTGAGCGGATCGAACCGGTTGGCCTGCGGATCATCAGCGGCCACGCCGTTGAAGGCTCGCACGCCGTGCCAGCGATGTCGCCCGCCGCCCACGTGGTTGATGTCGCTGGCAGCCGGGACCAGCAGGTCATAGTTTTCGCCGGCATAACCGACATTGGCCAGCGCTAACTGGCGGATGTTGGACCCGCAGACAGCCCGGCGAACCTGATGACGGGCCCGCGACAGCGCCGGCGCCAGGATGGCCAACAGCAGAGAGATGATGCCCACAACTACGAGCAACTCTATCAGCGTAAAGGCCGTCCTGCGCCGGCAATGGCTGTCTGGAAGGTCAATCATTACGCGATCGTCTCCTCGCCAGGAGCGAAACAGCACAGAGCAACATCAAGAAGCTCGCCGGCTCGGGCAATGGGGTGATACCCACCATACTGTCGGTGACCCAGTCGCCGTCACTGTCGAAGCGTATGCCCATCGTGCCGCCGAGCCCAGCGCCCGGGCCGGGCTCGAACGAGCCGGCCGGATCGGCCAGAAAATCTATGTTGCTCAAGCCGAAGAACGGCCCGCTGGCGATGTTGGCAAAGTCGGCCCAGGCAATCGTCGCGGATAATCCGCTGCCGCTTATCGTGATCTGCACTTGCACCACGTTGGTGTAGTCGTGGTAGATCAGGTCGCCGTCAGAATCGATCGCCAAATCGGCGACGCTTTGAAAGGCTGCGTCGGGCAGAATAACGTCCCACAGATCGCCGGTCAGCAGCGATGCGCCCGGGTCGGCCACGGCATCGGCCACCTCGGCGGCGTTGAAGGCCACGATGCCCGAATCGAAATCGCCGGCGCCATTGCCGTCCAGGTCGACGCCGCTGGTGCCGACGTAGAGATTGCCGCCCCCATCAAAGCTGAGCGGACCGCTGTTACCGCCGATATTGCCTACCTGGCTGACGCTTCCGAAGTCGGGATCAGCAGGATCGGGCTGGACGGCCCAAAGGGCGTTTGCCGTCAGGCCGTTCACCGCCGAGACGAAGAGCATGCCGCTGATCGGATCGAACGCCGCGTCGTAGTTGCCCGCCAGATCGAACGAGTCGCCGGCCGTCCCGTCCAGCCGGAAGACGTGAATGCTGCCAGGATATCCTTCGCTGGCAAAGGTCTGTCCCGCAGCAGCAAGGCTGCCCGTGCCCTGGGCCACCACAAAAGAGCCGAAACCGGACGGGTCCAGACCGCTATAGACGCTGCCGAGACTGCTTCCGTCCGAGCTGCGCTTCTCTACGGCCGAGCTGCTCATCGTCAACCAGTCTCCCCCGCCACCGGGCACGAACGCCAAGCCCATGCCACCGGAGGTATTGGAAAAGCCGGTCGTATAACCCGGTGCCAAGCTGATCTGCCCCTTCGCTACGCAAGCCAAACCCGCTGCTGCCAAAACCGCTAAGCCACAAGTCCATCGCATTTGATCAACTACCTTTCCCTCTCTACTTCTCCCGTTCGTTGGTCCTTGGTTCTTTGCTGGTGCCCGCGCACCGGCATCTGTTGTTCGGTTCCTCTGATCCACCCCAACCCGCACGCCGCCACCCGACGGACGCCAGGGGCAGGGCGTGCCGCATCGTCAACCCGGCCCGGCGAGCAGGTTGGCAAAGCGAGCAAAATCCCGCATGTCTACGTCGCCGTCGCCGTCCAGATCGGCCAGCGGATTCGGCGCGTCCTGGGCGGGTCCGGCCATGACCGCCACGAACATGGCCAGATCGTCCAGGTCCACGTCACCGTCGCCGTCCAGGTCGGGGCTGCAGATGTGGCCGTTGATTACAGCCACTGCGTCGATATCGGCGGAGTTGAGCAGTCCGGCCGGGTCGTAGATTGGCTGGCCGCCAGAGTCGGTCACACTGCCGTCACCGACCACGTCGACCAAACGGACGTAGCGAATGTGATCGAGCCTGACCAACCCAGCCTGGACGGCCGGATCGTCGGCCAAAGCGGCCAGATCAAACGCATCCCCGCCGGCTTGGCCAGGCTCGAAAGGATCTATCTGGTTCTGGTCGACGTTGGCATAGACCGGATGGACGCCGCCAAAACCGCTGACCAGACCGGGGTCTATGCCACCGTACGGACCGACCGGCTCGGGTGTGTCGGAATGGTTCTCGAACCGGGCAAAGTGCTGACCGTCGCTGCTGACCTCGACGAAGACCAGCTCGGCGAAAATTGAGTCGGGGTTGCCACCGACGAAAATGGGATTCTCAAACACGATTATATCAGGACCCACTCCATCCAGAATGAACCCCTCGTCCAGCCCGTCATCGAAGCCGACGGTAACGCTGCCACCCTCGCCCAGGGTCAGCACATCCAGGCCGCCGTCAAAGTCGCCGGCCCCGCGCGGGCCGCCCAGGACGCGGTCGACGATCCCATAGCCTTGGCCGGGCGTGACCCCCGGGCCATTGACATACTCTACAACCTCGGTGGCGAAGAACTGCTCAGCCGCGCCGGGCCCAGCCGCAGCCATGATGCCGAAAATAACGCCGAACATACCGTAGGACCTGCCCATGCCCATTCCCTCCGATCGACCGGGCTACTGTCCAGTTCGCTTCAGCCGGCAGCCGAAGCTAGCCGAACAGCACCACACACCGCGGGCAGGGGCGCAGCCGGACCGACTTGATAGACCGCTCAATTTGTCTGAGTGAATCAAAGCCGGGCATGACACCAGACCCTTCCCGCGAGGTCTTCTCGGTGATGGCACCCACTGGAAGGTCTTCTGGCTCCCGGGTCCGGCGCGACTGTCTTGTCGCCCGATGCGGCTGCGCCTTCTCATCCGCCTTTGGCGGACAATGGCTTTTAGCAGCCGTTTTTCCCGGTCACAGCGGCGGGGCCGCTCCGGATTTCAACCGGATTCCCTTGTTAAGCAGTCCTAACACAGGACCGCCGCCAGTGGCCGTGCTTGTCAGATTGTCCAGGGGATACTGTACGCGCCCGCCGAGACAATGCAACAAAAAAATCCGCCGCACCGTCAAATCGCCAGCCGTAGCGGCGACGACGGCCAACCGAGCGGGTCACGCAAGATGTAAGCTGACATTCGGCTCGCCGGGCGGCTGCTCCCGCACCAGCTCGCCCATATCCAGTTGAAACCGCCGGCCGGAGATGGTGGCAACGACGACACCAGCGGCGTCGGCACAGCCGGAGACGTCGCCGAGCGGCGGGTCCGTCCCGCGAAACGGTACCAGCAGGTACGCCTGCTGGAAGGGCAACGTACCGGCGAAGCGGTAGCGGGCCACGGGTCTCTTGACCGCCCCGCCGGAAAGGCACCACCAGCCCGGCCGTTCGTGCAGCATCACGCCGTCAGGGCCAAGTGGGGCAACCATGACATTGGCGTCGCCGTCGGCCATCTCGAGCTGACGGCAGATATCGCCAAAATCGAAGGGGCCTCGACGTCGCTCAGGCGGGGCATCCAGGTCACTGGTCGGATACAGCCAGACCGACCGATGCGGCTGATGCTGCGACCAGCACCGCCCGTTTCCGTCAAGACCCAGTTGGCTCTGCGGAGCCGCGAAGTGGAAGTAGGTCTCGATAGTCATATCCGTAGGGATGCAGGTAGTGGCCCGCACTTGGTCGTAGACCACCAGCACACCCAACGGCTTGATCAGAACCAAAACCCGTCGCATGAGAAAACCGGCGTAAAGCTCGTGCTCAACGGCCGTCAGCACCAAGTCATCGTCGTCCAGCCACGCGACCTGGCGAGTTAACTCTTGCGGCCAGCGGTTCGGACCCGTCGGATCCAGCGGCGATATGCAGATCGTGTTGTGCAGTTGCGGTCGCAGATGATTACGGCGGACCGAGCGGCCGTAGCCACCGTGTCCGGTATCGCCCAGAAGAGACCGACCCAAGGCATAAAGTTCTACGTGCAGGGCGTCGTGGTGGCCGTGGTTGATGGCATCGGTGGCGGTCATCATCGCATAGACGGCGTCCAGACCCGCGCCGTGACGCAGGATGAAGTATTTACTGTCGCCCAGCCGTCGGGACGGCAAACGTCGCTTCCCAAAGCTTGGTCGGCCCATGCCGCGCCATCTGTGGTAGAGCTCCGGATCGATTACCCACAGCCATATGGGGCTAAGGCGGTCGCCCCGCATATTTCCGGCGGCGGCCCGCAAGTCGGCCCGGTCGAAAATCGCCGCGCCGACATGCAGTAGTTCATGAGACACGATGTAATGTTCGTGCGGCGCGTCGAGGCTGGCTTCGCCCTGTTGCGGGCGCGAGCCGTCCGGACGGACCAAAGCGGCGGCAAACTCCATGATGCGCTCGAGATTGGCTACGAATTCATCTGGTACGGCAATATCGTGGGCTTTGCACAGTAGATACCACTTGGTGTGCAGGTAGGCGTTGACGCTTTGATAACTAAGCCCCTCGCGAGTGCAGCCGTCCGACAGGCACTCCGGCGGCCGGCACAGGTCGCCGAAAAATCGCCGACAACCCATTTGCAGCCACTTGTCCGAGTCAACGAACTGCGGCAGCGCCAAGCCCACCGCCGCCCCGGCCTTGATGCCATGAATGCAATAGTTGAAGCAGAACGCCTCATGCCAGCAGCGGTACTGAAAATCGGCCATGGCCGCCAAGCCCTTCAGCACCATCAGGTAATCTTGGTCGCTGATCTCTCGGTGGATTAGCGGCAAGGCCAACAGCCAGTTCTCGCTAACGTGGCTAGCCTTCAGAACGTCCATGCCGGTGTAATTCAGCATCCAGTCGGCATAACCGGGGTTAGGCCCATCAGGGCAAGACGGGGCCTGCTCGACGAACTGGCGCATCAGACGCAGAATTACGTCAACGTATTTCCGGTCGCTCGTCAGAGCAAACAGGCGAGCTGCTAGCGGGACCGCCTGATGTCGGCGAACCATGTTGCCGCGTAAGGCACCTTCGTGCAGGTCCGCAAAGCTTCCGAGGGCTGCTTGCCAGCCGGTCTGGTCATTGAACACCGTGCGATCCAGCAGGCTGATGGTCCCTTCGATATCGTCAGGATAGTCGCGCTGCCAGATCTCCAATATCTGTTCGGTTCGGCCGGGAACGGTTAACGTCGCCGGCGTCGTCGCCCGCATGGCCGCAGCAGCAGCCGGCGCATCGACAGTCGCCTGTCCCGTTCGCTCGATGTCGCGCAAATCCGGACCAGACCAGTCCAGCAGGCCCACAAACCGCTCGTCGGACATGTCCAGCTTCATGCCAGCCTCGCTGTTCGCCTGTGCATTTTTGCCGCCGTCAGCGGGCCTTTCGCGCTGCCAGAATCTGTCGCGCTAAGGCGTGGCGAATGCGGGCCAGATCATGGGCGTGAATGTCCTGGAAACTGGTCCGCCCCGGATCGTCGGCGCCGCGGGCCTCGGTCTTAGACGTAAGATTCACCGCCGCCGCGACAGCCCTCGCCACCCGGTTGCGCGACCAGCCGGACTCATCGGACAGCATTATCATCAGTTCAATATCCTGCTGGGCGCGACGCTGGGCCTTCAGTCGCGTAGTAGCCACCGGTCCGGCATAACCATGACCACCCCTCAAATGCACGACGGCCAACTGGTGCGGCTGGTCCCAGTACCGCTCGCCGTCGCGGAAACTGGTCCAATAAGCCAAACCGCCGTCGGCCCCGAGGGTCCAGTTCTTAATGTACAATGCCGGCAGAGACGCATTGTCCTGGTCCGGCAGGCCTCCTCCGCCGTACACCCAGTACCGATCGCCGTAGATCAGTCGCCGCCGCTGAACGGTCGGCTGATACCTGTAGAAGGCCCCGGACATCACAATCAAGTCACTGACCCCGTCAAGCCGATCGCCCTGCCACTGCGGCCGCGAGACATCGCCTCGACAGACAACATTCAGCGGCTCACCAACCAGAGCCGGCTTGAAAGTCGAGTAGAGGTAACCCAGGGCTCGAAAGTCGCGGCCGTAGCTCGGCTCGTCCAGCGTCCACAGTGATGTTGCCTTGCGATAAGAAGTAGACTTGCCATCGGGCCGGCGGAAGTAGTGCTTGTCGTTACAGAAGATATGGAACTCGGTCTGTGCCCAGTCCTTCTCGATCAGGTGCTCGCGCCACTGTCGGGCCACGCTGACCGCCGCCCCCTGCCAGACCTGATCGAAGGCTCTGGTAATGTCCACATCGTTCGCCGCCACGTACTCCCGCCACGCGTCGTAGTCGAACTTGCCATCGTCGCCCTTCGGACGATCCAGGAAGAAGTCCGGGCGGGCGTAGTGACCGTTGA
>SDBT01009128.1_pt1 | contig 16121 bp, 16 predicted proteins | sample 2277101 | NCBI WGS metagenome assembly SDBT01 (sample SAMN10404973, study PRJNA504765) | marine sediment metagenome | isolation source: marine sediment core GS10_PC15, 103 cmbsf | place: Arctic Ocean: Southern Knipovich Ridge | collected 2010 | reverse complement strand
CTGCCTAGAGGGCGAGGGAGCAGGGCGGAAGGGTGGCAAAAGACTCAATTACTTTCGTAGGGAACAACTTTAAATTATTTTAACATAGACAGTTACGTATGAATAATATTTGCACCCCACGGCCGCAAACAATTCTCCGAGTTGATAAAGTTTTTGGTCGTCAAGGCTGCTAATCACTTATTTTTTCCCTTTATTGCTTTCCCACCATTTTTCCCAGTCCTGCTTCATGTCGGCAACTCTATCGGGGTACTTAGCTGCAAGGTCATTTGTTTCTGTTCTGTCATTGGAGAAGTCGTAAAGTTCCCAATCGGCTTTTTTGCCGAACTTTACCAGTTTCCATTTACCCTTGCGAATCGCATAGCTTTTGCTGTACTGCCAGTAGATAGCATCGTGTGGTTTTCTCTTCTTTCCTTTGAAAATCGGAACGAGAGATTTACCCGCAAGAGGTTTGATCTTTCTGCCATCAAGCTCATCGGGATACTCCGCCCCTGCCAATTCAATAAAGGTCGGCATAACATCGATAATATGGGCGGGCTGATCGGTAAATTCACCGGGTTTAATAACTCCGGGCCAATGGGCGATAAACGGCGTACAGTTGCCGCCTTCGTAGTCAGTCTTTTTGAACTTTCGGTAGGGTGTATTACTTGCATTTGCCCATGGCGCCCCTACGGTTCTATAGCTCTCTACCGCCCCTGGAGCAATATCTGGTGTTTTATTTTCATTTTCTGCGCATCCGCCGTTGTCGGTAAGGAAGAGTATGAGTGTGTTGTCAAATTCGCCGAGTTCTTTGAGTTTGGCAATTACTCTTCCGATATTCTGATCCATACGGTCGATCATCGCGGCATATACAGCCATGATGAGATCTTGCTCATCTTTTTGTTTGTCGGTGAGTGTATCCCATGCGGGAGCCGTTTCGTCACGTTTGGTTAGAGGGGTGACTTTAGGATCTATTACTCCCATCTTACCCATGCGTTTGTATCTTATTTCGCGAAGTTTATCCCAGCCGATCTTGTATTTGCCGCGATACTTTGCGATATCGTCCGGCCATGCGTGCAGTGGGTAATGCGGCGCGGTATACGGCATGTAGAGCAGAAATGGCTTGTCTTCGTCTTTATATTCTTCGAGACGGTCAATAGCATAATTTGTAAAGAAATCTGTCGTATAGAAGTCCTTGTCAGGGTTTGTATATCCCATTATTGCTTTGCCTTCGATGGCCCAGCGGCGTAATGAATTCATATTTTTGCGTCCGGGTTTGCCTTCGCCGGCTCTTGCTTTTGAGCCTGGGTTGAAGAAATTGCAGCAACCGTCTGCCAATCCGTAGTAACGGTCAAAACCGCGAGTAGTAGGAAGCGGATTCTGATGCCATTTGCCCGTGATCAACGTGCGGTAACCTACCGGGCGAAGCACTTCTGCAAATGTTGCCCCAAACTGCATGTCAGATCTCCCGACGGCCTGGTCATATTGACCTGTCAGCAGCGTCGCACGAGTCGGCGAGCATTTTGCGCAATTATAAAACTGCCTGAAACGCATTCCATTATTTGCAAGCATATCCAGATTTGGAGTCTTGACCTCACCGCCAAAACAACCAATATCAGAATAGCCCATATCGTCAGCCATTATAAGAAGTATGTTTGGACGATTCTTTTTCTTACCTGCAAACACTACAGAAGGGGTCGCTGCAAAAGCAATTGCGCCAGCCGATATCGTACCGAGAAATTGCCGCCTATTCATATCATTCTATCCTGAAATTAATCATAGTGTTATTACTGTACTCACCGAAGTCCGCAATATAGGTGAATCATTGTAGCTATATAGGTTCCTGCTGTCAAATAATTTGCCACCTACTGAAATCATTTTTACTACTGCCTAGAGGGCGAGGGAGCAGGGCGGAAGGGTGGCAAAAGACCCAATTACTTTCGTAGGGAACAACTTTAAATCATTTTAACATAGACAGTTACGTATGAATAATATTTGCACCCCACGCGTAGCGGCGTAGTAGCGGCATAGTAGCGTAAAGGTATCCTGTTGTTGCGCACTTTGTTGCGCGCCCCAAGGTTTTGGGTTGGTCCATTCATAACAAAATGAGAGCAAATGTCCCGCATTAGCCTATAATATCCCCCTTGATAATCTCAGCAATATTACAGCTGTTATTATCAAAACAAGCGATCTCTTCCAGAGCCGCTTTATGCCATTTATTTCTGCTAAAAGCTGCTCCCAGTAGTGCCGATATACTCGTCCGTGCCATTAAGCGGCCCTCCTGTAGTATTTCAACAGTCCACCAAGCCGCTCCTGGCAGACGATTTCTCCCCCACCTTTGGGAGGTGGTTCAATCATCTCGTCGTCCAGACCTTGATGGGGTCGTTCATGATGATAATGCTCAACAAATTCTGTAACTAAATAGTCTAAATGGCGACCTCCGAAAATGAGCATTCTATTCAGACACTCACTTTTAATTGTTCTCACGAACCGCTCAACCATACAATTCAAATGCGGAGCCATCGGCAGGGTGCGGATGGGTCTAACATCCGAGTCCCTGAGAATCAGTCTGAATTTTTCTGTAAAGACTGGATCTCTGTCCATGATCAGAAACTTCTTGTCCTTTAGGAAACCATCGATAGGATCTGTCAGATTACGAGCCATCTGAACCATCCATTCACCATATGCCTGTTGAATAATACCAGCTATTTCTACTTTTCTTGTCTTATAGTCAATCACGACAAGGACCATATACCTGACTAGTCCTCTGGAAGTGTAGATTTCCTTGGTGAAGAAATCAATTGCCGCTACGAGGTAAAAAAAGACGTGTAATCCTGCGATAGATGTGGTTAAATATCACCTATGCCTAAGAAAAAACAGCCTAACCGTAAGTATCTGCCAAAAAATATGGAAATACTTTACGAAGACAAAGATATTCTGGTGATCAATAAGCCCGCAGGCCTTTTGACCGTTAGGACCGCGACTACTAAATTCAAAACGGCTTACTATATTTTAACCGATTATGTGCGTAAAGGCAGTCTCAAGTCACGCAATCGCATTTTCACCGTTCACAGGCTTGACCAGTGGACATCAGGAGTGCTTGTTTTTGCAAAAAACGAAGATGCCAAGCTGCGATTGCAGGACAATTGGAAGCAGACGCAAAAGACATATGTCGCGGTCGTTTACGGCCAGCTAAAACCCAAACAGGGGATTATAACCTCTTACCTCTATGAGACCAAGAATTATGTTGTCCGCTCCACAACCGATAAAACAAAAGGCAAACTGGCACAGACTGCTTATAAGGTGCTTAAAGAGGCAGGGCCGTTTAGCCTGGTAGAGCTCGATCTTTTGACTGGCCGAAAGAATCAGATACGTGTCCATCTGGCTGATAAGGGCAATCCAATCGTCGGCGACCGTAAATACGGCAAAGCTAAGGATGCCTACAAGCGTTTAGCCCTTCATGCCAAATCAATTTCCTTCAGCCACCCAACCACCAGCCAGCTTATGACTTTTGAAACCAAACTGCCAAGTTACTTTAAAATAGATTCCCCACCTAAGGTGATTGAAAAAGGTTCCTGACAACCTCCTATGAAGCCAGATGTGTCAATGTTTATATTTGATTTTCTTAACAATATTTTTTCATCTTGCGTATGTGTCAACCGAAACATGGGTAACAGATTTGCCACAGATAGTGAAAAAACAATTATTAAAAGATGGGCCAGCCGAGAAGATTTGGAGTTGGCTGAATATTTGATTCGATAATGAAAAGATTGAATATGAAAGAGAATGTAACAACCTGGATGCAGATAACATCAGGCCAGGGGCCAGATGAGTGCTGCTGGGTGGTTGCAAGAGTGGTTGATCAGGCCGTAAAAGAAGCATTAGAAAATGGATATAAGGCCCATGTTCTGGAAACTGTTTCTGGCAGCAAATATGACATCTTCAAGTCCGCCCTGATCGCGATAGAGGGCAGAGATCTTTCGCGGTTTGTTTCACACTGGCAAGGCACGGTCCAGTGGATTGGCAAAAGCATGTTTCGGCCAAGGCACAAACGAAAGAATTGGTTTGTTGGCGTAGCTCTTTACCAGCTTCCACAAACAGAATCGATCAAAACCAATGACCTTAAATTCGATAGAATGCGATCATCTGGCCCTGGAGGGCAACACACAAATAAAACGGAGTCAGCCATTCGGGTCACCCATGAACCGCCGACACACGGATTTTCAGTCCGTGAGCGTAAAGACATAACGGTAGAATCAAAAAAGACTTATGGGAATTCCCAATTTCACTTGGACACCTACTTGGACATACTACGGCGTCAAAACCCCGATTTAGCCTCTGTTATCTCCCACTGGCCGAAGCTGCCAGAGCATATCAAACAGGCCATCAAGGCATTAATCGATACTGCAGGATAAATCCCGCAGAAAACGCCTCAATCACTGCTCCCAGTAGTGCCGATATACTCATCTCATCCTCGATTGTACACACTGAGGCTGCATTATAGCACATACAGGTATGGATGAGGAGGATTTTTATTAGAAGCTCATCATAGATGAAATGGCCATAGGAGTCGAAGATTTTATGGCACGGATGAATAAGTTGGCATTACAGGGTTTAAGGATGTTTATCCCAGGGTGGATGTGGAATTTCATTGACATAAGAAGCACAATTTGTTATTATAACTCTAAATAAAATTTGATGATTCAACGGCTTAGATATTTCGCTATTGCAGGTCAAAAGAGGTATATATTGAGCGTTTATCGCAGCTTTTTAAGGAATGAGGATTATGAAGAAGTTTATTTTACTTTTATTATTGTTGGCGTTGGTTTTGTCACCGGCGATAATCCAGGCCCAAAAGGACGAAAAGCCCGCATTGGGCTTAGAAGCGGGCACCTTAGTTACGTGTATCAGGCCGCTTCGGCCTGAACAAAGAACTGCCAGGGCAGCAGAAGAGGCAGCTTTCAGGGCAGGAGGAGAGCCACTTTTACCGATAGCACCGCTTGAGGAGACCTTCCTCCTGCACAGTTATCCCAGCTCAAACCAGAAGCTCTTTATTGATTTCGATGGATTCGATGCTGGTTGGGCTTATTTGGAGCCTTGGTCCATCGATGGCGATGACAGCACATTTAACGACGAGGAGCGCATCGTGATACAGCGGACATGGCAAGCCGTTGCAGAAGATTTCCGGCCCTTCAATATTGATGTAACCACAGAGGACCCGGGAATCTCACCAATAGTGGGCCAGCGAGCCGTTGTTGATGGGGGCCGAATCTATGGTTATTCATTCGCCAATTACGGCGATTGGGCACGCATGAACGATAGAGAAGCCTATGTTTTTCCAGGCGATAACACCTGGGAATGGATCTGTCATTCGATCAGTCACGAAGTTGGCCACACCGTTAATCTTTCTCATGACGGCAGTCCCAGCGACGGTGGATATTACAAGGGTCATGGAACCGGGGATACGCAATGGTGTCCTATTATGGGTTGGGGAGCGTGGTCCCTGAACACATGGGACGATGGCGAATACTACGGTACCACCAACCCTAATCAAGATGACCTTGCCACAATCGCTGCTGTTACCGGTCTTGCTTTCCGTCCGGACGATCACGGTGATATCGACGATGCAACTGCTATTGTTTTACCACCTGCACTATCTATGGTAGCAGAGGGTGTTATCAGTGATCGCAACGATGATGATTACTTTGCATTTACCACATTAGGCGGCAATGTACGATTTTCAATAAATGGAGACGCCGTAGTCGGAAGCACGAATCTGGATATTTTAGCAAAAATATATAATTCAAGCGAGGTCGAGCTTTATACCTCAAATCCGGTGGATAAATTATCTGCTTCGTTTTTTGTGACGCTGCCCGCCGGCGACTACTATCTGTCCATTGAAGGTGTAGGCGTGGGCGATCCGACCGACAATCCCCCGACCGGCTACTCCAATTACGGCAGTCTGGGCTATTATTCGATTAAAGCAAGTAAATTTTCTGATTACGCGTGTGGAGATATGGATGGATCGGGCGGCAATATTAATCTGATGGACTTCTCCCTGTTTGCAAACTGCTGGGGAGAAAATCCTTCATTAAACGAAAGTTGTGTTAGTGCGAATTTAGTCGAGTGGGACGACCATGTAATAGATTTAAACGATCTTCAGGTTTTTTGTGGGCTGTTCTTATCCAGTTCTCTCCTCTATGCACCGAACAACTGTTCTGCATCTATCACCGATCCGTTTGCTCCGACACCTGGTCCGATGACCTTTGCCACGGCACCTGAGGTACCCTTTGAGTACGCTTTCCCACAGATCTATATGGTTGCTACTACGGCAACAGATATCAGTGATGTGGAGTATTACTTCACCTGCACCGCAGGCGGTGGTAACGACTCTGGCTGGCAGGCGAGCACGATATACCAAGACACAGGGCTTTTGTCGGGTACTACTTATACCTATACAGTCAAGGCACGCGATTTAAGCGATAATTTCAATGAAACAGCTGAATCGGCAGGTTTCTCGGCAACCTTCCCCTAGCGATTAGTTTTGACTCAGAAAATGTATAATCAGTTTAGTATAGATTTTATTGTGCCACGAAACTGAATCCTGAACCGCCGACACACGATTGTCTTAGACTATCGGCAGTGGTAGGGTGGCAGGGGGGTAACACCACATAAAACAGCCGTTTAGGGCTTATGGATAATAGGGAGCAATGGCGAAAGTCCTCGTGTCGTGGTTCGCGGGGTGGTCTCTGGAAAAGAGCCATAAACTTCTAATTCGGCAAGTTCCCAATAGCTGCTGTAACCGCTTGTGATCACAAGTTTGACCTTCTTGGCAACAATACCGGCAAGATCAACTTTTACTGTCGAGCCGGCACTATTAGCAAGCGTACCGCTGCCTGCGGATGTGTAAGATGTGCCATCTGCTGATGTCCAAATCTCAACGTCCTTACTGAAATAACCACCTTCGGCAGTTCCGCCGTATATCACAGCTTTATTAAGGATCGCATTTGCCCCGCCAGAGAACGAAAAGATGAAGCTCTGATCATTAGGATCGCTGCTACTGGCCCATCCAGTTTCTTTTATCACTCCATTGGTCAGAGCCGATGCGGGGTAGCTGGCGCTGTACTGCGATGTATAGCTCTCAAGAACTCCACCGTTGGCGGGCAAAACAACGTTTACTACTGCAAGTCCATCAAGTGTCTTTGCGGATGCTTCAGTGTAGCCGGTCCGATTTCGATAAATACTGGTATCCCGTGCGCAGACCCTGTAAGTATATGTCGTATTGGGTGTTAAGCCCTTATCCTTATAATAGGTTTCGCTCTGCCATCCACTGTCATGGCTGCCAGTGGTGATGCATTTAAAGTTGTATTGAACATTGTGTTCAGTATCTTTGGCAAGTGAAGCGGTCATTTCGATCGAAGACGTTCCTGTAGCTGCCGGAGGGGAAGAAAAAGTAATAGGGTTCGGCGTCGGGGCAGTCTTATCGGGGGGCAGCGGACCGGTGGCGGTATATGACATGGCATGGAATGACGAAAAGCTGCCTGTTCCCGCCCGCTTATACCAGGTCAGGGTTACGTCACTGCTATCTATCTCGACAATGGTGTAACCATAGGCTTTTTCGTACTCGACATTTACCGGCGTGTACGAACCGTTGTATCCATCATAAGACCCCGCATTGTAAAGCGGCGCACCTGCGGTACCGATGAGGTACTGGATGAAGTCATCGGTAGTATCGCCGTCACCATCGTCTGCTCGAAGAATATCGAGTAGATGGTCATGTCCGCAGAAGTACACTTTTCCCCCGGCTTCAAGCGTTCTCTCAACAAAATCGTCACGCTCTGATGCAGCAGCATCAAGACAGTCAGCGTGATAAACCTTAAAGGCAGGCTCATGAGCATAGACAAAAATATGCAACTTGGTATTTGCCGCCAAAAGAGTGCTCATCCAATCATCCGGAATTTTCCCATAGTTGCCGATGTAATGGTCGATCCCTATGAACAGGGCATTTTTGTGTTCGACTGAATAGGTGTAGTTAACCGCCCCTATAGGACCGTTATCGGGGATATCAGCACCAAAGTTTTCAACCCAGCCGGAAGTACCGCTAAAGGTCTCATGGTTTCCTCTAACCGGATAAACCGGGATGCCTGCATTATAGACCGGCGCCATGGTGGACCGCCATTGCTGATATTGTGAGGAACCGCCGGAATTGACCATGTCGCCCGGAACGATGACCAGATCCACACCCTCAGCAACGACGGCATCAGCGATCTCGCCAAGGATCAAATCATTAACTCCGTTGGTTGATCCGCGACTATCGCAAAAGACGGCAAACTTCCATGGAGCCGCAAACGCATTAAACGACAACAAAAAAACTGTTAGCAAAAAGATCTGTCTTTTCATCATATACTCCTTTTAACTGCGATTTTCCATTTAAGCGTTTACAAAATCTATGCCCAAGGTACATCTTTCAGTCCTTTCGATGCTAATGGTTTTACCAGATTCATCTTGAACTATCAAGATTACTTCTTTTTTCGTGAACCGCCGACACTATCATCTTAAACTATCGCCAGTGGCAGGGCGGCAGGGGGTAATATCGTCTAAGGTTTGGTTTTCATCACCTAATAATAAACGTCTCCTGTAAATTCCGAGGGAGTATTATAAGTGAAATTGCCATAGGAGTCGACTCTAAATTATGAAATCAAAATCGATTTTACTCAATTAAATGAAGATTTTATAGCACGGATGAACAAGTTGACACTACACCATTGCCTTATCCCCTTAATGGAAATCAAATCTATTTTTCTTACAGCAATTCATCTGCTTTTGCGGCTAATATAAAATCGTTCGCGTGCAGGCCGTTAATCTTGTGCGTACACAGTACCAATTTAACTCTGCCCCACGAAAGACAAATATCAGGGTGATGACCCTGAGATTCAGCTATTTCACCTATTTTGTTTACAAAGTCAAGGGCCTGTTTGAAGTTTTTGAATTCGTATTCTTTCTCAAGATGATGTTCATTGATTACCTTCCAGCCATCGGATAACTGCCCGAACAATTCTTCAATCGCTTTGTTCTTTAAAGGCTCGATACCGCCCCGGCAGGGTACACATTTCTGTTCGATCAGTCTGTTTTCAGCCATAACTTATACCTCCGGAATAATTATGTTAGAGCAAATCTGCCAATGAGCGATTCAAGTTCGCTGTAATCTACATCTCGCTCAAAAAGCGGGGTGTTATCGTCATCATATACCCCTATATTTTCTTCAAAGGGGATTCTGTCAGGATTTATGTAAAAAACTCCTAACGGCAGTTTATCTGTTTCTATTGCTTTATTAAATGCCTGGTTTCTATCATAACAGTCAAAGGAATCTTCCAGATAATATGTATTATCTTTGAACCATTGGTATGTATTAAGCTTGTTGAAGGTAACACACGGTTGAAACACATCTACCAATGCGTACCCTTTATGGTTGATGGCCTTTTTAAAAATCTCTTTGGTTTGGTCCGCATCACCTATATACGCTCTGGCCACAAAGCCGGCATCAAGAGCAATAGCTACAGCCAAAGGGTTAAATGGTTCCAGGAAGACGCCGTTGACCTGGACAGGTGTCTTGAAACCTATTTGACTTGTTGGTGAAGCTTGTCCCTTTGTAAGGCCATAAACCATATTGTTATGAACAATATTGGTTATATTCGGATTTCTGCGTATCGTATGTATGAAATGATTTCCACCCTCTCCATACATATCACCATCACCGCTTTCAGCTATGACGGTTAATAACGAATTGCTTGCCTTTATTGCAGTGGCGGGTGGTAATGCCCGGCCATGCAGACCATTAAAAATATTAGTTTTGAAGTAATGTGGTATCTTTGCAGCCTGTCCGATTCCTGATACAAGCACCAGATTTGTCGGTTCGATCTCCAACTCATCTAAAGCCTTTTTTAGAACATTTAGTATTCCGAAGTTGCCGCAACCTGGGCACCAGGCAATATCAATATCACCTATATCAAAAATTTGAGTATTCACTGCTTTCTCCCTAATTTAACAGGGTGTTCAATTTTGCTGTTAATTCTTCGACATAAAAACTCAAGCCGTTATACTTGAGAATCTTGTTCTCAATGTCAATTCCTGTATGCAGTTTTATTAACTTTGCAAATTGAGACGTAGCATTATTCTCTACTATCATGATTTTATCAGCCTTTTGAAAATAATCGGCTGTCTCGTTTGGCAGGGGATACAGTTGTTTGAAGTGCAAAAATGCTACATCATCTCTGTTAAGATTTTTTATGGCCTCGTCCACAGTACTGTAAGTCGAGCCCCAACACACAATCAGGTTCTTATAATTCTCAGGTCCTACCAATTTTGGCGGGATTATCTCACCTTTCAGTAGTTCAAGCTTGCTCAGTCTTTTGTCAACCATCCTTGTTCTCAAATCAAGGTCTTCCGTAATGTGCCCAGCTTGATCGTGTTCATCGCTATCAACAGCAACCAGTCCGGCCCCAAATCCAGGGATTCCACGAGGCGATATGCCATTCTCAGTCAGGACATATCTTTCGTAATCTTTACTGGTTTTAACAACATATTTCTCAACTTTGATGTCTGAAATTTTAAAACTGGTGGTGTTATAATAAGAATCGACGAGATATTGATCGGTAAGAATTAATACCGGTACTTGATATTTATCAGCGAGGTTAAAGGCTTTCCGGCTTAGATGGAAAGCATCCTTAAGTGTACCTGGGGCAAATATAATTCGAGGAAAATCTCCGTGACCTGCATAAAGGGCAAGTTCTAAATCACCCTGTTCGGTTCTTGTTGGCAGCCCTGTAGCCGGGCCTGGTCTCTGACCGAGATGTATTACTATTGGGCTTTCGAGCATACCGGCAAGGCTTACCCCTTCGGTCATCAAGGCAAAACCTCCACCTGAGGTCGTTACCATCGCCCTTGCACCGGCATACCACGCCCCGATAGCCATATTTATCGCAGCTATTTCATCCTCAGCCTGTTCAGCTATTATGCCAAAGTCTTTTGCTTGCTTAGCAAGAAATGCTAATACTCCCGTTGACGGAGACATAGGATATGCAGATATAAAGTTACAGCCGCCCGCTATGGCACCGAGAGCCACTGCTTCAGCACCGCTTAAAAGAATTTGCTGTTCAATATCAACGGCTTTGTCAATGTTAAACTTAATCGCCGAGAAGTCTTGTAAATTTTCTGCAAACTCATAACCAGCTTTTGCGGCAGCAAGGTTGTTTGTTACAATATCCTCGGATTTTTCAGAAAAATATTGCTTCACAAAGTTAGAGACTATTTGCAAGTCGATCCTAAGCAGTCCGGCAACTGTCCCAGCAGCAACTACATTGGAATAAATCTTATTGCCGATCTCAGAAGCTGCTTTGGTAAACGGTACATCAACGAGTTGATATTTAGTTCGGTCGAAATCCTCACCTATAGTCTCTTTCTCTGCCAGGATAATTGTCTGCGGGGAAATTCTATTTTCTACATGATGTATTGCGCCTGCGTTAAGAGGAACCAGAATATCAATCCGGCGAACGGAAGCTCGGACAGGTCCTGAGGATACCCGTATCTCAGTAGAGTTCATTCCACCACGGATACGCGACATATACTCTTTTGTGGCAAATACATTATAGCCTGCCAGTTTAAAGATTCTTGTCAGAAGGTACTCGACGGTCTGAATGCCTTGACCTGCCTGACCACACAAAACAATAGAAACATCATCTTGCTTTTGAAATGACAAATTCTTATCCATGGATTTATCCACCCATCTAAGCAATTAACTCAATACTTGTGAGTATCATCAGCCCCAAAATAAGCAACTCGAAATTCAGTCAACAATGATCTGAGCTTCTCAACATTCGAGAGATCTGTCGTCTGCTTAGCTTTCATGCTGTAAACAAGAATCTCATGCAGCAAAGTCAGCTTCCTGATGTAATCCTCATAAGCCTTACCTTGGCTTTTATTGACGAGTTTTATACGCTGTGCCATAAAGTAGTAAGTTACTATATGGCTTAACTCGTCAGTGTGGTTTTCTTTGTTATTGACCCAGCGGGTTATTTGGTTCATGTTTGGCTTATCTTGTTTGGACAGCCCTGTTATCTGCTTCATAGATTTTTCAATCGTAGTAATATGTTCGGCGATCATGTCGAATCTGGCCGGGTCGTCATAAAACCCGCACGGGATCTGACAGTGTGAATATACAATCGATGCAAGTGCAGTCATTAAACCCAAAGTGAGCAGTATCACTGTTTTTTGGTTAGCTATTCTTCTCATTTTATTCCCTTCTAAAATTAGTAATTTTCAATATTCTTCAAGGTGATAAAACTCAGCGTTTTCAAGCCAAGTCTCAGGGCGAGAGACAAACTCGATTATGTTATCCAACAAAAAATAATGTTTTTTTTCTTCGGCAACCAATCTTAGAAATATCTCTTTCTGATATTCTTCTTCGACTTCATCAGCTTTTTCCAGGTAGAAATTCCAACTTCTTTTCTCAATATCCTGAGCTTTTCTATAAAGCCCGGTTTGCTTGATATCAAAATCAAAATTTTCGCCAGACTCTTTAATTTGCGCAAAAACATTTTTTGCTTCAGTAAGAATTGCAGCTTCGGCCATGCACGGCTTAGCGGTCTTCATCTTTTCTATAGCGTCGTAGTGCTTGACCTCCTCATCTGCCAACATAATGAGGATGGTTTGGAGGCCTTTATTGGCCGTCTGCTGAGCTAACTGGTGATAATAATTCTCGCCATCCTTTTCCATTTGCATTGCGTATTCGAATATATCCATAATTTTGCTCATTTTTTTAATCCTTACCCCAGCCGGTTTTGGAGAGCATTTTTTCAAAATTTTCGATGTTATTTACCGGCCGATTACAAATATAATTTTCACATACATAGGCGGTGGCTTTGCCGTCTATGACGGTCTGATTCTTGACAAAGGGGACAATCTGTTCAATAACTGTACCTTTTTTACCCTGTTCGTGCAACAATATAACTGCATTTGGCAAAAATTTGCTGTGAACCAATTTAAGCATCTGCTTTGTATCTGCCGTATCAGCGTTGCCGGCGATTACTATTTCCTGTGTTGGTCCCAGCCAAAAATCCACTGCTAACAGCATTGCAGGTAAAGAAGCAGGTGATTGTTCCAACTGCTGCGAGAATGCCGCAAAAAAGGTTGCCTATTTCGGATTGCCCTTTGCCATTCTTGTTGCCATATATACAGCCATACTCTTAGGCCAGGCTCCCGGCAGGGTACTCTGGCACACTGCTTTGATGCCTGAACCGCCGACACACGGATTTTCAGTCCGTAATCAGGGTTTCGTATGTACTTATGTACAAAGAACTAACAAACGTTAACAAAAAGACTTATGAGGCAAGGCGAAACGGCGTAGTAGCGGCTTAGTAGCGTAAAGGTATCCTTTTGTTGCGCACTTTGTTGCGCGCCTCAAGGTTTTGGGTTGGTCCATTCATAACAAAATGAAAGCAAATGTCCTGCATTAGCCTATAATATCCAGTAGTGCCGATTTGCTCATCTGAACCTGAAAACCGCCCAAAAACGGGGTTTTCAATAATCCTATCAGCCGTTTTACATGTGATTGAAACATAATAATTCAAAGTTCAAGAGAGCTTAATAGCAGGCTTATTATGTCTGAATAACAAGCTGTATTATACTTGAATATCTAGAAAATGGCAAGATTTGGGCTCGGATGAATTTATGTACCCTACGCGAGTTTACGAGCGGTCTCAATCAAGCCGCTGGTTGTGTGGTTTTTATAGTGCCTTTGTTTTCTTCTATTGTTTTCTTCTATTGTCTAATGCGATCAACTCCTTTCGAAACGGTAAGATTGTTTCGTTAAAAACTTGGTCGAATTCATTTTTGTTATGGGAGTCGATAAACCGGTTTAGCGGGAAGGAACATATGTAAGCAACACTATCTGAAATCATTGGAAATAGGAGCCAGAGCATAGGGTGTTCCGCTCCATTTACCTGTTGAAAATCGAAAAGCACTGGGGCTGTACTATTACGCCAGTCTCGTATAATCCTGCACTCGTCGGGGAAGTGTATCATCACTATTTGAAAAGGAGGGTGCGTCGCTATAACAAGACCCTCTTTTAGTGCTTCGTTAAACGTAGGAATATCGGTTTTTCTCCTGGCCCCATCAACAACCCAGATAAGTTTGGAGTAAAATGCATCCCGTGAACGGCGCTCTTCGGGTTTGAGGTAGGAGTGTTGGAACTCCAGAACCCATCCTGTTGTTGTTTCTACATCTGCAATATGCTTCTCACCATTGTCAGCATGATGAACAACCTCTTGCCATTCTACGGGAAACTTATTTTTCCAAGAACGATGCCATTCTGTTTCAGGTTCCCACCAAGAATCACAATTTCGATTTCCTTTGTGTGCCCAGTGATGATCTTTTATTTTTCCGCACTTAGCAATTAACTCAGAGCCACAACTTGGGCAGATGCCTTTGACTCCTTTGGTTGCTTCAATCTTTTCATTGTTATGAAGTGCGAATTTCATTTTTTATCTACACACAACAAGTGATTATATGTTTTTTATTGTTAACATCCTACAATGTAACAGCCAAATTCTACTTGACAATATAATTCTAAGAATATACTATAAAATAAGGAATCGAACTGGACAAGGTCGTTGAAACGTTACATACCGAGTAGTGTAAACATACTCATCTCATATCTCATGCCGCCCTCCGATAGTATCTCAGAAGCCCGCCAAGCCGCTCCTGGCAGATGATTTCTCCTGTTCCTTCAGGAGGTGGTTCGATCATCTCATCGTCCAGACCTTGGTGGGGACGTTCATGATGATAATGTTCCATAAACTCTGTAACCAAATATTCTAAATGACGATCTCCAAAAATGAGCATTCTGTTCAAACACTCACTTTTAATTGTTCTTACGAACCGCTCAACCATACAATTCAAATGGGGAGCCATCGGCAGGGTGCGAAGAGGTCTTACGCCTGAGGCCCGTAGGATGCTCCTGAACTCTTTTGTAAAGAGGGGGTCTCTATCATGGATGAGATACTTTTTGTTCCTCAGAAAGCCTGATAGGGGGTCTGTCAGGTTGCGAGCCATCTGAGCCATCCATGCTCCGTATGGCTGTCGAGATATTCCAGCTATTTCTACTTTTCGGGTAGCATAATCAATACAGACAAGGACATAATATCTTGTCAAACCTGTTTGGGTATAGATTTCAATATTGAAGAAGTCAATAGCCGTTAGAGAATCCCAATGGGACTTCAGAAATTCTGACCATCTGGTTTTTCTACCTCTGTCTGGGCTTGGATTATAGCCATTTCTCACAAGAACATTGTCAATCGTAGTATGGTGTATCTTGAAGCCCAAGTGTTTTAATGCACCTTTGATTCTGCGGGAACCCCATGTCTTATTCTTACGGGCGAACATGACTATGAGTTCTTCAAGTTCAGCAGTGATCCGTTTCCTACTGCCCTTACGATTGCCTGAACCGTCATACTTTCTTGCAATTAGTTTCCTGTGCCACATGAGGATGGTATCTGGGGAGAAGGCACAGCAGGCATCCCGAAGAACTTTCCTACCCAGGCGTTTTCCCAGATGGGCCAGCCGCATTCGTTGGTTATCGTTGAGAATAACCCGTTTGGTTCCCAGTTTTTCCCGTAAAATCTTGTTCTCTTCCTTAAGATACTCGATTACATTCTGCTGATGCCGGTTCATCCATCCCGCCATCATTACCAGCAGCATTGTCCAAGGCTTAGTTTTCATCATTTTCATCACCTTATTCGTCAAAATTACGGATTAATATAGGAAAATATTGTAGTCGTATAGATTATTGTTGTCAAATAATTTGCCACCTACTGAAATCACTTTTACTACTGCCTAGAGGGCGAGGAAACAGGGCGGAAGGGTGGCAAAAGACTCAATTACTTTCGTAGGGAACAACTTTAAATTACTTTAACAAAGACAGTTACGTATGAATAATATTTGCACCCCACGGCATTAGAACATGATTGCGAAACTCCCACGTCCTTAGGTCTTTAGAGCGATAACATGAGACCGCATAAAAGGTGTCATTGCCATTATAGTTTCGATTTTCGCCAAACCAATAGTAATAGTCCCCGTCTTTTAGAACTCCG
>SDBT01009127.1_pt1 | contig 16122 bp, 14 predicted proteins | sample 2277101 | NCBI WGS metagenome assembly SDBT01 (sample SAMN10404973, study PRJNA504765) | marine sediment metagenome | isolation source: marine sediment core GS10_PC15, 103 cmbsf | place: Arctic Ocean: Southern Knipovich Ridge | collected 2010 | reverse complement strand
CCGGAACCGGGGCGCACCAACATGGTAGTGTGCGATCTTCAGGGCAATGTTGTGGACTTTGAGATACAGGAAGGCAAGGGTGACTTAAGATCATTTGTGGCAAACCTGGACGAGCGGTGGGAAGGTGACATGACGGAAAAACCCGTAAAAGTGTTTGACCGTGAAGGTGATGGTAACGGTTTTTTCTCCTCCATGGTAGGTAAAGAAAATCCTTTTGTCACCTGGGAAAAGCATTCCGACAGTAAGAAGCTGGATGCGATGCCTGCGGAATTATTTTCCATCAGCCTTACAGTCAATACGAAGGAGTATGGAGTATTTGAAGATGTAAAGAAGTATACCTATGAATACGAAGCCCGGGAGAATACCGGTGAAAAAGAAGTCCACAGGTTTTCGTTGCGAAGGATCTATTTGTGGAATAAGAGCACTAATAAAAGGACCAGTGGTCTGGCCTATACCCCCCACGATGAGTTAAGCACGCAGGATTGTGCCTTTGCCATACTCAACAGATGGGGGGCATCGGAAAATACGTTTAAGCATTTACAAACCCGACATCCCTATAATTACCAGCCAGGTTACCTGTTTCGGGAGAGCGACAACCAGTCAATCGCGAACCCATTGGTAAAAGAGAAAAAGAGACTGATTAAGCGATTAAAAACGGAAACAAACAAGCTGTACAAGAAACTGGGAAATAGTAAGGAAAGCCTTACAAAAGACGGAGCACCCAGGCAAAACAGTGTAAAAGAGAGGCTTAAGGCAGAGATTAGGGAAAATGAATCGCTGATTGAAAAGTTGCAACAGGAGGTGAAAAGTTTACCTGAAAGGATTGAGTTATCATCGCTTGATGGTAATAAATCATTCAAGGTCATAGATAATGAGGGTAAAAACCTGTTTGATTTTGTGACAAGCGCTGTATGGAACACCCGGAAGCAGGTGATAGAATGGTTGCAGCCCTTTTATACAAATAAAAATGAGGTGGTTGATTTGTTCTATGCCATAACCCAATGCCAGGGATGGATAAAGACAACACGAACAAGCGTTACCGTACGAATTGAACCTTTGCAACAAGCAAGCCGCAGGGCTGCTCAGGAACAGTTATGCAGAAAACTGACATCATTAGGAGCACAAACCCCAACCGGGAAAACTATGTTAATGGAAGTGGGGGATTCACCCATATGAAAAATGTCCAAAAAAAATGCCCGTTTTTAACGATTTCCGAGAGGTCTGACTTTAAGGTATTTTTGGCAAGATTTTTGCATAATTTATTGTAAATGAGAAAGGTCGGATGATTTTTGTCTCCGTGGGTCAAAAGGGACCATCATACCATTCCGGCCCGGAGTGAATTTATACTAAAATAGGATGTACCTATTGAATTTAATAAGATATTTCATTAGTTTTATACGCTTAAATAATTCTGGACATGGAACTTAAAAAATCAAAAAAGGCAGACCTTGAAAAGAAAAAGGGAATATTTCTCCAGATCGGACTGGTAATTGTACTGGGGATTATCCTTGCTGCATTTGAATGGAGCAGCAGACCCAACATGGAAAGTACCCTTGGTGAACTGGCCGATATGGACCTGGAAGAAGAGATCATACCCATCACCAGGCAACAGGATGTTAAACCACCACCACCGCCACCTCCACCAAAAGTTGCTGATGTATTTATGATCGTTGAAGATGATGTGGAGATCGAAGATGAGCTTATCATTGAAGATGCCGAGGCTGATCAGAATATGGTGATCGAGATCATAGAATTTGAAGAGGAGGAGGAGGTAGCCGAGGAAGAAGTTTTCTTCATCGTTGAAGATATGCCCAGCTTCCAGGGTAAAGGCCAGGAAGGGTTCAGGTCGTGGATCGCGAAAAACCTGAGATATCCTGAAATTGCTGCCGAAAATGGCATCAGTGGTAAGGTTTATGTCCAATTCGCCGTTAATTCGAAAGGCGAGGTTGTAGATGCAGTTGTGGTCAGGGGAGTGGACCCGGCCCTGGATAAGGAGGCTTCACGAGTCGTCAAGGCATCTCCCAAATGGTCACCAGGAAAACAAAGAGGAAAAGCCGTAAAAGTCCAGTTTACTTTCCCCATAAATTTCGTGCTGCAATAAAGTACTTAATAATATACTTAAAGCCCTGGTAATCTGATTACCAGGGCTTTTTTGTATCCAAATCCGGAATATCACGTATATAATGGCATAAAAATAATCTGCCATATGAAAAATGCTATTTACCTATTGATTACTGCTATGATTCTTTCATCCTGCGGATCTTCCAAGAAGATGATGCAGATGGGGAACTATGATGCGGCCATAAACAAGTCTGTGAAGCAGTTGCGAAAAAAACCTGACAGTCCCAAGGATGCAGAGATCCTTGACCGGGCTTACCGACTGGCGAATGAACAGGACCAGGAAAGGGTAAGGTTTCTGGAGCGGGAAAACAATCCGAATAATTATGACGAGGTTTTTGCCACTTATTCCAGGCTGAAAAATCGCCAGTCCCTCGTTCGTACGGTCCTTCCAATGAATGTTGCCGGAAGGCAGGTAAATTACGAATATGTTGATTACGATACACAGATCATCAAAGCCAAGCGCATTGCTGCGGAGTATTATTATGGCAGCGGTCAGGAATTGATGAAGACAGGTACCAAGGATGCTTACCGCCAGGCCTATATTGAAATGACAAAGGCCCAGGATTATTCAGGTGGAATGTATCCGGAGTTAAATGAGTTGATCGAAGAGGCCCGGTTTAAGGGGATAAGCAGGGTACTTGTAAGGGTAAATAACCAGACCCATTTAAAACTGGACCCTGTCTTTGAACAGGACCTGCTGGAAATTGATACCAGGAACCTGGAAAGTGAATGGGTAGAATATCATTTTAAGCACCTGAATGAGGACATTGCCTATGATTATAATGTACTTGTGAACCTGGAGATGATTACGGTTTCCCCGGATGATGTAAAAGAAAAGGATGAACTCTATAAAAAGAAAGTAGAGGATGGATTTGAATATGTTCTGGATCCCAATGGGAATGTGATGAAAGATACTGCCGGTAACGATATTAAGCTTCCCAAATACAAAACGCTGCAATGTACCATGATTGAAACCCACCAGTTCAAATCTGTCAGGATTGACGGCAATGTGGAGATCCTTTCCACCAATCCCAAGAAACTGATCAGGAAAGAACCCATAGGGGCGGAACACATATTCGATCATGCATCCGCCAGGGCTGTTGGAGACCTTGATGCACTGGACGAGGAAGCATTGAGCATGATTGAAAGGGAAGCCCTTCCTTTTCCAACGGATTTCGAAATGATATTCAATTGTACAGAAACGTTGAAACCTGCCATAAGACAGGGTATTTACAGGAACAGGCAGTTTATTTATTAAGGGCTCATACAGGATACGGCTGATATTGTTATCTTTGTCGCTTGTAAGATATACCACGCAAAATCATTGTGATTTTGCGTGTTTTTTTGGCCATGCCTAAACCCATCATAACGACACAAAAACCGGAAACTGCCATTTTGATCGGCATCATCGATCAGGATCGGGATGCTGCTACTGTGGAGGAATACCTGCAGGAGCTTGCCTTTCTTACCGAGACGGCAGGTGGCATACCGGAAAAGACCTTTGTACAGAGGCTGGACTATCCTGATCCACGGACTTTTGTTGGGAGTGGCAAACTTCTGGAGATCAGGGAATATGTAGCAATGAATAACATCGACCTGGTCATTTTCGATGATGAATTAACCCCCTCACAACTCAGGAACATCGAGAGGGAGTTGAAATGCCGCATCCTTGACCGGACCAACCTTATTCTCGATATTTTTGCCAGGAGGGCTCAGACGGCACATGCTAAAACACAGGTTGAACTGGCCCAGTATGAATATCTGCTGCCACGACTGACAGGGATGTGGACCCACCTGGAACGACAGCGCGGGGGGATTGGACTAAGGGGCCCCGGAGAAACAGAAATTGAGACAGACCGCCGGATCATTCGCGATAAGATCGCTAAGTTGAAGGAGGACCTGAAACGGATCGATAAACAGAAATCAGTCCAGCGAAAGAACAGGGGGAAAATGGTCAGGGTGGCCCTTGTGGGTTATACAAATGTGGGAAAATCCACCCTGATGAACGTAGTTAGTAAATCAGATATTTTTGCCGAGAATAAGCTTTTTGCCACCCTGGATACCACTGTCAGGAAGGTAGTGATCGGGAACCTGCCTTTTTTGTTGTCCGATACGGTTGGATTTATCCGCAAGCTCCCCCATACCCTGGTTGAATCATTCAAATCAACCCTGGATGAGGTCAGAGAATCGGATATACTCCTGCATGTAGTGGATATCTCCCATCCAAATTTTGAAGAGCAGATTGACATTGTAAACCAGACTCTACTTGAAATTGATGCCCGGCATAAGCCTACCTACATTGTTTTCAATAAAATTGATGCCTTCCGATACGTTGTAAAGGAAGAAGATGATCTGAGTCCGGATACCCGTGAAAACATCAGCCTGGATGATCTTAAAAAAACCTGGATGGCAAAAAACAATGGCGCCTGTGTATTTATCTCAGCTAAGAAACTAGAGAATATAAAGGCGATTCGTGATCTCTTATACGAAAAGGTTAAAGAGATCCACGCCAAACGTTATCCTTACGATGACTTCCTGTATTAATGCAGGGTGTAGCTAAACCAGTTTATTCTCCACCATGTATTCGGCGATCTGGATGGCATTGGTGGCTGCCCCCTTCCGGAGATTATCCGATACTATCCATATATTCAGACAGTTTTCCCTGGATTCATCCCTCCTGATCCGTCCCACGAATACCTCGTCTTTCCCTTCCGCATACCTTGGCATCGGATACACATTATTGGCTACATCATCCTGGACAACCACTCCGGGAGTTTCAGAGAGAAGCTTTACAATATCATCGATCTCGTAGCCCTTTTCAAATTCGAGGTTAACGGACTCAGAATGGCCTCCGACGACCGGAACCCTGACAGTTGTGGCTGTTACCATGATGGAATCATCCTCAAGGATCTTCCGGGTCTCATGGACCATTTTCATTTCTTCTTTAGTATAGGCATTATCAAGGAATACATCACAATGAGGAAGGCAATTCCTGTCGATGGGATGCGGATAGGCCTTCTCTCCTTCTGCACCGGCCCGTTCATCCTGCATTTGCCGAACAGCCTTTACCCCTGTTCCGGTAACAGACTGGTAAGTAGAGACAACAACCCTTTTGATTTTGTAGGCTTTATGCAGGGGGGAAAGGGGCAGCACCATCTGTATGGTAGAGCAATTAGGATTGGCAATGATCTTGTCATCAGGACCGATGGCCGTTGCATTGATTTCCGGCACAACCAGACGCTTGGTTGGATCCATACGCCATGCTGAGGAATTGTCTATGACAACGCTTCCGGCTTCTGCAAATATGGGAGCCCATTCCGTTGAGGTTCCCCCGCCAGCCGAAAAGATGGCGATATCCGGTTTATTGTTAACAGCTGTCTGCATGCCGATCACCTTATGTATTTCCCCTTTAAATATTATTTCTTTACCAACCGATTTTTCCGATGCAACGGCATAAAGAGTAGTTAGGGGGAAGTTTCTTTCTTCGAGTACTTCCATCATAACGCCTCCGACTAGTCCGGTGGCTCCAACAACAGCAACTTTCATGAGATAATAGTTTGAATTAATAATCATGTAAAAATCATAATAATAATTTGAAATGAAAAGACTGGTATTGTTTTTTTTATGCTACCCGGTATGGTTGCATGGCCAATGGTGTATTGATTTCGAAGATGGATCACTGCTTAACTGGAATCAGGAGAGGGATTCAACCTGGCAGATTCAATCCGATGGATCCCTCTCAGGCCTGTATTCCCTGCATCATTCCATGGATGATTCGGTCGGGAACCATGACCAGATTGCTTTGCCTCTTGACAGCCTAGAACTGGATGCACGGCTCACCTCATGGAAGTTTCGTATCAGGCATGGCTACCTTCCGTCTTCTGCCAACCACTGGGCCGTTTTTCTTGCAGCTGATGGCAATGAACTTGAAATGTTTCCGGGCGGAGAGATAAATGGATATGTTCTGGGGGTCAATTTAACCGGATCGGATGATACACTTAAACTATGGAAAATGAGCGAAGACCACATCGAGATCCTGGCAACAACATCTTTGAACTGGCAGGTAAGTGTTGGCCAGGGACAAGCATATTTGAATGTTCTGCGAAAAGAAAATGGAATCTGGCAGGTCCTGTTGGAAAAGAAAACTACTGGTATATGGGAGCTGATCGGTGAAGGAATGGATACAGCAATAATCAGTCCGGATTACTTCGGGATCTATTACAGGTATTCCTCGAAACAGGACCGGAAATTCTGGTTTGATGATCTTTGTATTTCCGGACTCTTCATACACGATACCCTTCCTCCTTCCATAGCATCCGGCAAGGTTATCGATAAAAATACCATACAGCTGACCTTTACAGAGCCTGTGAATGATTCAGTGTGCATGGCACCAGGAAACTTCCTGCTCAACCCCGTCGGGGCTGTACCCGATTCCCTGATAATGGTTTCCGGAAAAAGCTGCAGGCTGGTATTCAGTGAGCCCTTCCCGGGCAAAATACCCCTCACTTTGATTGTATTTAAGCTGGAGGATAAAAAAGGAAACCTCGCAGATTCCCTGGAGTTTAATTTTCTGTATTATGCTCCTGGTCCCAATGATATAGTTTTTAACGAAGTTATGTACGATCCTTCTCCCGCAATCGGGCTGCCCGAATTTGAATACATTGAATTGTACAACCGCAGCCCCTATCCTGCTGATCTTGGGGGATGGACCTTCAGCACCGGTAATAAAGTATACCTGTTCCCCCCTATTGTCATTCCAGGGGGAAAGTACCTGATTTTGGGATATGAAGGTACTATTAACCTTTATGGATCAGACTATCCATTCCTGGGATTGTTAACATCCCGGACCAGCTTACCCAATGATGGAGCAATGATCTTCCTGTCAGACAGAGAAAATATATTGATTGACTGGATGGAATATGATCCCTCCATGTATGACAACGAATATTATGCAGATGGCGGCTGGGCACTTGAGAAAATAGACTCCGACCGAGAATGCATGAACCGGGATAACTGGGCCACCTCAATAAGCAGGAGGGGAGGGTCCCCGGGTCAGGAAAACAGTGTGAAGCGGGATAATCCTGACCGGTTGCCACCATCGCTGGTGAACCTTTACCTGCCAGATTCTTCCACCCTTGTTATTGAATTCAGTGAGGTTATGGATCCGGGTTCGTTGATTGAACCACGTAATTATCTGGTTAACAAGGGACTTGAATACCCACAGTACATTGAGTGCCTGGCTCCTGATAACCGGACAGCAATCCTTCATTTTGATCAGGGGTTTGATCCGGGCAAGCAATATCAGCTGGAAATATCTGAAAATCTTGTCGATTGTGCCGGCCTGTCGCTTTCATCAGGATGGATACAGCGATTTGCACTTCCCGTTCAGCCCGCCATAAATGAGGTATTTATCTCTGAAATTTTATTTAACCCCCAACCATACTGTCCCCGGTTCATAGAGATCCATAATCCAGGATTTAAAACATTTGATCTGGCAGATCTGAGGATAGCAAAGCAGAACACCAAAAGCGGCCGGATCGAATCTGTATCTCCTGTTACCGGCGGGCATCACCTTTTCTTCCCGGGTGATTACCTGGCAGTGACAGATGATCCGGACAAACTCATGGACTGCTACTACATTCATGATCCTGAAACACTTATAAGTTGTAAAAGCTTGCCTGTAATGGATGATAGGGAAGGAACCATGATGATCCTGGATAAATACCTTCAGATTCTGGATGAAATTTCATATAACCAGCAGATGCATTATCCATTGCTGTCCTCTGTCGAAGGTGTTTCCCTCGAAAGGATAAGTTTTGACCTTCCCTCTGACTATGCTTCGAACTGGCATTCGGCTGCTGCAACCGAAGGGTATGCCACACCGGGCAGGATAAATTCACAAAGCTTTTTTTCCGCGACCGTTAATGAGGAAATTGAGATTGAACCGGAGATCTTCACCCCTGACCAGGATGGGCATCATGATTTTGTGATGATAAGATATGATTTTCCTCATCCTGGTGCAATGGCCACCATACTGGTGATGGATCCCCGTGGGAGGGTCATCAAAACGATAGCAGAAAATCAATTGCTGGGATCTGAAGGATTTTTGATCTGGGATGGAATTAATGATTATGGCCAGAAGGCCAGGACAGGTATCTATATGGTTTATGTGAGAATATTTGATGCGAAGGGGAAGGTCCGCAATTACAAGAAAACCTGTGTGCTCTCACCCGGTACCCGGCATTAGATCCCGGAGATTAATTCTTTCATGATCAGTGTCATCTGGGGCTCTGCCTTTGCCGCGACGGAAGTAACATTCTCCAGCGATACTTTAACGATCTTTCCTGGCACCCCCAGATCCGTAATGATGGATATGGCAAAACATGTGATCCCCATTTGATGAGCAACAATGACTTCGGGAACAGTTGACATGCCTACCGTATCACCACCGATGATCCTGAAATACTGGTATTCTTTGGGTGTTTCAAGGGTGGGACCGGTAACTCCAACATAACATCCCTTTCTTACATGCAGCTTGTGTTGACGGCCGATTTCGAGTGCCTTATTGATCAGTGTCAAGTCATATGTTTCACTCATATCGGGGAAACGGTCACCAAAGGCCGGATCGTGTGGACCAATCAGTGGATTGGGTATCAGGTTGATATGGTCATCCAGGATCATCAGGTCTCCGATCTCAAAATCAGGGTTGACTCCACCACTGGCGTTGGATAAAAACAGGTGACTTATCCCGAGATATTTAATAACCCTTACAGGGAACGTCACTTCCTGCAGGCTATATCCCTCATAATAATGGAATCGCCCCTGCATGGCAACGATCTTCTTACCATTCAGTTTTCCAAAGATCAATTTCCCATGATGGCTCTCCACAGTTGATACCGGGAAGTTTGGAATATCCTCATATTCAAGTACTGTATCAATATCTATCTCATTGACCATTCCTCCAAGACCTGTCCCTAATATGATCCCAATCTCAGGCTGCAGATCAATTTTGCTTTTTACGTAGGATACTGTCTCTTTTATTGTTTTTAACATATTTGAGAATTTGATTATTGAAGTTTTCTGTGTCTTCGTTCAGAAACTCTGTTTCTATGGGTATATAGAACAACCTGTTTTTAATTTCCAGGTCAATATTAACAAATTTTCTCAATCTCATGGCATCCTTCTCGGTAGTAAATATGAATCTGTCTTCGCCTTCCATGTTATTGTATGTATGGAGGATCTGGTTGATATCGCGTTGACTGAAGCTATGATGATCCGGGAAGATCATTTCAATGATCCGGGTTGAGATACTGCGCAGATGCCGCTTGAATAATCTTGGATTGGCGATTCCTGTGACCATCAGTATAGCGGGACTGGAGGCTTTGATTTCCGACAGGGAGATTTCCGGACTGGCATCCATAAATACGTGGACCGGTTCCCTGTATCCCAGCCTGGTAAAATAGAGATGCTGGAAGGCATACAAAGCCAGATCCTTGACAATCAGTCGTCGTTCGATGGGTTTCAGCCTGTCCGGGCATTTTGTTACCAGAATGATGTTGGCCCTGCATCTCTCATATGCCTTTTCCCTCAACCGGCCGACAGGTAGTAATTTATCTTCCATAATTGGACGGTGAAAATCAATAAGCAAGATAGAAAGCCCAGGCTTGATACGCCGATGCTGGTATGCATCATCCAGCAGAACAACATCCAGGTCGGGAATTTTTGTCATCAGCTGCTGCACTCCGTTGACCCGTTTGCGGTCCACCGCCACATGCACATCCGGAAATTTCTGCTTGATCTGTACCGGTTCGTCTCCTATGTCCTGCACGCCCGAATCAGGTCCGGCCAGGATGAAATGCCTGGTTCTCCTTTTGTATCCCCTGCTGAGCACTGCCACTTTGAATTCCTCTGTCAGGAGTTTAACAAGGTATTCAACATGTGGTGTTTTTCCCGTGCCTCCGGCGGTAATATTCCCGACCGATATGATGGGAATTGGGAATTCGTATGATTTGATTATGTTATAGTCGTACAGTAGATTTCGGATGAAGGTAACCAGTCCGTACAGCAATGAAAATGGATATAATAAGATATTCAGGTTATTTCTGCTGGAGGCCGGCATACCTAATATATCTCAAACATAAATGGTATACGGGCCTGAACACCGAACAGGTTCTCCAGTTCATGGACTGATTTAAAATATTTGTAAAACTCGCCCAGCTCATTCTGTAGCATACGTGCCCTGGTATTGTCTGTAAGTTCCCTGATAATTACATCAAGCGGGTTTTCAAGCACGGGCAGGGATATGACCCTGTATTTTTCAAGGTCCGCCATCTCCCCGGCAACCTTGATGGCATCATTTAATCCGCCGTACATGTCTATCAAACCGTTCTCCAGGGCATCTGCACCGCTCCAGACCCTTCCGCCACCGATGGCATTGACCTCCTCTTTTGGCATTTCCCGACCAGAAGAGACACTGGTAAGGAAGGAATCATAGGTACGGTCTACCATGTGGTAAATGATATCTTTTTCGTCTGCAGACATGGGTCTGAAAGGTGTACCCAAATCAGCATGCTTATTGGTTTTAGCCACATCAATATTGATTCCCAGTTTATTATTGAAGAACGGTTGAACATTGGGGAGCATGGCAAAAACGCCAATTGATCCCGTAATACTGTTCGGACTTGCCAGTACGGTATCTGCAGGTGCAAGTATTAAATATCCACCGGAGGCTGCCACATCACCGATGGAAGCAACCAGGGGTTTGGACTGACTTGCAAGGAGTGCCTCACGATAAATCACTTCTGATGCAAGCGCTCCGCCGCCGCCGGAATTTACCCTGAGGACAATGGCTTTCACAGTACTGTCCCTGCGCGCCTTCCGGATGGCCCTGGAGATCCTTTCGGAACTGATGGTGCCTTCTCCTGTATTCCCCATCAGAACATCCCCATGTGCATAGATCACTGCCACCTTGTCCTTTGTATATCCTTTGTATTCCTTTTTTACATGTACCTTCTTGTATTTTTTTATGGTGATGCTGTTCAGGTCCTTTTTAGGGCTGGTCCCGGTTAGCTTTTTGAGTTCATCAATGATCTCATCTTTGAATTTCAATCCATCTACCATATTATGCTCAAGGGCCAGATCAGAGGAACGAATGGTGAATTGATCAGCATAATTGTTTAGGGTTTCCACGTCTATTCCACGCTGTTCAGAAATCCCTTCGAGCATATGATCCCAGAGAGATCCTATCCATTGCATTGTTTGTGTACGATTTTCGGGACTCATGTGATCGTTGGTAAAGGGTTCACCAAAGCTTTTATAATCACCTCGACGAATTACCTGGACCTCTATGCCCAGTTTATCCAGGGCCCCTTTATAGAACATGATTTCTGTTCTCAGTCCGAGTAAAAGCAAATCCCCGGAAGGATTCAGGTACAAACTGTCGGCTACCGAGGCTAGATAGTAGGCCTTCTGGGTATAGGTATCACTGAAGGCCATAATGAATTTCCCGGATTCCTTGAAATCCAGCAGGGCATTCCGGATTTCTTCCGTGCTGCCATAACCTGCAGCCAGTGAAATCATCTCCAGGTAAATCCCGGAAATGTGATCATCCTTTTTAGCTTTCTTGATACAATCCAGGATATCATTCAGCCCCATCTCACGTACCATGGGCAGACCTGTGGGCAGAAAATCAAAGGGATTGTAAACCGTCCTGTCAACGATTTTGTCATTGAGCTTTAAATACAGGATGGAATTGTCCTTGACTTCGACTGGCTTTTCTGATGAAGAAGCACTAATGATAAGAATCAGTAAAAAGAAAAAGAGCAGTGTGCTGAGGAAAATACCTACTATTGTAGCCAGTGTATATTTCAGAAAACTTTTCATAATCTATTAAAATATAAGGATTAAACGCCCAAAGATATGTAAAATTGGATGCAATTCTTGAGAATATTTTTCTATTTGAGCCAAAAAAATCATAAAATTGTTTTTTTTCTGCTATGACTGAAAAATTGCTGGTATTGCTATTGGGAAGCAACCTGGGCAACCGCTCCGGGAATCTTCACCAGGCCTGTTTACTGATCGGAGAATCAATCGGGCCCATTAAGTCTGTTTCATCGATATACGAAACGGCACCCTGGGGCTATGACAGCAAAAAGGGCTTCCTCAATCAATGCATCACCGTATGGTCTGATATGGATCCTGGCAGGATACTGGAGAGGATCCATCTGATTGAAGCGAAACTTGGCCGGCAGGGAAGATCCCTGGAATATATCGACCGTCTGATAGATATTGATATTCTCTTTTATGGGGATATGGTTTTATCGCGTCCGGATCTTCAAATCCCCCATAGTAAAATTCAGGATCGCAGGTTTTCCCTGGTCCCGCTGGCAGAGATCCTCCCGGACTTTGTACATCCGATCTTTCGCAAAAAGATAAGCGCATTGCTTTCCGAATGTATGGATAAACTGAAGGTGAAAAGAATAGAGACGGATTAGCCGATTTGTTTCAAACAGGGGTATTCAGAAATACCGGAGCCAAAATTCTTTAAGGTTTCCATCAAATATTTATCGGCCGGATTGTCAATTGACAGGACCAGGTTTTGTTCTGAGTTCTCCCGGATAAAGTGATCAATGATGAATTCAATGGCTCCAGTTTTCATACCATCCACATTGGCTGCAGCGTGCAGGATACTGGCCCTTCCGTTGAAAATGAGGAATAGAATAACCGCGCACAGATTATTGGTTCTGTCATATGCCGATGCAAGCTGTGCAGACCGGTATCTAATGGCATTTGAAGCAATCAAACGAAGGGTTGATATCTGGTTGGGTTTCAGTTTTTGCTTATTGAGTTTGTCAAGGCGGTAGGAGAACATCAACAGATCATTCACAGAAGTATTGCTCACGAAGCTGATGGAGTTTTCTTCTGCAAGATTTAAACGATTCTGAATTACACGGCTGAATCTGGCTCTGGTTTGCTGATATGGACTGATCAGGTCAAGTTCGGCTGCATTATTGATCCTGGTATTATTTTTTGGGACAATGTTGAATTTGTTCAGGCACAATTTTCGGAACTTGTAATTACGGGGAATTGCCTGTAGGTATCGATATACTGTTTCGGGATCCGGGATGCTGGTGGAGAACACACCCAGATGGAAGGCAAAGTCAGGTTGACTGAGCGTTTTCCTGCCTATTGATCTAAAAACCGGAAGAGGCATAACTGTGGAGTAATCCCTGTTGGCCAATAACTCCCAATCGGGGCAAATTATATCCAGATACCAGGACAGCGCATAGATGGTACCATTTGGTGAGGCGGTTATGCACCTGTCGTAATCCTCAGTAGCTTCCCCGGGAATTAAAATATGATTGATAGAATTCAAATCAGCCCTTCATCAGAAAAGCTAAAATATGAATTATCTGCAATAATGAGGTGATCCAGCAATTGTAAGTCCATGGTTCGGCATGAATCACTGATCTTTGAAGTGATTTTCATATCAGCCTCGCTTGGTTTCAAATTTCCTGATGGATGATTATGACAGAGGATCATTCCACTGGCCAGACGGTCCAGGGCATGTTTCAGGATAATGCGAACATCAATTACTGTTCCCGAGATGCCACCCTGGCTGATCCTGATATTATCGATCACACGGTTGGCCCGGTTCAATAACAGGATCCAGAATTCTTCATGTGCAAGATCTCCGAGAACAGGCTGGAAAAGCGTATATACATCCTGGCTGCCAGCTATCTTAATCTTATCCTGTAAATCAGACTTGCTTCTTCTCCTTCCCAGTTCAAGAGCCGCTATGATAGCCAATGCTTTTGCAGGTCCCATACCTTTGTGTTTCACCAGGTCATTTACGGTTAACCTTCCCAGTTCCCTGAGATTATTACCTGCCGCTATCAGGATTTTCCTGGCCAGTTCTACTGCCGATTCTTCCCTCCCTCCTGATCGTATAAGAATGGCCAGTAATTCCGCATTGCTCAGACTGGTAATACCTTTGGCAAGCAGTTTCTCCCTCGGACGATCTTCCAAAGCCCAATCCTTGATCCCTGATTTTTGATAGGGTTGCATGAGTTACTTTATTGTTTATGTCCGATTAGCCGAAAAATCAGTCAGGGATATATTGGACTTTTTGGTAAACATTGAAAACAAAAAACCCCCTTCAAAAATGAAGAGGGTCGTTATAGTGAGATATAATTATTTATAGATTCTTGACGTGAAGGGTAAGGCCTGATTTCAGATTTGCTGCCTTGTTCTTATGAATGATATTCTTTTTGGCAAGCCTGTCGAGCATCGAAGATACCTTCGGTAATAATTCAGCCGCCGCTTCCTTCTCCTTGGTGTTGCGCAGCTGTTTTATCGCATTCCTGGCAGATCTTGCATGGTAGCGGTTATGTAATCTGCGTTGCTCGCTCTGTCTGATCCTTTTCTTAGCTGATAAATGATGTGCCATCCTGATAATTATTTAATTGGGCATGCAAAAATACATAATATTTTGAATTAAAAAAAAATTGTCCCCGGGATTATTTATCCTTGTCATAATGATGAAATAGTTTCTTCATGGCATCACATCCGGCCTCGATGCACCTGGCATACTCCTCGCCCATGTTGTAGGCACTGACAGCAATAATCGGCAGCCAGGGTTTAAAAGCCTTGATCCTGCTGGTTGCCTCAAAACCGTCGAGTACAGGAAGTCTCAGGTCCATCAATACAAAATCGATACTTTCATTACGTTTGACAGTATTTACAGCCTTCAGTCCATTTTCAACATTGATAACCCTTGCTTTTGTAGGCTGAAGAATGGTTTCGAGCAGTAGAAAATTATTGTAGACATCTTCAACTATCAAAATGGTTTTGTCGGACCAGTCAGGATGCTGTACCATTTCAAGGTTTTCTGGTTCAGTTTGCATGCTATGATTTGCTGGCTGAATATCAACTGTAAACCAGTAGGATGATACTTGGTCAGGGAGGGATTCAATCCATGTTTTCCCACCCAGCTGTTTCACAAGTTCTTTCACACAAAGCAGGGATAGGTTAGTTTCATGGGAATCATGTCCGTTTATGGCCTGCCTGGGTTGGGAGGTGCCCTGATCATTTACATAGAAGCAGAATTGGTCATTTTCAAGTAATTTGTAACCGAATTCAATGCATCCCTTATCTGCCTGTTTCAATACATGGTTTAACAGGTGGTGGAATATCTCCTGGAAATATCTTTGATCCGTATGGATCATGAAGTGCTCAAGAGAACCCGGTGTATTAAGAACGAGCAGTAAATTCAGTTTCTCCAGTTTTTGTAAATCTGATTGTACGCGGGCATGGATTTTCTTAAGGGTCTTGTAGAGGTAAAAATCCTGTCTGTCAACTCGTTCAGCTGTTGAAGTGACTTTAGGGGACATATCCGGGACTAAAGGATGTAACTGTATGCAATATATACAACCGGAGTTGGTTGATGAGGTCCCGGAAATGATTTGGATTACTGCCTGAAGGTAATTTGGATCACCCTTTACGTTTACATGTTGGTTTTTACATACTTGAATATTAAAAACATCTCACTGGCGATCTGCCGGCAGCGTTCGTCGTATTTGGTCTTTTCCTGGTCCGTATCATCAAAGGCTTTGGGATCATCGTAGGGCATGGAAATGCGATCTTCGGCACCCTGAACAATGGGACAGGCCTCATCCGCATCTGAACAAACCATAATGGCACAGAATTCTTTATCAGGATTGGCATTATCATTATATCTTTTCGAAAACATGGGATTGCCGTTTAAGTTTTCTCCGCTTGAGATAAGATATCGCGGATTATCAATATTGCCTTCCCGTTTTTCAATCTGAAATCCGGCTCTTTTAACGGCAGCAACCGCACGTGGATTAAAGGCTGTGGATCCAGTACCACCTGAAAAGGTGCTGATGTTTTGGATGCCATAGAATTGAGCGGCAGTTAAAGCCCATAGCTGTCCAAATTGACTGCGCCGGGAGTTATGGGTGCAAATAAAAACAAGCTGGG